>ENA-ORXR01003827-ORXR01003827.1-marine-metagenome-genome-assembly--contig:-NODE-3827-length-13168-cov-10.704683_pt1 | contig 13168 bp, 17 predicted proteins | sample MGYA00237866_ERZ511479 | MGnify/ENA metagenome assembly ERZ511479 | reverse complement strand
TAGACGGCGGCGGTGCAGGATGGGGGGGAGGACGAAGGGCAGGGAGTGAGCGAAGAAAGCGTTTGCGAGGAGCTGAGAGTCGTCTGGCGAGGCACAGTGCCCGAACTTTAACGCCTCGAGCAGCCCTTTCTGGCCCTGTCAGAGTCCTGGGGCAGCTTTGCACGGCCGAGCGGTGCCAGCCAATCAGCTGTCGATTTGCGTTGCAGGATTGCCGGCGATCCGCACAAGGCCTTGCGTCCAGATCAACCTCGGACGCCGAGGGCGGTCTGCCGCTGTCCTCACCATTGACAGTGATCTCGCCTGAGTGCACCCGGGGAGAGGCCCCTCCTGAATTCGTGAAATTGCATCATTACAGTGATACACTAGCCTGGGACTTGGCCGTGTGAGCTTGATTCTCGTTGTCTTCGCCGTTGGACATGCCATCGGAACCGAATAATTGTGTCGCCAGATCCCCGACCGGCCATTCCACGTCGTAGGCTGCGGTTTCGATGGGTAACCACACTGTGTCGCCCCCAAATCGACTGAAAGTAACCAAAGAAGCGCGATGGCAGAACCGCCGACGATGTGTGGGCATGTGATGCCCACCAGACCGCGGCGACAAGCAGAAACAGTAAAGAAGGCACATATCACGACGAGCTAGACTTGGAAGCGCAAACACACACGGCGTGTACAAAGAGGCGCATTGCGCCACTGACCGCGACCCCCCCGTTTGCACGCGTCATATCTGACACGAAGTCAGAATGAACTCTGCCGTCCACTACAAAGGGACACTCGGAAAATGCAAAAGAAGCATGCTCAAGGTCAGGGCAGCGCGCAAGCAAGTCATCCATTCGACGCATCCTCGTAGAGGGATGCGGCACGCCCCAATCCCTCATGGACGTTACGCACGATGTTTTCAAGAACAATTGAGGACGCAGCAGCTCGATCACGTTCTCGTCGACCTTCTACTTCGGGCCGACCTCCTCGCGCTCGTCCGCACCAGACGAGCAGACATGCTGCTTCATATCAGCCTCACGTGCCAGCCGCTGTGCGATTTGCAGGTCGGGGTTCTCGGCGCCGACGACTGGACTGCCCAGAGGAGCGGCATCAGTGCCGTCTCGTACATGCGCTCGAAGAGAATCTGTTCTGCTTCGGGGCTCAGGCTGCGCTGGTGCTAATGCCCGGTCGTCGATGATGATGCAGTGTTGCGTTCCAGAACTCTCTACGATGGGACGGAGGGGTGAGAAAGGTAAAATAGAGCCACCTTGGGAGGATTCGGCTGTCTGCACTGCTGCATGAACGGCAGGAGGCTCAACAAGAGCAGCAGGAGCAGAGCCCCCAGCCACAGTGCCCGCCGGATCACCTTCTGCATCGGACTCTGTGTAGTATTGTGAGCCAGACAAAGTAGATTTGCACTAGACTTGGTGCTTATCTCCGCCCAACACTGGTTTCTTGGCGGACGCGGCGGGGGGGGGGTTGTAGCAGTGGGGGGTGGCGTTGCAGAGGGAGGTGGCGCGACGGTCCTTCCAGCACTCGCCCTTGTCTTTCTCGCGGGAGGTGGCCTTGCGGCAGGCGAGGGTGTGGCGGTTAATTCCGCTCGTGCCACTCTTTTCAAAGACCTTGCTCTCGCAAGGGCACTGGCGGGTGGCGTGCTTGGAAACTCTGACGCAACTGGGCTGGAAGCCCTTGTCGCACGAGTGGACATCGCGAACGTGCTTGGAGCTCTCTCTGCATTGCACGTCCACTCAGTGCTGTCATGACCGTCTGGGAATCCGGTTCTTCCTCCGGCGTGCTGTCTCGGATGCCGCCCTGGCCGCCACCACGAGCAAGTCTCTCGGCCTGAGCCTCAGAATAAAGTGAGATGCACAACTCGGAGAGCTCCAGGCGAGAAGGCACGTCGTAGAGGTATTGGGTCCAGTATTTTGTGCATATCTGCTACCGCCGCTCATTCTCGGTCCTTGTCAAAGAGCAGTGGAAATTTGAGCGTATACTGAGAGCGCAGTCCACGCCCTCCTGCGCCGCTAACTTGGCTTCATGAACATCAATGATTTCGAGGGTGTCCGAATTGAGGGTGCGCATGCCTTCGACTCGCAGGCAACGCCGCCGTCGGTACTCGCACGCGACAATAAGAAGCAGCCGTTTGGCTGCAGTGCAGGAGTGTGAAACGCGCAAATACCCCTGCATGGAGTTGACGATCCTCAAGACAGGGCGCCTTGCGCTGGTCTGACTGCTGAGACCGTGCGCAGCCTGCAACAAGGGGTGAGTGTTGTGCATGTCCGACAGCAACGCCGCGTAGTAGTGATCCTCGTGGCACAGAAAGAAGAACCAAGTGTGGTAGCCAGGGGCCTTCGGATCAGCGATTTCATGCAACAATCAGATATAATCTTTGGCTGTCAGAGGGCATTCCCGATATATGTTTTGACACGGGCTCGATTCCAGATTAAGATATCTCCTTCTGATCGGAGTCCAGATCAGTATTTTATCTGAATCATGTGCTCGTTCGACTTTGGATATTGTCGAATAGTCGACTCCGATTGATTCGTACGGATTCCGGGGGTTCCAGTCCAGAAAATAGGAGCGACGCGCGAGCTACAGTGCTGCCCTCGTGGTGACCAACCGGCCAGCTGCCCTTCGCGCAGGGCCGCTTCTGGAGGGTTCCAGGAGTATTTTTTGGCACTGGCGCGAGGGTGGCGAGAGCCATCAGCTGAACGTGTGGCGTGCGTTTTGCTTTGACTGCAGCCTATCGGACGACAGGAAGCCTCTACGCCTTGCTGAGGTGCTGTGCGGCGAAAGGGGCCTGTTGAGTGCGTCCGCGAAGGCTCGCCCACCATGCCTGGGTGGACATTCCAAATGGGAGGCCCAATCGAGTCGCGACCTTCTGTCCCCTCTCGACAAAGGGATCAGCCAATGACAACCCACCACGAGACTCAATCAAGCACCATGCAACAATGCAGGAATGCTCGACTGTTCCGCCGGAAGAAGGTGAGTATTGAACCTCACCAGACAGTGCATCTCGACGTGCTCTGGTAGCAGCCTTGAGCGGTCCTTGCGCAACACAAGGCCATCCACAGAGAAGTCGCGCTCCGATGCGGCCGATGACTCTGATGCTCCAAGAAGGGAGAGTGCCTCGAGGTGTAGCAAAAGAAACTCAGGAACGCGAGACCCCCAGAAGGTAACTGCGCCGTCAGCACTGACGTAGGTTGCCAGGAAGCAGTCGAGCTCGCGCTTAACTGCCTCAAGCGGCGTGACCGCCTGTGCATCGTCAGAGGCATCAGAGTCCCAGCCAAGCAAAGTTCTACGGCACAATTTGCGCTCCATCTGCACCTGCTGCTCTTGAATTGGCATCGTTGGTTGGAAAAAGGCCAGGTGAGACGCCGTCTCCATCACTGCTGACCGTGCAAGTCCAGTTGGGTCGTCTCGGCCAACGCGGGATGCGGCCTTGCTCAGCATCGCTGCCCCGTCAGGCGTCAGCAGCGTCGCCGTCAGAACCGCATCGTTGTTCAACCAATTCTCTACGTCGTCCGAGGTGTGAAAAAACATACGGTCGAGTTCCTCGCGTAGGATCTCGAAAACGGCGACGGCCTCCTCTCGGAGCGCGCCAGAGCCCCTGGCGGTTGTTTTTGAAATATTCTCGTGCTTGTACAGGCGCCCGTCGAGCTCCGTCACATTTGTGCGGCCCTTTTCGGCCTTAAGGAAGTCAAAGGTGGCCTTGTGTCCTACCGCCTGCGGCTTGTAGAAAGCCTTGGGGCACTGAAACACTCAGAGCTAGATAGTGCGCCGAAAGCGACATACAAGCCCGAACGCATCGGTCACCGTCGCGGAAGAACTCTGAACCGCTATGCCTGCCTCATACGCCGGCTGCAACACGCCAACAAGATGGCGCACAGCCTCCCAATACCATCTTTCGAGCTGCCGCTGCTGCTGTGCGGCCGTTCGGTCTTCTAGGTCCCAAAACCCAATCAACCGCGGCATTCGTGTGAAGAACCGAACAAGGGACTGATATGTGGAGACCCACCGTCCCGGCGTCTCGGTTACCATTTTCCGAGGCGCTTCGTCCCCCGGAAATGGGACCGAGTTCCGCTTCTCGACGCTTGCCGTACACTTTTGGAAGTGGTTGGCAATCTTGCGCCCGCGGCTCAGCAGATCGGCGGTTGCCTGATTTTCGCGGATGGCCCTTGTCGCCCGCACAGATGAAGGCCCACCGTGCCCCCCCCGCGCAGCTGCTCCAGCTGCTCCCGTCGCGCCGAGCGACGCCTTCACCGCAAGATGCATGGTGTGGGCGTCACAGGGGACCCACCGCGGCCAAAGGTTCGTCAAGGCCTTCTTCACGTAGGTACCCGAGTCTGAATTTGATGAACTCACGTCCTGGTGACGCACACCGTACCGCTGCAGGAAGCGCTGCGCCCACGCCTTGATGGTGGCGCTGTCGTGACGACCGGTGAATGGAGCGACACCAAGGTGGAGCTCCGCAACAGCCGAGCTGTCGGGATCAATGCACCGCAGCAGAAGCAAGTTATATGACCCGGATCCGTGCCTCTCTTTCCACAGATCTGTGATCAGGTGAAAGAAAAGTAGCCCTCTGTACCGCGACTGCAGACGCCGCACTTTCTCGGGTATTTGATCGGTGATGAAGGAGTAGAGATCAAGAAGGATGTCGCGGACTCCACTCGTTGTGGGCGGGTCGTACGACACACCGAGGCCACGGACGAATTCCAGCATATAACTGCTGCCGGACAGAGCCAATGGAGACATTGTCATCACCAGCATGAGGACGAGGCGCGGATGATGAGGACTGGATTGGGCAGGCGTCATCTCGCGAGAGCGCGTTGCCGTGAGGTAGCCGTCCATAGGCCCGCTCGGTACTCCAGGTGCAGCGACGAGCGGACGAGTACTATTGGCCCGCCACTCCGCCACGTCTTGGTGGCTGCGACACAGGAACTCCTCCGCGGCTGCAGAACAGGCGACGTTGTTGAATTGGCGCCACGCATTTCTTGACTTGCCGTTTCGCAGAAGAAAACACGAGCTGACCCTTCCGAGTGCACAAACGCGGCACCGCACCACGAAGTGGCCCCTCTGGTCGTCTCCATCGCCGGTAAAGGTGTCCCAAAAGTGGTGCGCGCGAGCGCGTGACGTCCTGGTCTTGTCTCCATCCTTGAGTGGGTGCCACAACGCTCCATTGTGCGTAACACTCGCACGACACTGTAAAGCGGGTGTTGAAATGTACGCACCAATGATAATGGCAAGGAAGTCACCACTGCTGGATGCCCGTGATGAAGCCGGCTCTCCCTCGCCATGCGGGCTCGCAGAACCTGGACGGCTCTGGCCTTGGGGTTGTGCCGTACCGAGTCTCGTCGCGTCATCACAAGTACCTGCGCAGTCGCCGCCGCTTGTGTTGCTGCCGGTAGAGTCCACGCTCGGCACAGGGGTTATTGCACGGTGGCTTCGCTGACAGGCAGTACCTCGGGGGTGCGAGAAACCACCGCGGGAAGGGCAACAGTGCACAAAATGCGAAGGCGCACGACGTCGACACCGCTCGCACAGTGAGGTGTCCCGCAGCGTCTGACTGTAGTATCATCCGCGAGGATCCAGGCCCTGAAGGATCCAGGGGCGGCCGCGCCATGGCCGCTGCTGCATCATCCAGCCGCGGACAGACCGCTCGACAGGTGTCGGCCGGATATAGTCAAATTATGTCAATGCACTCTGAGACCTGTGTATTGTCATGCTTGGGTTCCGATAAGGTCCATTGTATCTGCGTGCACCACAATTGATTAAAATACGAGCGCCCTGACGTTCCCCACAATCACAATCGATGTGACAATAATGAGCGGATATATCGGGGCAGGATTGATCCATCGCAACCCCTGGTGGTAGCTGACTATGTCGAGCTTGCGGCACGCCGAGATCGGCCCGTACGGCCCCTTGTCTAGAATGAGCTTGAAAGAGTAGCTGGGGAGCGCGATCACGCCTTCCATTTGCTCGCGTTGCAGTGCAGTGCTCCTGAGATAGTGCACATGAAAGTTCACGATGACATCGTTGATGTACGTTCCCGGAAGCAGCGTCAGGGCATCCTCCGCGGTCACACGGACGCCGCCGAACTGGTGGAACAACGGGAAGATGAAAGGTCTCATGTCTTTAACGCGCTCAAAGAGGGACTCTCTGTCTGACGCTCCGTCACCCATGGCCACAGTTTGACAGTCCCCCGGCAGCGCAGCGACCGGCACCAGAAAACCACGTCCCGACGAGGCAGCCGCAAGGGGAGAGGCTCTGTCAATCGCGTCGGCTGGAAGCCCGTGCCGCGGCCGCCGCTGCCTCAATGCTGGGTCAAACACACGCACAGGAAAGGCAAGCACGGACGCGTACGCATGGACGCCACATGCAGGACCGCTAGGTACGATGCTGCGTGGCAGCACCACTGGGCCAGTGGCCACTCGTCCGGCTCCGAGCACCAGATGCAAGTCAGAAGCAGCACAGCAATCGGCGCGGAAGAAGGTGAGAAAGAGCTGCGCGACACGTCCAGACGCAATGTAGGGCGCAGACGGCTGTGGCCACGCTTGCAAGGCGGGTCACGGCGTGTCAGCAAAAACCACTCTCTCGAAAGACAAGATCGAAGGAATTCCGTTGTTGGATTTCAAGGAGGACATATTTTCTGCGGATACACTACTTTTCTGCAATCTGTATTCTTGCAGAACCCATGGCTGTCTGCGCATGCATGGCATGATGGTTGGCGATTGTCCTTTCCTAAAGTACTGCGTGGACGTCGCGTGAAGGACTGGTTCAAGAATCTGCTGATGAAAAATGACCTGTCGGAATCGTGGTGACAGCGAACGTTGACCAGAGCTCCAATGCAACAGGCTCTTTAAGACACCTGTCCAACCACTTCCGATATTGTTCTAGTGTTCTGCAAGGAGCTGAATCCCGCATGTCAGCTTTCGCACAATGGCACCGTTCTCAAAGGCCCTGCGGCAGCTCTTCTTGGCCCGCCCGTCTACTTCTTCCACTTGCTCGCGCAACCTGCACCTACCATTGATTCTTCTTCTTCCCGCAACCGGCGCTGACCTGCTATTGCGGCCGCCCCGTCAGCGGCGTTATGGGTGCGTCGACGGGTGCTGCTACTGGGCCTCCCGCCCCTGTCTCCTCGAATGCCGGTACTCCTGCATTGGCGGATCCTTCAACGGGACTCTCACTTGCAAGGCGTGTGACACGTGCGGCGCTGCCTGCCTCCCCTACAAGGCCCGCCTCACACCCCCGCGCCATCTTCGGCCGACCCCCCTTTTCGTCATCGTCTGCTCGTGCCGGAGATGGATGTTTGAAGCGCCCTCGGCCTGGCCCGCATGCGGGCTCTGCTGACCGGGAGCCAAGTGGTCCGGATGGTGACGACTCTACGCACCGGCGAAGCACGCGCCTTAACATACCCAGTGAGCTCTCCCCTTAACACCCCCCGCCTGAGAGTACACGTTCGACTGCTGCTTGGCACGCCGCCATGACCAAGTCGTGCCCGCCTGTTCCTCCCCTTCATCTCGACCACTTGGCATCCCTGCTGTCAGAGTGCCCCGACCTCGACAGTGACATTTTTTCTTCCTCTGCGTGCCCTCTTTTCACCAGCCGCAAAGATATCGACCCCCTCTTCGTCGAATACGTAGTCTATGCTAACAGCGGCGAGCCGGTGGCGAGTGCTTTTCTTCGATATGTACATGCCGTCTCTGACGCAGCGGATAAGGCGTCCGCCGTGCCGCTACCATCACCGGCCACCGCCATGGAACAAGCCCCCGCCTCACCCGACACAGCTGCAGCAGCTGTCAGCTCGTCCGCCGTGCCGCTACCGCCGCCAATCTCCGCCGCGGGCCACGACCCCGCCGCACCCACCACATCTGCGCCCGCTGGGGGACTCGATGACGGCTTACCGCATCACTACAGCGCTCAAGAGCATTACGATGTCCTTCGATATGATGAAACACTTCCGAGCGGTGGCGCGGCAACACCCTCTACTGTGTCGGCACCGGCTGATGGAAGTCCTACCGGCGACGCAGAGGCTCAATCAACATCTCATGTTGCGTCTGGGTACGGCGCCTCCGGCACTAAGTCGTCCTCTGCATCGGAAAGCGAGGAAGAGGAGTCGAATGTGGACGAGAATGGGAACCGCGTCGGCAGGGTCACGTGAACGACCTGAGAGAGGCCGTGCGCCGTTGCACTTGTCTGAACGAAAGGCCACAACCCGAACAGCAACACGCGCGGACAAGCTGATGATGAAACCGTGCGTCTTTGCAACTTGCAGCTGGCGCAGAGGTACGCGGCGTTCGGCACACGGACGTGGGCCAACCTGATAAGCCCGTGGCGAAAGAAGTAGAGGACGCCCGGAAATATTTCCAGAGACAGGCACAAGAACAAAAGCAGGACAGATGGGAAGGGCAACCAGGCGCATGGGGAGGTGGTGGAGGGCACGTACGACCTCCGTATCGCTTCTGGGCCGGGAGAAGCAAGGTCATCCCCGACGGTTCCACATGAGTGGCTTCAAGATATCGTGCGCAGGAAGGCTGCTGACAAAAAGTACACTCGCCGCAGAGTCGGCAAGGAGCTGACGCCCGCTACTTGGCAGAATTACGTTCTCCAGTGGGCCAAAAGAATCCAAAGCCAGGGTTTGGTTCTGCTGTTTCTCCCTCCGTTCCGTCGTCTTGAGATAGCATGCTTGAATTTTTTTTCATGACGCGTAAAGCCTTCCAGAACACTTCAGGGGGTGGGACCATAGACCCTGCCTCAGCCTACCACGGAAAGAGGCCTTGAAGCAAGATTGTCCACGATCCAGCACATCTCTGCTTCTGCTGAAAAAACGAAAGGAGCAAAGGCGGGTGGGTTCGTGACCACTGGGGGGGGGCTCGCTTTGGATCGGGGGGGAGTGCGCGCGGCTGTGGCCGACGCGGTTTCGGTAGCGGTGGCGCAGTCGCAGGTGATGGGGGGGGATTGAGGGAGGGCGGAGAGAGGGGGTGGCCGGCGGCCACAAACGGCCCGGAGCGTCGCCAGTGGTCGGCGTGGCTGCGGGGGGGTTTGGGGAGGTCTATCGGGGAGGGGGAGCTCCTGCAGCGTGCCAGACCGAGCCCCATGCTCGTCGGCGGGCACAGGATGGCGGCCGCGCGTGTAAGACCCGCCAAGGTCTTACAGCGCGCGTGCACGTTGGGTCCGTCGCACCTCGTCTTTTCCGACTTGACACCCGCACGGCGCCCGCCGTCCCGGTGCGGGGGCTCTCGCCCCGGGCCCATGCCGTCCGTCGACAGTGCGAGCTCCTGCAGACCTTCTCTGTCTTGTTCTTTCCGCTGTAGAGCTTGTTAGTTCATAAATACCCCGCCAAGCGGCGCGCGCATCACGCGGCGCATCGAAGAAGGAGGCACCAGCGGCGACGGCCGCGGCCGCGGCGACACGGGCGACAGAGGCTGCGACGGCGACAGGGGCCCAGCCGCCTCAGCCGATTGCGCCGATGACGGCGAAGCCCACCGAGCGCTTGTCGGAGGCCGACGCGCACGCGACGGCGCAGGCACCGGCGGCCGCTCCGACACTGCGGCTGGCGATGGCAATGGCGGACGCGGCGACTGCGACGACGGCCGGGCCGCCTCCGCCGCTTTGGACCGCGGCGGCGGCGCCCGCCGGGCGCCCCTCGGCGGACGGCGTGGACGCGCCGCCGGTGTCATCGGCAGCGGTGCCGGCACAGCCGGCGGCGCCGCCACTGCAGCCCACGACATTCGCGGCGATGACTGCTGCAGCGGCGATGCTGTGAACGCAAAGTCGCACGCGCGCGCAGTCAGGGTGCACGAGCGTGCCGTCTATCACACTGTGGTACAGTTCAGTAGAGAGATCCAACGCTTCTCGTCTATCCGTGCGCCGGAGTGGGCCCCCAGAGCCCGCCCTCTTATACCCTCTCGGTCGTGCCCGCTCTTCGAGGCACCCGCCCTCAGGGCTCCCCCCTACAGCACCGCGCGGCCGCTGTCCTCCTTTACCCAGGGGCTTCGTCCAGGCTGGGCTCCCCCATGCCCGGCACCTTCTACGCATTGGCGCCGTCGCTCGTTGAGTCGCTCCGCCTCGTCGCCCTCCCGCCATGAGTCCAGGCATCCGGCGGCGTCCGTCGTGGGTGACGCCCACCGTCCCGGTGGAGCCTCCCCTGTTGGCCCCTACCGGCCGCGCGGCGCCGTTCCGGGTTGGTCACTCCGCGTTGGGTGGGCGCACCCCCCCCCCGATGGCGAAACCCACCCGCGGGGACTTGGCGGGCGCCGCGGGCACGGGGGGTGCACTTAGTGGTTGCTCCCTCCGTGTCCACAACAGACGAGAGCGGAAGCCGCAGAGGAAGCGGCTGCAGGGACCGCACTGCCTCCACCGTGTTGGAAGCCGGCGGCGGGGGCCGCCATCCTCTTCTCGGCGGCGGGCGAGCGCGCGCCGGCGCCGTCAACTGCGGCGGTGCCGGCCCGGCCAGCCTCGCTGGAACTATCATCCGACACTAGAGCTGTTTCAGCGGCGGCAGCAGCTGACCTCGCGGCCCCAGTGACGACGGCGGCAGGGGCCGTGCCGCCTCCGCCGCTTTGCGCGGCAGCGGCAAAATCGCAGGTATTGGCGCCGTCCGCCGTGCAAAGGTTCCCTGTTCAACCTGGCGCCCCTGAGCACGGGGATGACCCCGCCAGGGGCCAGGAGCCGATGGCTGACCCAGGTGCCGTGGGTGTCGGGCAGGCGCCAAAGCATGGCGCCAGGGGCGCGGCCCAACTGGACGGGGCCTAATCGAGCCGGCGGCGCGGTTGCGTGCCCCACGGGCACGTGATCGGCCCCGGAGGCACGACGACAAGATCCGTCGGTGCGTGACCGAGTTCGGCACCGCGGGCGGTGCGCGGTGCGGTACCGGGTCCAAAGGCGCCTGCCTCGTGAAGGGCGACCAGCCCACGCCCGGCGCACAGAGGCCCGCAGTGCCGGTGGGGCGTGTCGGTGAGGGGAGGCGGGCTGACGTGGCCGACGAAGGTGGCGTGCGGCGTCGGCCGGGGGCGTGCACAGGGAGCCGGCCGACACGGGGAGCTGGATTGGAGCGGCGGACTGAGTGTGCGTCTCAGTGTAAGAGCGTCGGCACCCGAGCTCCCCGTCCCCCTCCCCCTTACCCGCGCCACCCCCGCCTTACTCTCGAGCGCGGCGTGGCAGGCGAAGATGCGACGGTGCCGCGGCAGCTGCAGATGGGGCGGCAACACTGTCGGCGCCGGCATCTGAGACAGCAACAAGGCCGGCGGCTATGCTGGGCCCGGCGCTAGCGCCATCTGACGCTGTGTGGGGCGATGCCGCCACGCTCGCCGCCGGCAGCGCGGAGCCGCTCTCGCGCATACCGCAGCCCATTGGCGGCCGCACCGGCGCTGGTCAGCTGTCTGGCCCCGGTGCAGGTGCGCCACGTCCGCCGCGGTCGGAAAATCAGCGGCCACCGGAAGGCCTGTGCCGGTGTTGACTGCGACGCGACAGCCCTGCGCTGGATGGCGCATTACGCGGCACACATTTCATGCAACACTGGCCGTCCCGGCGGCGGCACTGCCGTTGCCCTGGCCGACGGCGTCGCTGTCGTCGCCGCCGACGTCGTCACTGGCGCGCCCGTCGGCGTCGACGGCGGTGCCCACCGCGAGCCGTCGGCGACGGCGACAGCGGCCACGGGGGTCACCGGGTCTGCCCCCGGTTGCCTTGCCGCTGCCGCCGTGTCCGCTGGCGGTGGCAGGTGACGGCACGACCGTCGGCGCCCGTGGCGGCAAACTCGAAGAATTTTTGTCCTTGCGCCATCCCCCCCCCCGGCGGCCACGCCGGTCTGGTGGAGGAGGGCTGCACGGATGCCCCGTCGGCCCACGAGTTGAAGGAGCCCTTCGACTTGGCGGGGCGGAACCCAGGGGTTGTCGCGGGCCCACTGGCCGATCGCGTCTCCAAGGGACACCACTGTGTGGCACAAGCCGGCCATCAAGGTCCCCGTGATACAACCGCGGAGGTTTCCGGTGTCACAAGGAACCACCCGCGCAAACCACTGGGGGACACTATCCGACGGTACGTGGTCCAGCTGGTCGAAGGCCGTGTCGGGGATGTCGCGGTGCTCCACGGGGTCGAAGGTGACGATGTGGCTCCCCCAGGAGGTGCCCGGCGACGCGGCGGTCGACGCCGCAGGCGGCGAGGGTCCCGCGGTAGATGATTCCGCTTCGGAGATTACTACGGAGGAAGAAGGCCGGGCGGATCCACCGCCGGTGTAGCGCCGCCCCCGGGCCGCCGAGACGGCGGCGGCCCGACCCCCCCGGGCGTGGCTGTATCCGCGGGCCTCGAGGATGTCCGCGGTGTACGGAAAGTCGAAGGGGCGAAGATCCTCGGCGACCAAGACGCGCGTCCCCCCGTCGCCCGCCTCGAGGTCTACCCAAACCCATCCCTCGCGGTCACGAAGATCGACGGTGCGGGCCCGGAGGCGCTGGCGGAACGCCTCCGTGTCGGGGAGCTGGTCCGCGAGGTCCAGCAACGCCTCGAGGGTGGCGGTCGTCTCCCCGTTGGGACCCTCGGCGCCGGAACAGAAGTTCGACGTCTCCAAGGAACGGATCCAGTCCATCAACCGCAGGGGGAAGCGCCACAACACCCGGCGGTTACGGAAGGCGTCGAGGAGGGCGATGGCTGCCCCGAGGGCCCACTCGCTACGGAAGATGGCCCACGGGGTGCGTCGCCCTGCGTGGAGGTCGTCCGCGGCGTACGCGTGGACCCACGGAAGTTCCTCCATACACCCGTCGGGTACCTCCACCCCGGACGTCCACGCGGGAGTCGGCAGGTAGAAGCGCGAGCGGGTCGCTGACGCGCAGCTCGAGTACTCGGCTTGGTGCCAGCCCGCGAGGTGTCCGGAGATCCCGCCCCGGTGGTTACGGGCCGTCGTCAACTTGGCCGTCGTGAGGCCCTCCAAGTCTGCCTCCTCGATGTAGGGCGGCGACGTCAAGATGTACTCGACGGTCGGCACCAACGGCGGGTCCGCCGGGGGGTCATCCAAGAACCCGAGGTACAACCGGTGGTAACCTACCTCGCGGCGACGCCGCACCACGGTGATCGACGAGGCGTGGTCGTCCAAGGACGGGATGCGGGAGTGGGGAATCGCGGTTATCTGCTCCTCGAACAGGTGCGCCGCCCCGGGACACCCCGGGGGGGGGCCGGGATGGGGAGGGGGCGGGCCCCGGTT
>ENA-ORXR01003826-ORXR01003826.1-marine-metagenome-genome-assembly--contig:-NODE-3826-length-13169-cov-5.346624_pt1 | contig 13169 bp, 12 predicted proteins | sample MGYA00237866_ERZ511479 | MGnify/ENA metagenome assembly ERZ511479 | reverse complement strand
GTTTGGGTCGGTTAATTTGGTTCTAATCGAGGCGGTGAAATACGATTTATGCCGTAGCATAATGAGTTTTTCACCAATGAAGAGTAGAAGCCAATTAAGCAGCCAAATGTTATAAGTTATTCTTTTATTGATCCTAAGCACCAGTCTTAAAAGCAGACATAGAGGGCGTTACATCTCGATATCGGCTGACATATCGGTTTCTGCTAAATATATCGGAATTATAAAAGCTACTATTCGGAACACTTGGGTAAGTACGATACTGCTCCAGATCATATTCCTTATTATTATAGTCGTTCATATAATTTTCGTCATCGCTGGTATAATATTTAGCGACCATTAGCTCGTTAACAGGGCGAACAGGAGTAGTATCTAAATCACGATAACGAGGACTGTTGGCAAAATGAGCAGCCATAAGATTACGAGAAGCTAATACTTTTTTTTGCTCATTGTCTATTTCAATTAGACCGATTGGTATAATTGTTTTCCGATCGTCGTCTTGTCCAAAAAGGTCGTAAAACTCGGCTCCCAGTCGATTGCGGAAAGATTGGTCCCGATACTTTTCCAATCGATTATCCAGTTCCACCTCAATGTACTGTACTTTTTCTGTTTCAGTATTGGCGATAAGATTTTCTACTTCTCCAATTTCAACTCCATTAGCGAATAATTTCCAACCTCTGATATCTGTATCATTTTCGTGTACTTTCCAATCATCCAGGTTTTCAAGTTTTTTCAACTGATATTCTTTATTATAATTATTATTATTTTCCATTTTCCATTTTTTTTATTTATGTACAGCTCCTAATCACTGCTTTGAAATTTTTGACAAATTGACCTTAGTTAGTTAGGCCTGTGGATTCATTTTTTGCAGAAGGTTGGCTGCTGATCTGAAGAACGCTTTTACACTCTTCTTTTGATCGAGGGTCAATGTTCCCTTTTTAATATTTTTAGCGAACTTTTCTACCTCTAATACTTCCCCTTGCAAATTTGGAAACTTCTCTTCCTGAATCTCTTTTAAAACATTGGTTGAAGCAATTGCTGCCTCCCGAATCAAATCTGCGTGATTTGTATCCTGCCAGTCTTCGGTAATCTCCTTGGCGTTCTCTTTAATCATTTTACATTTAGCTGCCACGTTGGTTTCATCTTTCATATTCGTTTCAGTAGCCAATGCCATAATACTATTGGAAAGAGCACGCAACGCAACATTGCTATAATCATGATGTACATTCATATCTTCACTGATACGGTCAATACTACCTAGATAGTAGACAACATTGCTACGAAAATCTTCTTGCTCACCATCCCAGTCGCGGTCGAAATCTCCGTCCGTATCATGCGCAAATTTATCGTCCATATTATGTGAATGCGTTCCCTGAACTCGTGCGTTTACAACATCATTGTCCGTTCGATCCGTAAGGTGTGCGTCTGGAAAATTCACTTCATCTGCTGTTAGTAATTCTGGTTCGCCATCACTGTCGAAAAAATCCACAGCAAGCCATCCAATTAATAACAAGCCGATGACTCCGAGTAACCAATACATCCAATTGTTCTTTTTTTCTTCAATTCTAATCTCTGCCATAATAATTTTTTTAAGGTTAATTATATTTAATTTTAATAAACAACTACATATTACTCATACTATAAATTGCGTTGATAGAAATGGCCAAATTCTACTGTATATTTACTATATGATAACACCGATGAACAAGTGGTTATAAACCACCAATTTCATCTAATTAATCAGCAATAATATTTTGTTATTTGTGCAGGTATAACGAGGAAGGTAAGGATAGGTTCAGTCAATATAAAAATTTCTTAATATTCCGAAAAATAAAATTTGTAGGTTATATTCTACTTCACGTTCAAAAATCCCTGCCTGATTAAGAAAATTACAGGCAATGCAAGGAAATATTTATTAGTAAAAAAGAAGTGTAGTAATAAAAAATCGTTAACTTTAATCCATGGTAAGTACCGAGTCAAAATCTACCTTCCATTCACGCTATATCCTTAAATAAAAAATCATGATCGTAGTAACTGGTGCCCTTGGCTTTATTGGCAGTAACTTAATTGAACAACTCAACCAACTTGGTCTGGGTAAAAAAATTATCGCCGTCGATGACTTTTATAAAGAAGAAAAAGAAGTAAATCTCAAAGGTCAATATATTCAGGAATGGATACACCGGGAAATTTTTATGCAAATTTTTCGAGAAATGACTTCGCAGATAGATTTCGTTTTTCACCTTGGTGCTCGTACCGACACCACCGAGAAGGATAAAAAAATATTTAAAAAGTTAAATCTGGATTATTCCAAAGACATTTGGAATGTTTGCACTCAACATAAAATCCCACTGATCTATGCCTCTAGTGCCGCCACTTACGGCAACGGCGATCAGGGTTATAAAGATCACCACGCTGGCATCAAAAAATTAAAACCGCTCAACCCTTACGGTCAATCAAAACAAGACTTTGACGTATGGGCCCTTGCTCAAAAAGAAACCCCTCCATTCTGGGTGGGGATGAAATTTTTTAATGTTTACGGCCCCCGCGAAACCATGAAAGGCCGTATGGCTTCCGTGATTTTTCACGCGGTACCACAGATCAGAAAAAACAACTCCCTAAAATTATTTAAATCGCATAAAAAAGGTATCGCGGATGGTCAACAACAACGTGATTTTATTTTTGTAAAAGATATAATAGATGTCTTGTTGCATTTTTATAAAAATCCTAAAGCAACCAACAATGGTATTTATAATTTGGGTACGGGTCAGGCGCGTAGTTTCGAGGAACTGGCCATTGCTACTTTTAAAGCATTAAAAGTAAAACCAAATATCGAATACATCGACATGCCTAAGGATTTACGAAAAACCTATCAGTATTTTACACAGGCAGAGATGGGCAAATTGCGAAAGGCTGGTTATAAAAAAGCTTTTACTAGCTTAGAAGATGGCGTGGAGAAATATGTGAAGGAGGCGTTTTAGGAATGTTGAAAAAAATAAAGCTTTGCGTTTTCATTTAACGGTGTCTGGACAATATGAAAGAACGCAGGTTATTAAACACTCCCTGTATTTAACAGACTTTACATTTAATGCCGTAAATACTGTTCGAATAATACTTCCACCGCGACAGTTTCCGCACAGGGTTCGTTATTTTTACCAGACCAGATTTCACCTGTATTGGTAAAAGCGTTATAATATCCATGTTTTTGAATCAACGCGAGGGTTTCGGATTTAACCTGATCTGCCGTAACTACAAAATCATAATTTCTTAATCCGATCGCCAATAACCAGTTGAGTAAAGGTTGAATAGGTCCTGTGGAATGCGGCTGATCCGTCTGCAACCAGGCAGCGCAAAAATAAGCGGGCATCCCATCATTTTCAAGATAACGAGGATGTAACAAATGTTGTAACATGGCTTCGGCTTTATCCTGCGTGGGGATTTTTGCGTAAAGCGGTAACAGGCCGGTCAGATGAAAAAATTGTTTTGAGGAAGCCGTCAACCAACTATCCCGCTGGTAGTTGCCCGTATTTTCATTCCAGTATTTTTCGTTGAAACAATAGATCATCAACTCGTTGCCTTCAATCAGCGGTGCAATATTTAATTTATAAATTCCTCCAGCCTTGATCAGTTCAGCGGTCGCACGAATAAAGAGCGTATTGGTCAATAAATCAGGTAACCCGTTTTGTTGCGCTGCAATCTCAAGTAAGGGGTCCTCCGGCGTAAGAATTGAAGGCCAGGCTTTGGCTTGTAACAATCCATCATCAGAAGTATAGTGGTCAAAAATAAAATTATATTGCGCCAGACAGCGCACTAAAGTCTCTATTTTATCCGCTTCGGATATCTCTATTTCTGGATTAGTCGTTACGATTCGACAAAAATTGATGATACTAAAAAATAGCGGAACCAGAGATTCGTCATTGGCCGGGGTAGCAGTAGCGGACTTTAAAATTTCCCGTAACGTGTGCATTGCTTCTTCCGAATCATTGTTCGCCAAAGCTACGGCCGCAAGAACTCGTTGTAAAGGGGTGGCGCTTAGCGAGGATAGTACGGTTTTCAGGTCCGTGTCAATCGAAGTAGTCAGTGGCTGCAAGTGTGCTTTTTTAAAAATTTCAAACAAAAGAATTTCAAAGGTAATTAAATATTTGGAGGTAAAAAACGTTATAATGATGGTTTATTTAAACCTTTATCCAGTTTTCCAGGTCTAAAGTATCGGAGAGCGGTTATCTCAATTGTGTTCCCGATTTAAAGCAATACCTTTTTTTATTAAAATTAATTTAAAATTTTATCCATGAGACACCTTATCACTTTGACAATTTTCCTACTCGGTAGTATGACGCTATCCGCACAAACAGCCAATAAATCAGCACAAACAGCGAAAGCCACAAAAATTAATTGGTTGACACTCGAAGAAGCGCAGGAGTTAAACAAAACCAATCCAAAGAAAATCATGGTAGATTTATATACCGAATGGTGTGGTCCGTGTAAGATGATGATGCGCCAGACTTTTACCGATCCACAATTGATCAACTATATTAACGAAAATTTTTACGCCGTTAAGTTCAACGCTGAAAGCCAGGCGCCCGTGACCTTTAAAGGAAAATTATACAGCAATCCTAATTTTAATCCGGCCAAATCTCCGCGCCAACGCAATGGCGTGCACGAATACACCCGAACGACCGGTCTGCGGGCATACCCTACTTTAATTATTTATAATCCACAGGTGGAAATTATAAAACGGATTGTAGGTTTTCAAAAGGCTCCGCAAGTGATGCGTAAATTGAAAAAATTGAAATAGGATCAGGGGTTTCCTGAACGAAAAAATATAGAGACAAGGCATGCCTTGTCTCTATATTTTTTTCGTCTGCGTTTAAAGCGTAATAATCCAATAGTATCCTAGTGCTTCCGGAACTAAATTTCTATGTATAAAGGTTAAGGGTGCTTGACAGATCTGATGGTGTGTTTATTTCATGGTGTTTAATAAAGTAATTTAAAATTCATAAATAAGTATACTATTTGTAAATAATTGTTAATCAGTTTATTGGTTAATCAGTAGTCGGTCAAATATTAGGTAATCCTGATGTAAGAGCGCAAACAAGATGGTTACGTTCGCATTGCGTACTATGTGACTGATCCACCGATTAACTAATCAACAACTTAATGCCGAAGGCACTAGGATAAATTAGGCAGCCAAATGTTATAAGCTATTCTTTTATTGATCCTTAATGAACGATCCCTTTTCGGCTCCCCAATGATCTTCCAAAGTCGAATTGAGCGTGGATAGCCCTTAGCCTGCTAAAACTGTTGTAGACGCTTTACCAGCTTCAGAAAATTGGTTGAGTGCGGCAAAAGCCTCGCAGCCGTACATAACTGCCGGCCCTCCGCCCATCAGAATAGCCACGCCGATAGTTTCCATGATTTCTGCTCGTGTACAACCTGCTTTTAAAGCATCATTGACATGAAAAGCAATACATCCATCACACCGAACCGCAATGGCGATACCGAGTGCAATCAGTTCTTTATTAGATTGTGAAATGGCGCCGTCTTTGGAGGCTACTTTATGCAGTTGAGAAAAAGCGCCCATTTGTTCCGGTATCTCCTGACCGGCAGCTTGCATGAGTTCTAGCATTCTTTCGTGACTTTCTGGATAGTTTTTCATGAATTTTATTTTTTATTTTTAAAACGTCGTTTTCACCAACGAAGCGTGATGGAAAAAGAGGAAGCATAGTGTTTTAATTTATTTTATCAATATTCCTTAGGGAATGGCGATTAAACAAATTGATATTTAAGAATCTACAATATCATAAGCACCAACATCCGGAATATTATAATCTGCAAAAGCAAAATCGATTAGGTCGTAAGTAGTGATGATACCGACTACTTTTCGCTGTTCATCGATCACCGGAAAAGCGTGGTATAAATTTCTCTTTAACAGAACAAGTGCTTTAATTAAATCATCGTCCGGACGTAGCGTCAGCACATCTTCCGACATCACATCTTCGGTAAGTACTTTCTCTGCCCATTCTTCATTTTCCTTTTGAGATTGTCGAGTATTAAAAATAGACATGGAAGTAAGCATTTTGTTAAAGTCATGTCTACTGATAATTCCCTTGATCACATTATATTCATCAACCACCGGAATATGATGAAAATTGTGTTTTTCAAAGATATTGGTTACTTCTGTCATGAGCGCATTGTCGGATACCGTTATCACATCCGTGGTCATGAGGTCTTTTACTTGAGTTTCTTTGCGCATGATTTTATTTTTATTGAAATTTTTTAAAAAAAACTTTAAGGAAGCGTGATGGAAAAAGAGGAAGCATAGTGTCTTAATTTATTCTATCAACATTCCTAAAGTGTGGCGTAATGCGTTTTATAGATTAAAAAGTTTCCAAATCCAGCCAGGTAATCCAGATAAGCAGCTTTCATTAATACTGCTTTTTCGGCCACATAATGGCCATCTGCAGTAGTAACCGCGCGGTTGAATTCAATAAGGCTGTTCTTTAGATTATCTTTTCGATTCAGGTTCGTTAAATAGTCGGTATAAGTGATCCCAAAGTAGTCGAGGTCTTCGTAGGTCATATCCAGGTTCTTCCAGCTCAGGTTCAATTCTTCTACCAGCGCTTCAAATTCGCAGTAATCCAGCAAGCAAAGCATCGGATCGGTGGCGACCTCTTCTACGAGATATACAGAAGTTTCAAAATCCCAAACCCCATCCAGCACATAATCCAGATCGTGTAAACTTCTCCATTCGACCATTTGGTACCGTACATTGTCCAGATAGACGTAAGCCGCAACTTCGTTACCCGCGTCGATACTTCGGTAGGCCTCCGACAACCACGCATCGGTCATTCTAAATGCTTCCCGGTATTCCTCACATTCCGGAAAAATATTGGCATACTTGCCACGGTACTTTTGCCAGGCATGGTTTAAGTGAAAGATAGATTTTTGAGCAAGACCCATCTGATTTGTTTCCACAAAAAAGTAAACCGGGATAAATGCGCGATCAAAGGCAGCCATGTCCTTAAGAACAAATTCGGCGGGAGTCACTTTACAGCCAGTGATAGCGGTCAGTAGCAATACCAGGGTGATTAAAGGAATCTTGATAAATTTCATTTTTCTAGCGTTTATTTTTTTATTGGAGAACTTCTTTTAGAATTAGAAGCGGAACCGGACTGTTAAATATTTCTTCACTGGTTATACTCTTCGTAAATAATCGATTCCAGAAACCTTTCTTCCGGCGGACCATACAGATCATATCCGTTGGGTAGGCATTGGTAAATTCGTTTAGCAGTCGATTGACGGGATGTTTACGACCATCGACTTTGTAGGTAAAATGGGTAATATGTTGCTCTTTGACGAGATCAATAATATCGTGATCAAAGTCGGTGTAATCTTTTTCGGTTAATACGTGTACAATTGCCAGGCGGGCCGCAAAAGCGTCGAGTAGTTCAAGTAGCGGATTAAACGTTGCGCGGTCTTCTTTGATCTCCCGGGCATCTAGCGACAAGGCAATTTCTTTCGGTTTTCGATACTCAAAGTCAACAGGAATCGCCAGTAGGGGAGCGTTCACCTTTTGCATCACTTCCTCGGTCGTACTACCAAAAATAACTCCTTTGATGCCCGAAGCGCCTTTGGTGCCCATTACAATCAGGTCGAGATCTTTGGACCGTCCGACACCGATGATTGCGTCGACTGGATTTGCCTGGATAACGCGACCGGATAATTTAGTTCCGTAACCAAGATGTTCGCTGAACTGCTTAATCGTCCTGGATAAATCTCTTTCTGCGTTTTCCCTAAAATATTCCGCGACATTCATCAAGGAACCGGTGGTGGCGATGGTATCGTATGCATGCAATAGCTCAATCTCTGCTTCGAATTGATTCGCCAGTTGAATAGCGTAGTATAATGCATGCTCGGCATTCCTGGAAAAGTCAGTAGGAACTAAAATTTTTTTCATCGCTGGTAGGGTTTAATATCTGGTGAAGACAAGGATTAGTTTAAACCTAATCTAGAGCGTCCAGTAGTTTGAGTAACCGGGTATTTGACTACTTGCGTTCGCTCTTTAGTTGCCCGTCTTTCTAGCCAGTTAAACTTAAAACTTAAGCCCAACATAATACTCAGAAAGATCGGTAAAGCTAATATTCCAGCGAGCCAGTAACCAGAAAATCCAGCGGCGATCACTACACCCATCATCAAATAAAACCGTAATAACACGGTACCAAAATTTAGATTAAAGAATTTTACATTTTTCATAATTGACTATTTTTTTAATGATTCAAAGCAAAGATAGGGGGATCTTCTTCCTGGAATGGTGAGTATCGTCAATCAGAAAGGTGATTTTTGTCAGTATTAGGAGGAAAGGACAGAAAATCAACTATTTCATTGATCTGTTCAATTTATGAAAAAAAACTGCTGTAGGAAAATGATCGCATGGCGGTCAAATTAATTGCTACCTTTGTCATGGCTTCTTACAAACAATTATTATGAAAAATACAACCATCCTCTCCCTGCTTTTATTGATAAGTTTTTCACTCTTTGCCGGTACTGCTCCGAAAGAGGCAAAGGTAAAATCGGTTATCAAACAAGTCACCGTTTTTCGGGTAGGTGCGCAGGTCACGCGTACAGCTACGGCTTCGATGACTTCCGGAAACAACTTGTTAACATTTACGGGTATTTCTCCCCAACTTGATAAAAACAGCATTCAGGTGAAAGGCGAAGGAAACTTTACCATCCTTTCGGTTAATCATCGGTTAAATTATTTTGAGGCTCCTGCCAAATCGCAACGGATCCTGGATTTAGAAAAAGAACGCAAGCGACTAGCGGAAAAGGACAAGCAAGTGAAGGCTTTGTTATCTGTTCTACAGGAAGAAGAATCTCTATTGTTAACCAACAAATCTATCGGCGGTAGCCAAACGGGGGTGCGGATCGAAGACTTAAAAGCAACGGCAGCTTTTTACAGGACACGACTCAAGGCGATTAAACTGGAGGCCTTGTCCATCCAGCAGTCTGCGATTTCCGATCGGGATAGCATGGCCAGGATAGCGGGACAACTAAAAGAGCTAAACGCCGAACAGGGTATTTACACCAGTGAGATCGTAGTGGCCGTAACCAGTGAGCAAGCTGCCTCCGGACAATTTACCATTAACTACGTAGTAAAAAATGCAGGTTGGTTTCCTAATTATGATGTACGGGTACAGAATGTTGAAAACCCTATTAATTTAAAATATAAAGGCAATGTTTTTCAGACCAGCGGCGAAGCTTGGGATCAGGTAAAGCTGACTTTATCCACGGGGGATTTTTCCAAACAAGGTACCAAACCAAACTTGCTGCCCTGGCGACTGGATTTCTATAATCCGTATGCCGCGCGGCGTTACGGAAGAACACCCTATGCTTCCGGTGGTGGAGGTGGTAGCGTGCAAGGATTTATCAGAGACGAAGCCGGGGAGGCGTTGATCGGCGCCACTGTAATGGTTACCAATTCTACGATGGGTACGGTTACGGATTTCGATGGTTTTTATAACTTGTCATTACCGCCGAATGCCAGAAGTATTACCGTATCTTACACTGGATACGACAGTCAGGAGATACCCATAAATGGTGCTAATATCGATGTGATGATGCAGTCGTTTGGTGGAATGCTGGATGAGGTAGTGGTCACTGGCAGTGGTCGTAATCGAAGAAGGAAAAGAAGTAAAAGGAAAAATGAGGCCGCGAATACGCCCATCGCCCAGGCTAGAACACCCGAGGTGAAAAAAACGGAGCGAGCCACCACCGTGGAATTTGAGATTGCGACTCCCTATACGATTCCATCCGATGGCAAACAATACACCGTGCAAGTAAAAGACTATGAACTCCCGGCCTATTACGAATATTACTGTGCTCCAAAACTGGATCCCGACGCTTTTCTTACCGCACAGGTGACGGGTTGGGAGGCACTTAATCTACTCAGCGGGGAAGCTAATTTATTTTTTGAAGGAACTTTTCTCGGAAAATCCATTTTGGATGTACAAGTAGTGGAAGATACGCTGGATATCTCCCTGGGACGGGATAAAGGGATCGTCGTAGAACGAAAAAAGCAGAAAGATTATAGCAAAAAACAATTCATTGGCAATAAAAAAACGGACTACCGATCCTGGGATATTAGTATTCGCAATAAGAAAAAACAACGTATTAATCTGATCCTCGAAGATCAATTTCCGCTAACGACCAATAGCGATATTGAGGTCAAGCAGGTATCTTCCGGTGGCGCTGATTTGAATAATGATACGGGAGTGTTACGCTGGAAAATGACCCTGAACAAAAATGAAACCAAACAGGTGAATTTCAAGTATTCGGTAAAATATCCAAAGAAAAAATCGGTGGTATTGGACTAAAGGTTAGTAAGGAATATAACACAATACTCAAATTTCCTAAATAGAAAAGAGGAAGTATAGAATCGTACATCACTCTCACCCAAACCAAATCAAATAAAAATCAAATAAAAATTGGATATTTCGATTTTTCACAGTAATATTGATTTTAGGTTTTAGAAAAATTAAATATTACGATGGAATCCAGGTTAGATTTTGACTTTAAGACCAATCAGGTAATCATAAAAAAAATCAGTAACATTGATTCCTTTAAAGGGAAATGGATTGGACTGGAAGGGAAAGAATCAAAATACTTAAAGGAATTAAAAAGAATTGCATCCATTGAGAGTATCGGTTCTTCCACCAGAATTGAAGGATCTACGCTTTCGGATGATGAGGTGGCCGAATTCCTAAATTCAATTAAAATAACAGAATTTAAGACCAGAGACCAACAAGAGGTTGTTGGTTATTACGAAGTATTGAATCTGATCATTGAGTCTTTTGAAGATATTGATATCAAAGAAAATCAAATTTCTCACTTGCATAAGATGCTTTTAACTGAAAGCGAAAAAGATGAGCGACACCGGGGACGATATAAAAAATTGTCAAACAAGGTAGTCGCCAACTATCCTGGTGGGCATCAGAAAACCATCTTTAAAACAACCGAGCCATTTTTGGTAAAACAGGAAATGGCAAACTTGATAACGTGGACGAATAAAAATCTAAAAAGTAAGGACATTCATCCTTTATTAGTTGTTGGGGCTTTTGTTTATGAGTTCCTGTCCATACATCCCTTTCAGGATGGTAATGGAAGACTTTCGAGGCTTTTAACCACCTTGTTGCTTTTAAAAAATGATTATGATTTTATTCAGTATGCATCTATGGAATACGAAATTGAGAAGCGGAAAAAGAAGTACTATAATGCACTCATGGATGGACAAAGAAATCGTTATAAAAAAACAGAAAAAATTGATCAGTGGATTGTTTTCTTTTTAGATACCCTGGAAAAGACCATTGATAAACTGGAAGAAAGATATCAATTTATTAAGGAGAAGAAAAGCTATCTTAGTGATCGTCAGAAATTGGTTGTGGACTTTATCACTATCAATGAGCCAGTTAAAATTAGTGATATCGTCAGTGCGCTGGATCAATTCAAATCTTATACCCTAAAAAAAGATGTTGCCTATTTAACGAATGAAGGTTTAATACAAAAAATTGGCAAGGCGAGAGCAACCATCTATGTAGTCGCGGAGAAAAAATGAGCGGTATAAATCTGATAGAACTTGAAAACTAAATAAACATTCGCCACAATAGAAACCAACAGAAACCTACCTTCACCACCCGTTAAACAAATTGACAAAAAAGACACATGAGCCTATTCCAAACCTCCGTCATCAACAAATACCTCAAAGGACTCGACAAGCCCACCGTCACCGCCGCGTGGCAAAAATTTACTGCCCACTTCCATGATCCGACCATCCAGGCGAATATCCGATCTTCCAAGGAAGAGCAATACCAGGGAGGGTTTTTGATTGATCTGTTTGTCAATATCTTTGGGTATACCAAAAATCCGGCGCCGGACTTTAATCTGACCACAGAATTAAAAAATGTCAAAGGGGCCAAGAAGACGGACGGGGCCATTCTTTCCGGAGAGACGGCCCTGGCGGTGATCGAATTAAAGGGGACTAATACCACGGATCTGAGTAAGGTGGAGGTACAGGCTTTTGGGTATAAAAATAATCAGCCGGGTTGTGTGTACGTGATTACTTCCAATTTTGAAAAGCTGCGGTTCTACATTGATAATGCGGTGGATTATGAGGAGTTTAATTTGTTCCAGTTGACCCGCGAACGGTTTGATTTGTTGTGGCTTTGCCTGAATAACAATGGTCTTTTAAATAATATTCCGAAGCAGATCAAGGACGAATCGCTGACGGTGGAGGAGAATATTACCAAGCAACTTTATAAAGATTATTCGCTTTTTAGAAATGAAATTTTTGCCAGTATTCAAAAAAATAATCCGACGTACGATAAACTGACATTGTTCAAAAAGACGCAAAAATTACTGGATCGTTTTTTATTCATTTTCTTCGCCGAAGACCGCCTGTTATTACCACCCAATTCTATTCGTAGCATCATTGATCAGTGGACAACACTCAAAGATGAACTGGATGCCTACACGCCGCTCTATAGTAGATTTAAAAAATACTTCGGCTACATGAATACGGGCCATAAGGGTAAGCAGCACGATATTTTTGCGTACAATGGTGGCTTGTTTGCGCCGGATGAAATTCTTGATGCGATCAAAATTGATGATGGCTTGCTTTATACGCATACCCAAAAATTAAGCAACTACGATTTTGAAAGCGAAGTGAGTGTCAACATTCTGGGACATATTTTTGAACATTCCCTGAACGAGATCGAAGAGATTCAGGCTGAACTGGCGGGCATCAAAACGGATAAAAGCAAGAGCAAACGTAAAAAGGATGGCGTTTTCTATACACCAAAATATATTACCAAATACATTGTGGATAATACGGTCGGCCAGCTTTGCGAGGAACAGAAAACCAGGCTGGAGATTCAGGAGGAGGAATACGAAAAGGATCGGAAGGGTAGAAAAAAAGCGACGCTCAAAGCTTTGCTGAAAAAACTGGAAGATTACCGTAACTGGTTGCTGGAAATTACAATTTGTGATCCGGCCTGTGGCTCTGGTGCTTTTTTAAATCAGGCGCTGGAATTTCTGATTACCGAACACCGCTACATTGACGAATTGCAAGCGAAGCTGTTAAGTGAACCGATGGTCTTGAGTGAAGTCGAAAATTCGATTCT
>ENA-ORXR01003825-ORXR01003825.1-marine-metagenome-genome-assembly--contig:-NODE-3825-length-13172-cov-3.029171_pt1 | contig 13172 bp, 6 predicted proteins | sample MGYA00237866_ERZ511479 | MGnify/ENA metagenome assembly ERZ511479 | reverse complement strand
CAAAGCTTTATTCTCCGCAGTAGAAGTTCCAAGAAAATCTCCAACTCCCACCAAGTACTTTTGTCCCCACATATAAACAGCCTGGCCAATTAACATTCCTATTCCTGCTAATCCAAAACCATAATGCCATCCAATTTTTTCACCTACATAGCCGACAATTATAGCTGCCAAAAATGCCCCAATATTTATCCCAATATAAAAAATAGTAAATCCTTTATCTCTTCTGTCGTCACCTTTTTTATAAAGTCCGCCTACCATAGTAGATATGTTTGGCTTCAAACAACCAACACCTAAAATAATAAGACCAAGCCCCGTATAAAAAGCCCACATCGCCTGAACTGCTAATACACCATGCCCACAAACCAACAAGAGCCCTCCCAACATCACTGTCTTTTTTTGCCCTAACATTTTATCTGCCAGTATCCCTCCGGGAATTGACATAACGTAAACCAACATCGTATACCACCCATATAGCACTAATGCTTCTGACTTAGTCCATCCTAAGCCGCCATCTTCAATAGAAGAATAAATAAATAGTACGAGAATCGCTCGCATCCCATAATAACTAAAGCGTTCCCACAATTCTGTGAAGAACAAGACAAATAATCCTATCGGATGACCAAATAGTTGAGGTTGGTTGTCTAGCGAATTGCTACTCATATATCGTCTGTTTTATAATTTTAGAAGCTCTAAAAATAGAGGATTTACACTAAAAACAGCAAAAAACGTATCTTTTCTTTACGAATAAGGCGGGACTAAGAATAAAACCAGGCGATATAAAGACAAAAAGGAGGTATGAATTGGGCTATAAAATGGACTTTCAGAGATAATTAAGCCAAGTTGTGAATAAGTTGAGCTTAGGAAGAACGCCCCTCTTGACGGTTACTAAGAGAGATAGTTTGAAGTGCGAACTGAGGGAGTTTGCACTTGATACTTGTGCTTGACACTTGAACTTTTAAAGAACAAGTGCAAGTATCAAATTCAAGATCAAAAAGTTTCTTCTCCTCTTGGCAAAGGATTTCCTCGTCGCACCCAATATATTATACACTCAAATTAATTCGACAAGCTATCCACAGCAGCCCCAGCCGTTCGGGGACGAAATTCTAACTCCCAACCGGCTCCTTTGACCATATAGCCGATGATCTCCAGCACCTGAGTACTTTCCGATTCAGCAGTCAAAAACAAATCGCTATTGTTGGCTTCCTCCCGGACTTTATCTTTCGCATTTTTATTCATTTTATTATAATCAGCTTCAGAAAAGGTATTAAAACTTCCTTCCGTAATATCATAATAGTCCAGATCATGATCGATCGACATGATCTCAGGGTCTGGCAAATCGCTGATGATAATTTTTTTGAGTTGAGGTTGAGCCTCAAATTGCATCTTGGTGAGATCATAACCGACGGATACTTTCGCGCGCACCCGAATCAACGCTTTTTTCCGAAAAGGACTCAGGTCGTAGCCCCAATATTCTTCATAATCGTATATCTCTGAAAAATAACCTTCTACGGTGACCAGCTTACAAACCGTTTTTATTTTCTCCAATAGAACTTGCGACTGTTCCTCTGTTTCAACTTTCGTAGTCCAGGTATAATATTTTTTGGTGCCCCAAAAGATGGCGAAACAAAGTGCGATCAGACCGATGGCTAATAATGCTTTTTTCATAATGAAGTTATTTTCTTATAGCTAAGATAGGGAAGTTGGGAGTGAGAAGTTGGAGGTGGGAAGTTTTTTTCGACTAACGTGCTTTTATGGAACCTCTACTAACTCTTTACATTAGAAAAAATCAACCGAGCGCGAAGATTAGTAAGCCCCACGCGAAGCATCGGGATTACTAAGCTATACGGGCAAACGTTTTTTTATCAACGCGGCTTACCAATCCGGATGCTGCGCGTGCGGCTTAGCAATCCACTCACCAGTGGGCAAAACCGCGAAAGAAGAAAACTTCCGTCTTCGGTCTTCGGACTTCCGACTTTTCCCTATCTTTGCGCCGTGGAAAATCTACAGAGGTTGTTAGAATTGTACAGAGATGATGCGCGTACACAGACCATTGTGAAAGCGGTCACAGATGTATCCACTCCCCCCCGTCTACATCTTTCTGGAATGGTGGGAGCACAGGTGTGCTTTGTCCTTACGGGAACGTATCTCTCCAACCCCAACCATATTCTACTCATTGCCAACAGTAAAGAAGAGGCTGCTTTTTATCAAAATAACATCGCGAATCTTTTCGAAAAAAAGACCATTCACTTTTTTCCTGATTCCTTCAAGCGCCCCATGTACTTTGAGTCGCTTAACAATGGTAACGTGCTGCAACGTACAGAAACGATTAACAAAATCACTTCTTCTAACTCTCAGGGCGAAATCATTATTACCTACCCGGAAGCATTATTTGAAAAAGTGGTGGCTCCTGCAGAATTGAAAAAAAGTCGGATTGAAATTAAAATGAAAGAATCGGTCGAGCCTGATACGCTCATCGAGATTTTGGTGGAGTATGGTTTTCAGCGAGTTGATTTTGTCTATGAGCCGGGACAGTTTTCTATCAGAGGTGGTATTTTTGATATCTTCTCTTACGGAAATGAATGGCCATATCGAGTGGAGTTGTTTGACGACGAGGTGGAAAGTATCCGAACCTTTAACCCCGCCACACAACTTTCTATTCAAAAAATTGCGCGGGTTTCTATTGTTCCCAATATCAATACTCGGTTTGAGCAAAGCCAAAAGGTTTCGTTCTTTAAGGTCATCCCGGAGAACAGTTTAATTTTTGTGCAAAACCTCCAGGTACTTTCTGACAAACTTCAAATTACATTTGACAAAGCAGAAGAATTTGCTGCAACCATCTCTGTGACCGACGAAAGTGAACTGGCAGAAATGATGCGTGATCGCGCCTTCATGCTTCCAGCTAAAATAGTGGAAAGTATCGAACCGTTTCCAATTCTCAACTTTGGGAATGACAAAAACGTCATCGAATTTCAACAAGAGTTGAAGTACAATACCAAACCACAACCTAGCTTTAATAAAAACTTCAAACTACTCATTGAAGACCTGCAAAAGAATGCTAAGGACAAGGTCATCAACTATATCTTTACGCACAACCCCAAACAGATTGAACGATTCTATGCTATTTTTGAAGATCTCAATGCACAGGTTCAGTTTCATCCAATCACGAAAGCTATTAATGAAGGTTTTATTGATTATGAACTAAACGTTGCCTGCTATACCGATCATCAGATTTTTGAGCGTTTTCACAAATATAAATTGAAGAAAGGTTTTTCAAAAGATAAATCGCTCAGTTTAAAACTCCTTCGAGAATTGCATCCTGGTGATTTTGTCACACACATTGACTATGGCGTTGGGCGCTACTCCGGATTGGAAAAACTCGATATCAACGGCCACATTCAGGAATCAGTTCGTCTGGTTTACAAAAATAATGACCTACTCTACGTCAGCATCAATTCGCTGCACAAAATTGCAAAGTACGTGGGCAAGGAAGGTTCTGCTCCGCGACTCAACAAACTAGGTACCGAAACCTGGAAGACTTTAAAAAACAAGACAAAACGAAAAGTCAAAGATATTGCCTCCGAGCTCATCAAACTATATGCGCAACGTAAGGCAGCTAAAGGCTTTGCATTTAAAGAAGACGGTTATTTGCAAAATGAATTGGAAGCCTCTTTCATTTATGAAGATACGCCTGATCAGTTGAAAGCAACCAATGATGTAAAAGAGGACATGCAAAAAGAGCATCCGATGGATCGACTGATTTGTGGAGATGTCGGTTTTGGGAAAACGGAGGTAGCTATTCGGGCAGCATTCAAGGCAATCGTCAGTGGCAAACAGGTGGCTATACTTGTGCCGACTACGATATTGGCTTTACAACACTACCATACGTTCAAAGATCGACTTGAGAACTTTGGAGTAACAGTTGACTACATCAATCGTTTTAGGACTACGGCAGAGCGTAAGGCTGTTTTTGAGAAATTAAAAAGTGGAGAAATTGATCTGGTCATTGGTACACATGGCTTACTCAACAAAGATATAGGTTTCAAAGATTTGGGGTTACTGGTAGTCGACGAAGAGCAAAAATTTGGTGTTGCTGCAAAAGAAAAACTTCGTAATTTAAAAGTCAACGTCGATACACTTACGCTTACTGCAACACCGATTCCGAGGACGCTTCAATTTTCTTTGATGGCTGCCAGAGATCTATCGGTCATTAATACTGCTCCGCCCAATCGCCAGCCAATCCACACCGAGAATCGGATCATCAACGATGACGTCATCAAAGATTCTATTTACTACGAGATCCATCGGGGTGGGCAGGTATTCTTTGTACACAACCGAGTCAAGTCATTGCCCGACATGAAGGCCTATATTTCTCGCCTTTGCCCCGACATCGACATAGCTATGGCGCATGGGCAAATGGATTCTAAAAAACTGGAAAGAACGTTACTGGACTTCATTGAAAGAAAGTACGATGTGTTGGTTTGTACCAATATTATTGAAACGGGTTTGGATATTGCCAACGCCAATACCATCATCATCAACAATGCCCATCAGTTTGGGTTGAGTGATCTGCATCAGTTGCGTGGTCGGGTGGGCCGAAGTAATCGCAAGGCTTTTTGCTACTTGTTTAGTCCACCGCTTTCCGTATTGACTTCAGAAGCACGTAAGCGATTACAGACGTTGGAGGAATTTTCTGATTTGGGAAGTGGATTTAATATCGCCATGCGGGATTTGGACATCCGAGGTGCGGGTAGCCTACTAGGTGGTGAGCAAAGTGGTTTTATTTCTGACATTGGTTATGAAACCTATCAGAAAATATTGGACGAAGCTATTCAGGAATTAAAGGAGAGTAAATTTAAGGACATCTTCAAAGAAGACCTGGAAAAAGAAAGAAACTATGTGCGCGATGTACATATTGAAACGGACATTGAAATGCTGATTCCTGATTCTTTTATTAGCAATATTCAGGAGCGGTTGAATACTTATACGGAACTGGATTCGATCAAAGATGAGGCTACGCTAGTTGCTTTTGCTAAAAAACTGGAAGATCGATTTGGCAGCCTCCCTTCGCAGGTATCAGAGCTTTTTGATGGGCTGCGGTTGCGCTGGGTTTGTAAGAAAATGGGCTTTGAACGACTGACTTTAAAAAGTAAAAAACTGCGTTGCTTTTTTATTAGCAACCCGCAATCACCCTTTTATGAAACTGATTTTTTCCAAAATATGGTCCGTTTTATTGCCATCCATGGTCAGCAAAGGGGTTTTACATTTAAGAAAACCACCCGCCATATGATCCTGATCAAGGAAAATGTAAAAGACTTGAAAACTTCACGAAAGGAATTAGAGACTTTATTAGAAGATGTCGATGCTGAATCAAAGGTTACTACCTAAACCCATACGCCAGAAGGTTAAATTTTTTCTCAAAGAAAATACAGAAATGCGTGGAAGCAACGCCTTTTTTCTAGGGTATCTATGAAGGGCAGATTTCTGCGTTCTTCTCCACTTTCTGCGAGCCACTTTCCCTCCATGTCTCCCCTCCTATAAAAAAATTGTAGCTCCTGATCGAAGATCAGAAACTACAATAAAAAGGATGATAATTAAATTTTTAGATCTTAAGCCAATCAAAGCGACATGTGGCCGCCAGGATTCGCCATTTTCAAATAGTAAAGGGCGATATACAGGGAAGCCAAAAAAGCGATTGTAAACAACCAAAAATTTCGACTTTTATAGAATTTACTCCTTTTTTCAAGTACAATGTAAGCCATATAGCTTAAGAAGGCCAGGTTTGTAAATAGGATAGCTAACATACGCGCATTATGTTTTGGTTCTTTTACAAGGTTCTATCACATCTAGACGAGTAGCTTTGTAAGAACGTTGCATGGATCGGTGAAAGAAAATGAATTGAGGTCGATTAACCTTTTATTTTTCTAAATGACCCCAAATTAGTAGACAGGGTAAAATAACTTAAGTTGCCAGCAAGATGATAAAATGAATGCCCGTAATCTATTCTAAATCGGTTGACCTTAATCCCGATCCCTCCTGAAAATCCAGACAAACTTCTGAAGTTATCCACTTTAAGTTCTTTTCGTTTTTGGTGATTATAACCTATTCGAAGTCGGAAGTTTTCTTTTTTACCCAATAAAAACTCACCACTAAAATTAAAGTGACGGAAAAAATTATCCAGCCCTATGGAAAAATCAGATCGGGTTTGTTGCTCTGAATCACCTAATATAAAATTCGTTTCCTGGGAGTTGGGATCATCGTACAAAATATTCCAACGATGGAGATTGTGGTAGGTCGCGGTAAACCGGAATGGTAAATGTCTCAAGCGTTGAGAAACACCTATTTGCATATCAAAAGGAAGTGGCTCCCCATTGTCTTCATACTTGGTAATTTGAACACCTGCATTTTTAATCACTAGGCCTATGGAAAAGAGGCTATTGGTGTCTTGGTAATAGGCTCCCAAGTCTACTCCCATCCCAAAAGAGTTGTACGACTCTAGCTGTGAGCTGATCAATTTAATATTAGCACCCACCGACAGCTTTTCGTAAAGTTGCTTACCAGCTCCTATATTGAAGGCATACTCATTCGCCTTGAAACTTCCTGTAATATTACCCGCTTCATCAGCCGAATCAAAATCGCCATAACTAGCATATTGCATACCTATCTGAAAGGTCAGGCCCAATATGTTTTCCATGTGTCGGGCATAGTTGACATATCCTTGTTGAATATCTGCTAGATGCAGTTGGTGAGCAGCCGAAAGTTGGTTGTGCATCAGGGGGTTGATCACCCCGGGGTTTTCATGCGCCAAAGCGGCATCGTCATCTTTTATAGAAATAAGTGTTTCTCCAAGAGCTGAAACACGGGCAGAGGGTGAGAAATTTAAAACTTCATAAATGTTATCCCCTCCAATTTGGCTAAATACAGTCTGAAAAAGTAAGCCGATAAATGTGAGCGTTGTTAATGTTTTTTTCATAATGAGTATCGGATGCTGTTAGAATACTTAATTATTTTTCTGTTCTACTTTCCCCCCCCTCTTTAGTCCAGCTAGTTCGGCAAATTCTTTTGACACATTGCATTGTTTTCACTAATTCGCCATTTTCGTCAAAGAGTTCCAGTAACCCATCTTCGTTGTCACCATCAAGATAAGTTCCTTTAGTCTTGATCTTTCCGTTCTGGTGGTATTCAACAAACGGCCCATTTTCATTATTATTTTTGAAATTCACCTCCTCTTTTAGCTGCCCGCCGTCATAATAGCCAGTCCATACTCCTTCCATAGAGTTAGAAAGATAAGCCCCTTCTAATTGGACCTGACCGTTTTCATAATAAGATTTGAATGATCCCTGGAAGATACCGTTCTCGTAAGTTTCTTCAATTTGCAGTTTTCCTCCAGGGTAATAAAGCTTTCTCACACCATGCAAAGTGTCATTGACGTAATTGGCCTCTTCCATCACGATACCATCAGTTCCTAAGCGGGTGTATAAGCCTTCCTTTGCATAGGTCTCTTTATCACGAGTAAAACGAGTGGTGCTGCCGTCATCTTCTTTCATCTCTATTTTTTCAAGACTATTGTTACCGCAGGCAGCCAAAACTAAAAGGATCAAAAAGTACCAAACTTTATTTTTCATAATGTAAGTGTTTTAGAGTATGAAATTATTAAAATTCCATCCTTCGGTTCTGAAAACGAATTTTAATGATACTCTTGGTAATGCGAATGTATAAAAGCAAGTGGATATAGCAAAGTTAGAATAGTCAATCAGGCAATTGACTGACCAAATAAACTTATATTTCTATTCTATTGAAAAGAACTTGCTTCTAACATAACGGTATTATGCTAAAAAGTAAGGTACTTTAACAAAATCTACTCGATAGGTTACAATCAATAAACATTAAATAACCTTAGCCCTTAGAGAGCTTACTGTTTTAAAACAATAAAACCACAAGCCATTTCTGACTTGTGGTTCTATTTCGTATTCATTTAGATCTTACGATAAGATCCTATTCTGTATTTATACTTTTACTTTCTTCGCCTTAGCTTTTACTCCTACAGTCTCACGACCGATACTAGAGTAATAGATATCCATATCTTCCATCTTAGCTAATTCGTAAAGGTTACGACCATCAAAAACGACATTGTCATTAAGTAGTTTAGAAACCCGAGCGAAATCAGGTGTACGAAATACGCTCCATTCTGTGATGATAGCCAGGGCATCAGCGTCTTCCAATGCGTCGTACTGGTTGTCTACCAATTCGATTTTATCGCCATAAAGTTCACGTACGTTATCCATTGCTTCAGGATCGAAAGCTTTAATTTTTGCTCCAGCTTCCAACAATTCATCAATGATATATAGAGCCGGTGCTTCACGAATGTCGTCTGTGTTAGGCTTGAAAGCAAGTCCCCACATAGCGATCGTTTTACCATTTAGGTCTCCACCAAAATAGTTTTTAATCTTTTTAGATAAAACTGTTTTCTGGATCGTATTCACTTCCATTACAGAAGATAAGATTTTGAAATCATAATCATTGGCTCCAGCAGTGCGGTGTAGTGCTTGCACATCTTTTGGAAAGCAAGATCCACCATATCCAACACCAGGGAAAAGAAAACGCTTACCGATACGGCTATCGCTTCCCATACCTTTTCTTACCATGTCTACATTGGCACCTACGTTTTCACAAAGGTTTGCAATTTCGTTCATGAAAGAAATACGAGCTGCCAGGTAAGAGTTGGCTGCATATTTTGTCATCTCAGCAGAACGTTCGTCCATGAAGATAATTGGATTACCTTGACGTACAAATGGTTCGTACAACTGCTTCATCGTTTCTTGTGCTCTATCAGAACTCGTTCCGATCACTACTCTATCAGGCTTCATGAAATCATCAACCGCTACACCTTCACGAAGGAATTCAGGGTTAGATACCACATCAAATAAATGTGGACTTACATGAGCTGCAAGTTTAGCGTGTACTTTTTCAGATGTACCAACAGGTACTGTACTTTTGTCAACGATTACTTTATAATCCTTAATAAGGAAAGACAACTGATCGGCAACACCTAAGATATAAGAAAGGTCTGCGGAACCATCTTCACCAGGAGGCGTAGGAAGTGCAAGGAAAATGATTTTCGCCTCTTCAATAGCCTCAGCCAGATTAGTGGTGAATTTCAAGCGACCTTGTTTAGTGTTTCGTTCAAACAATAATTCAAGACCAGGTTCAAAAATAGGCACTTCACCATTACGCATCCGCTCTACTTTCTTCTCATCAATATCGACGCAAATAACGTTGTTCCCTGTTTCTGCAAAACAAGTTCCAGTAACGAGACCAACATAACCAGTACCAACTACTGCAATGTTCATGATTGTATAATTTTTTAAGTTAGAAAATTAATTTAAGTAAACTTGGTTTGTACTTCGAGGGTTATGCAGTCTTTAAGACAAGTATTGTTTGTTAAAGTCATAGAGGTAAATGAACAACCTTTGAGGTAAATCAATGTAATATTGAGTACTATTATTCTATTACGAATACTACTTCCCTCGGGAAAACAGATTGTCAAAATCAGACAACTACTGTTGAGTTGAACTGACCTCATATTTTTGTTAGCAATAATTTGACCGAAAATTGTAGGCTTGGGCGAAAATTTGAATTTTCTTCGGTTGTATATAGATTTTTAATCCGGTCGGCTATATAGTGTTTTCAATATGAGAGTTCAAAAAATAACTTATCTTCTATAATAAAGAAGTCGATAAGTTATTTTTTGATGTTTCTATATTTATAATTCTTTTATTAATTAGAAAGGAGAGAGTCCTTTTATTTAAATTAATAGAAAGTCGATCTGTTGTCTTTAATATTCGCTGTTTTCTTCATTGCCTGAATCAACTGTCGGGTTACCTGGTTTTGGTAATTAGAAGATGTTTGACGACGTATTTGAGGAAGATTAGTTGCTGCTGTAGGTGCAGTTTTGTTCAACAGTTGTATAACATAAATACCATTAGTCCCTACAATTGGTTCAGAAATTTTATTTACATCCATATTGTAAGCCGCAGCTACTACAGTTGGTTCTGAGCCCATATCTGGAAGGTATGAAGCGTTGAACGTTGCACCAGTAATGGTGTCAACATCAGACTGATAAGTAGCAGCAATAGCACTTAACCCTTGACTAGCAATTTTCGCTTTCACCATATCTCCTCGTTTCATATTGATCACTAGAGGCTCTATTTCTTCTCGCACATCAGCTATACTTACATTACCTGCAGCTTGAATATTTTTAAGACCAGCAACGACATATTTATTATCAAAAAATTCTACCGGATCCTGATACTCATATACAGCTGAAGAAACAGTTCCTACGTCAGCGTCATTACCAAAAGCCCATTTAATCATGTCGCGGCTTCCCTGACCTGAGCCAAGTGTTCCAACAAAGAAATCGTTTTTCTTAAGACCTGCTGATGTTTCAACGGTGAGGTTTGGATCAGCTTCTGCTGCTGTTGCCAAATCATCCAGCGTTCTGTTTTTAGCAGCAAACTCTAATGCCTTGTTATACATTTGCTTCTGTGTATAATCACTAGGGATAATCGATTCAGAAATCGATGCAATCTTGACACCGTATTCGTTTTTGATGAATTTGTAATCCATCACCTCTACCAGGTGTACACCAAAGTTGGTAACAACTGGATAAACCTTACCCTTTTCTGCCTCATAGAAAATGAGATCATTGAATGGTTTGACCATAGCATTTGGTGCGGCAAAACCAAGATCACCGCCTTTAGGTCCACTAGGTCCCTGACTGAAAGCTCTCGCTAATTCATCAAAAGAATTGGTTCCAGCTTCAACCAAATTTTTCAAACTATCGATCTTAAGAAAAGCATTACGGTATTCTTGTTCTGTTTTTGCATTGATCAGTATGTGTCTTGACTTTACAGAGTCAGGAATTAATTTTCGGTCTAGCAGTTTAACAATCGAGTATTGTCGACCATCAATGACAGGACCTAAAGTAGTTCCTACAGACATGTTGAATAAGGTATCTGCATAAGCAGGGCTAAGTCCAGGTTCTCCTTTCTTGAAATAAACATTGCTAATGGTTCCGTAGTTGGAGTCAACATATAGTGAATCATTTTCAGCATTATTAAAACCATCTACCAGCTTATCTAATTTTTCGTAAATCTTAGTGGAGTCTTCTTTAGATGGAACAATGTTGAACGTAATATAACTTACTTTTCTAGTCTCTTCATCACTCATGTACTTTCCCTTATTTGCATTGAGGTAAGATTTGAGATCACTATCACTTACCTTGACATCAGAAGCATCGATCGCTTCAAAAGGAATTTTGACATAGTTGAAATCCATCTTCTGGTTGCCATCTGCATATACCATTTCAGCCATCCAGGATGGCGTGTAGATTGCTTTTTGAACAAGGGTATTCAACTTTGACTGCAACCGGTCTTTCCGAACTTCTTTATTTTGGTGCATCCAGTAAGGTTCAAAGCTAGGCTGCAGCTGGCCTTGCGAGATCGCTTCCCTTACTTGTCCTGATTCGATGATCTGTTTGATTTGAGCTAATTGATCCCGGTTCACCTGACCAGTGTTAGGATCTCTAAATCGTTGTGTAATGATGGGGCTTAGGTTGTTACCAAAAGTCAACTCCATCATTTCATCAGGGCTTACGCTAAGTCCCAATTCATTTGCCTCGTCTTCTATAATGGCTTCTTCCACAAAGTAATCCCAAAGAACGCTTCGACGTCCATATACATCTCCTCCAGCATTCGGATAAAGAGCGCTTTCAGCTCGATTGAATTCATTAATATTTAATTTTTTACCAGCAACGACTCCCATATCAGTTGGGCCGGTAGCACCACCAACACCCTGACCAGAAAAGTCCATCAAAATAAATGCTGCCAATGCAAAACCAATTACAACGACAAGAATCCAGCTGTTTTTTCGAATTGTAGTTATTAGAGCCATTCTATCTCTATTATTTATGTGAAATGAAAGATCTAGTTAAATTATTTCCAATCAGGAAATGATTATTTATTTTCTTCTTGTATAAACCTATGGTTTTCCGAATATTAAGCTCGAAATGAGCTTTATGAAGGCGATGAAAGAAAGCCTTCCGAAAAAATCCATGCAAAGGTAACTTCTTTAGTGAACAAAATCAAAGATTTTGAAAGAAGTATGTCTCTATTGTTCTAGTTAAACCCTTCTTTTTCAACGAGTTTTCTTCAAATGGACCATTTCAGTTTAGAGGTAAGTATTTTCACTGTCCGTATAAAACATTGGCCTAATCAATCGATATAGTGGCCTAAGTCTATTTCTGAACCTTTTTATCCAACTGCCTCAGGCGTTGGAATAGGTACGTATAGGTTATTATTTTTTAGAATTTCTCTTGAAATAACGATACGCTGAATTTCCGAAGTTCCTTCATAAATCTGAGTAATCTTCGCATCTCGCATCAATCGTTCTACATGATATTCTTTCACAAACCCGTAACCACCGTGTATCTGGACTGCTTCAACCGTTTGGCGCATAGCCACCTCTGAAGCAAACACTTTAGCCATTGAGCTTGCCGAAATATAATCCATGTCTTGATCCTTTAGCCATGCTGATCTATATACCAGTAAACGGGCTGCTTCTATTTCTGTTGCCATATCTGCCAACTTAAAAGCAATTGCCTGATGTTTGCTGATTGGTTTGCCAAAAGCTTCTCTTTCCTGTGCATAATCAACAGATAGTTCATAAGCACCACCTGCAATTCCTAAGGCCTGGGCTGCAATTCCAATTCGTCCACCGGTGAGCACTTTCATTGCAAATTTAAACCCAAACCCATCTTCTCCAATTCTGTTCACCTTTGGCACCTTCACGTCCGTATACATGATAGTATGTGTATCGGAAGCTCTGATACCGAGCTTATCTTCTTTGGCGCCTATTGATACGCCATCCCAATCTGCTTCTACAATAAATGCATTGATTCCTCTATGCCCTTTATCTAAATCACTTTGAGCAATGACCAAATGAACCTTAGAGGTACCGCCATTAGTTATCCAATTCTTGGTACCATTCAAAATATAATGGTCGCCCATATCTATTGCAGTGGTTCGTTGACTTGTGGCATCCGACCCTGCTTCAGGTTCAGACAAACAAAAGGCACCAATCCACTCGCCACTTGCCAGTTTTGGAAGATACTTTTG
>ENA-ORXR01003824-ORXR01003824.1-marine-metagenome-genome-assembly--contig:-NODE-3824-length-13174-cov-3.879973_pt1 | contig 13174 bp, 11 predicted proteins | sample MGYA00237866_ERZ511479 | MGnify/ENA metagenome assembly ERZ511479 | reverse complement strand
ATCCGGTGCCTCGACCACGGTGAGCTCGTCTGAGGACGTCAATCCTTGCAGCGTTATCTCCAGTTCGCTACCGGCATTCATCGACGGCGACCCGAGAAGATCGCTAGCTTCCACCGCGTTCGCGGCGGGTGCATCGGCGCTGCTTCCGCACCCTGCGAGCAGGAGCAGCAGCCCAAGCAGGACTCGCCAGGCGTTTCGGTAGGTCATGATGATTCCTCTGCGGTGAGAGCGGCAAGGATTTCGGCAGAGTTCTGCTCGACGAATTGTTGCTCATACTGTGCGTAGGTGTTCTCGAGCACGACTTCCCATCCGCCGAAGTTGTTGAAGGGACACTGTGCGTCAGCGACCGCCACCTGCCGCTCGAAAGACTGCAGTTCGTCCTGCAGCGTGGCGTCATCGCTCGTGCCCTGAGCTTCGAATCGAGCTCGCACGTCGTAGACCGCGTCCTCGGGATAAGCATAATCGTAGAAGCCCTGATTCTGCATACAGGAAACCCATGACGCAATGCCATCGATGACCGTGCCATCACTGCTCGCCCGGTCGTACAGCTCTTCCAGCTGGTCGGCGAACAATGCGAGCACCTCGTCTTGGCTGGTCAATTGCTGAAAGGCAGAGTCGCCGGCTGCGGCGCATCCAGGTACGTCCTCGTCCCCGCGATAGGTGGCCTGCCATGAGGCACGTTCGGACTCTCCCACGCTTGTGAGGTACAGCTCGTTCGGGTCGACATAGACGTCTGCCTCGGTGCCAGGCTGCTCGGAATCCTCGACGAGCACGATCGAGATGCCGTAACCCAGCTCGGCTGCGGTTGCAGCCTCGGTCTCGACAAAGCCGCCACCGGAGACGGTGACCACCTTGTTGGCCTCGGGGATGATGTACTCGAATCCCGCCTGCTGCATGCAGGCGGACACCAGTTCTTGAGATGCAGTGAATCGAGCAAGCTCGTTGGCCTGGACATCAGAGAGCGTTGGCATCTCGAACACCTTGTCTGCGAGTTGCTCGGTTTCGCTCGCACCGGCGCCCGAACATGCGGTCACCAACATGGCGAATGCCGAAGCGGCCATGAGTGCTTTGCGATTGTGGAGGTTGTTGCGCATTCTGTTTTCTCGACATTTTCGTCGGTGACGTGGAGGTCCCGGTTGGATCTCCGACCCGTCATCAAGCGAACTATGACGGGCTCTTCCAACCACCACAAGAGCGAGGAGGTAGGTGGACGGATTTCGACACATGTTGTCGTTTTCCGACACCGATGCTGTTGCTGGTCAGGTGATGGCCCGGACGCGAAAGAACCAGGGTGCCGGTGGCGACCCTGGTTCTCTTCGATGATGCTTCGAGTAGTGCTAGCAGCCCGAAGAAGGCTTGGCGTAGTCCGATGTCGTGTAGCTCACCGACAGGTGGTCTTGGGTAATTGCGTTGCCGACACGGTCTGGCAGCAGTGGGATGTCCTCGATCCACTTGAAGCTGTCTCGACGGAAGTTGTCATAGGCGTTGATTCGGTAGCAACGTGAGCTGAGAGGTGCGGAGCGTGAGTATGAGTAGGTGACAGATTCGCTGGTGTTGTATGCGTAACCAATAGATGCCTCAACAACACTCACCGAGATGCCGATGCTGCCGGAAACCGTGTGCGACACCTCCCGGGTTGTCGACAGGGTGACCTTGGCCCCAGAGGAGCCTTGCGCCTTGACGGCGGTGAAGTAGGTCTTGGGATAGCTGGTGACCTTGTTCTCGATTCGGTCAGCAGCGAACGCTGCTGGTGCCATTGCGCCGAATGCGACGAGCACAGTGAGTACGAGAGCGATGGTCTTCATTGCTTTGCCATTCGATTTGACAGGCATAACAGTGTCTCCTGAGCCGGCGGTGCGACTCGCTTACTCCGACGGTCTGTGTTTCACAGCCCGGCGGCGGGTTGGGTAGCTCCCCTTTGGATCTCCCTCAACCAGAATCGAACTATGCGCCTTTCTGCCCATGCAGCGCAATAGCTGCGCCGCCCATTGACGGACGGCGACACACCCTGTCGTTTTCGGTCAGGGGACGCTGAGCCATCGTCAACTCAAGATGCCACGACGATGTGCGAGATGAACTGCCTCGGCCGGCGTTTGGGCTCCCAGCGCCAGGCACATGTTGGTGATCTTGCGTTGGATCGTGCGGTCGCTGTACGCCATTGTCTGTGCGATCTCTTTGATGGTTTGGCCGTCGCTCAACGCCTGTAGCAGCGCAAGCGACGCCGGGTCGATCTCAGATGATGGATCGGTGGGCTCGGGTGCGTCGCTCACTTCGAGCAAGACCGAGCGCATTACCGGACTCGGAAGCAGAAGGTCGCCGTGGAGCGCAGCGCGCGCCACGGAGACGAGATGGCTGGTCGGTGTGTTCTCCCAGATCACGCCGCTCGCTCCAGCAAGCAGAGCACCTCGGAATGCTGGGATGTTGAGGTCGGGCACGATGGCGATTGTCAAGGTGCCCGGTGTGGCGCTGGCTTCGGCGATTGCTGCGAAAGCTGCCAGGCTGGCGCAGAACACGATCACGATCGTGGCATCGAGTTGCGCAGTGAGAACCTGGATTGGATCCTTCGTGACACCGACGCCAGTGAAGGCCTGTTCCACCGCCTCTCGATACGGAGCACTGAGTCCAACGAACTGAATTCGCTCTTGCTCGGTCGCAGCCACGGAGCCCAGCATAGGAGGACTGGCGGTCTAGCGCCGGCGTCGAGAGAACCCGGGTGTTTGACCCGCTCGCAAGCCACTGGCGATCCAGTCCGCCATCGCAGCCATCGTGCCCCCCGGGGCAGAGTCGCGCCATGCAGGCATGTGCAACGACGCCAGCGGTCTAACCTCGATGGCCATGGATCTCGAATTGACCGACGAACGGGTACTGATCTCACTGGCGGAAGCCGAGGCATTGGTCACGCCATCAGCAAGGCGTTCCTCGACGAGGGCGCCCGCATCGCCATCTGCGCTCGAAACGAAGTCGGGCGTGCGTTTGCAGCAGACGAGTTGGCCGAGTTCGGCGAGGTGCATCACCGCCCGGCCGACATCGTAGTCGTGGGCGAGCCCGAGGCGCTCGTCGACTGGGCTGCCAACACGCTTGGTGGTCTCGACATTGTGGTGTCGAATGTGTCCGCCATTGCTGGCCCCGACTGGGAGGCATCGGTCATGCTCGCATCCCCCTGATGTGCCCCTGCGCCGAGTCTAGACGGTCGATCCCGTCGGCTCTCGGCCAGGCAGTGCGCTAGAGATCGGCAGCTGCGGCCATGCGAGAGATCTGCCCGGACGCGAAGTCGTCGAACTCGGCATTGGGTTGGCGCAGCACCCAGGTCGTGCCGAACGGGTCCGGCGCCGTGATCGAACTCGCAGACATGGTCGCCAGTACCTGATGGCCACAGAACGGCACGTACACCTCGGAGTAGCCACCCTCGTGGGCCATGACCAACCGGCCATCACAGACCTCGGCTGCGAGTTCCATCACCTGCGTGGTCATCGCCTGATAGGTCGCGATATGGCACATCATTCGGCCGAGCGGATCCATGCCGGCGGCGTCGAACCCACAGGCAATTATGAGCACGTCGGGAGCGAAAGCCCGCACCGCCGGAAGAGCCAGGCGCTCCATGGCTTCGAGGTAGGTGTTGTGCCCTGACCCGGGTGGCAGCGGAACGTTCAGGTTGAACCCCTGGCCCACACCAGCACCGCGATCGACGGCTGCGCCCTTGTCCATCGGGTAGTTGCGATCTTGGTGGATCGACACGGTGAGCACGTCGTTGCGGTCATAGAAGATGGCCTCGGTGCCGTTGCCATGGTGGACATCCCAGTCGATCACGGCGAAACGTTCGGCCCGGCCCTCGGCCCGGGCCGCTTCGATGGCGATAGCAATATTGGCGAACAGGCAGAATCCATTCGGCAGTTCGGGCAGCGCATGGTGGCCAGGCGGGCGGGTCAGGGCATAGGCGTTCTGCAGTTCGTCGTTCAGCACCGAGCGCAGCGCTTGCACGACCAAGCCAGCAGATTGCGCCGCAATCTCATAACCGCCGGGGCCAAATGGAGTGCGATGACCCAGCTCGCCGCCACCCGAGTCCGACAGCTGTTTGAACGTGTCGAGATACTGCTGAGGGTGCACCCGGACCAGCTCGTCGGTCGTGGCTGGGGGCGCATCGCTCATGTGGAGTTCTGCGGCGAGCCCGGTTACCTCGAGCAGGTTCTTGAAGCGACGCTTGCTCTCGGGGGTCTCCGGCAGGCCGCCGGCGACCTTGGGCTGTACGAGCCCACCGACCGGCAAGATGTCGGCATAATTGCCGCCCGAGTGCCAAAACGTCGATTCGTTCCAGAAGAATCCAGTTGCCATGGGTGCTCCACTCCTCGTCTGAAGAAGAACCTAGACGGCAACCAGAGCCGACCAACCAAACGCCTCAGGAGCGCAGTGTGTCACCGGCGACACCTGCTCTGTGAGCCAACAGACAGAACCAGTGGGCAAAAGGGCAGACAGTTGGAGTTCACCCAACGAAAGGCCGCACCATGTTGGCTCCGACACCGCTCCTGAACACCTCATCCCGATTCCGAAGGTCCCACATCGTTGCGTTCATCGCTGCGCTGATGCTGATAGCCAGCGCGTGTGGCGTCGATACCGACCCGCGGATCACCGCCGTGAACCAACCCGAGGCCGCAGGAACGACAAGTGGCGCAGACGCAACCGAGGCCGCAGGAACGACAAGTGGCGCAGGCGCCACCGAGGATGCCTCTGTAGGCGGATCAGGCGCAGCGACGCCGGACTGGTGGTTCGGCTGTGATGCTGGCAACTTCGTCTTCGAGGGCGTTGGGCCCGAGTCGGTGTTCGTAGCTCTCGGCGAACCAGCAGCTGATCGAGTCAATCTGTCGGATAATCCGCTCGGCGTTGGGCTACTGACCGACTGCCGGGCGAGCAACGGCAGCACCCGGGTGTCGATCATCGCCGTGCCACCAATCGGTGGGCTGATCGAGACCGTCGACGACATTCTTGCCATCGAGCCGGGCGCCGAAGAGCGCACGATTGCCGGCAATCGTGCTGCGATATACAGCAGCGACGACTCGTTCTCTCCCTCGGGAACCGCGCACTTCAACATCGACGGCTTCACCATCATGGTGACTGCCGAGGACCGTGACGAGCGCAGGTTCAGCGCCGACCAACTCAAGCAGATGGCCGCCGCAGCTGCCGAGGCATTCCTGGCTCAGCTATAGCCAGAACCGGCTCCGCGCGGAACCGGCAGCAGCAGCAGGATCAGCCGGCGATGACTAGGTCGACCTCGGCACGGTCTTCTGCGGTCAGCGCCCACGATGCCGCAGCGACGTTGGCGTCGATCTGCTCGGCTTTCGTCGCTCCGGCGATCACCGATGCCACGAGTGGGTGCGATGTATGCCATCCAGTCGCCAAATCGAGAAGACTGTGACCTTGCGCTTGGGTCCACTCGATCAGCCGCTCGACGATGGCGAGCCGGTCGTCGTCGATGAATCGGCTGGCGCGTTCGCCCCAGAGCGCGCCACCCCGGGCGCGGGCAATGGAATATTCTGGGCCACATGGTGATTGCAACTCATCATGAGCTGGGATCAACTGCCTGCAGCGTCTGAACCCGCATCCTCCCCGCTCTCGCTGCTCTGAAAAGGAGGCATCATGCCTCGCCCATCGCGTTCGTTCACCCGAGATCCATCGGTTGCCGAACACAAACTCGCCCCCGGAACCTGGAAGCGAGTCCTCTCCTTTGCTCAGCCCTATCGCTTGGCCCTGTCCATCTTCTTGACGCTGATCGTCATCGACGCGCTACTCGGTGCCGCCGGCCCCTTGCTGTTTCGGGCAATCATCGACGACGGCATCGCCAATCAGGACACCCGACTCGTGATCATCTTGGCCTCAGTGGTCGCTGGCCTGGCCGTGGTGTCATCGGCGGTAGGTCTCATCCAGCGCTACTTCTCGAGCCGTATCGGCGAAGGCCTGATCTATGACCTTCGTACCCAGGTGTTCGACCATGTTCAGCGCATGCCCATCGGCTTCTTCACCCGAGCCCAGACCGGCGCGCTGGTCAGTCGGTTGAACGGCGATATTCAAGGCGCCCAACAAGCTTTCACGTCGACGCTCTCGAGTGTCGTCGGCAACGTGGTCGGTGTCACCGCAACGCTCACCGCCATGTTCATCTTGTCGTGGCAGATCACCCTGGTCTCGCTGATCCTGGTGCCGCTGTTCGTGCTTCCGGCACGGTTCGTTGGTCGCAAGCTCGCCACCATCACCCGAGAGCGCTATGCACTCAACGGGGCGATGTCGCAGACGATGACCGAGCGATTCAACGTGTCCGGTGCGTTGTTGGTCAAGCTGTTCGGCCACCCCGACGAGGAGTCACGGGTCTACGCCGAGCGAGCCGGTCGGGTGCGCGACATCGGCGTGACCCAGTCCATGTATCAACGATTCTTCATGTCTTCGCTCGGGCTGCTCGCCTCGATCGCCGTGGCGATTGCTTATGGCGTTGGCGGCGTGATGGCCGCACAGGGCACCATGCAGGTCGGCACCGTGGTGGCGCTGACCGCCTATCTGGGGCGCTTGTATGGCCCACTGACCTCGCTGTCGAATGTGCAGGTCGACGTGATGACCACCATGGTCAGTTTCGAACGGGTGCTCGAAGTGCTCGACCTCGAACCAATGATCCAAGACCCTGTCGATCCGGTGTCGATGCCCACGGGGTCGATCGACGTTCGCTTCGAGCATGTGGGGTTCCGCTACCCCACCGCGACCGAAGTATCGCTGGCCTCTCTCGAGGGAGTCGCCAAGCTCGACAGCCACCAGACCGAAGACATCCTTCACGACGTGACGCTGCATGTGCCTGCCGGCCACACGCTCGCCGTCGTCGGCCCGTCGGGTGCGGGCAAGACCACTCTGGCCGGGCTGGTCTCACGCCTCTACGACCCCACAGCTGGCTCGGTCCGACTCGGCGGCGTGGACATTCGAGAGGTTCGACAGGGCGACATCACCGCGACCGTCGGCGTGGTTTCCCAAGACGCCCACCTGTTCCACGACACCTTGCGCTCAAACCTGCTCTATGCGAAACCCGATGCCACCGATGCCGAGTTGATCCATGCGCTCACCAACGCCCAGGTATGGCCGGTGATCGAGAGGTTGCCAGACGGGCTGGACACCGTCGTGGGCGACCGCGGCCATCGACTGTCCGGCGGTGAGAAGCAGCGAGTGGCGATCGCCAGGCTGCTGCTCAAGAACCCGGCCGTGGTGGTGCTCGACGAAGCAACCGCGCATCTCGACTCAACGTCCGAGGCTGCCGTGCAGCAAGCACTTGCTGCGGCCATGCACGGCCGCACGTCGATCGTGATCGCCCATCGTCTGGCCACGGTGCGAGATGCCGACGAAATCGTGGTGGTCGACGCCGGGCACATCGTGGAACGAGGTACCCACGACGATTTACTCGAACTCGACGGTCTTTACGCCACGCTCAGCCGCACCCAGTTCGCAGGCGACCAGGTCACGGCCGCCTGAAGACAGACTTCGGTTCTCACTTCGCAGATTGAGTAGTTTCCGAACGCAATTGGGTACTGACGGTCGATGGCTCCTTCGGTACCTTCACATCAGAGCCAGCTCCAAGAGGGTGGCTTTGGCGCAGCCAGGCGATTCATCGCCGTTGGCCAGACGAAGAAGTCACCATGCGACCTCCGATCACCAGCACGGGCCGAGCCGAAAGGCACCGATACGAGCGCTCTTCCTCCATCGGAGCGCTTTCCCGGCTGACACCAGCAAGCAACGGATGCAGCGCCCGGTTCACCATCGGGCGCTGCCAACCCGCTTGCGCACGACATCACACCCGTAAGAGAACGCACGAGTTGACAACTCATGGAAACCCGACTGCCAGAACGCTCACCTGCGCTGCTGTCGACCCGCCGGCAATCGCAAGGTGTTGACAGTTGCGATCGTTTGCGTCGACACTAGACCAGCGATTGCGGCGGCGACTACGTTCGGCCCGCACGCCCGACGCTCGGGGGAAGCGATGAAACTGTTCTCGCACAAGAAGCGGCCGGTCCATCTCGGGCCGTATCCGCTCGAGCGGCTACCCCGGATGACGGACCCGTCGGCGCGACCCGAGCACCGTTCCAGTCGCCAGCCGGCCGAGCCAGCTGCACCCGGACCAGTGGCGCTGACACCTGCCTACGGGCAGTATGTGGCGCTGTACGACGAACAGCGAACAGGGGAGTTGTCGCCACCAGCACCGATTCCCGACGACCCGCTCGAGCGGGCAAACAATGTCAAGGCTGGCCTGTATTTCCTTGACGCTGACATGGCCGGCTGTGGGCTCATCTGCGACGAAGCATGGACCGGCGAGCGTCGCCCCCATCAACATGCGGTGGTGACGCTTGTTGCCCACACTCGCTCGCTCGGCCGCGACCAGCCCGGTGGCGAGTGGATCGACGGCACGCGACAGATCAACGCCGATCTGCGGGCTGCGGAGCTTGCGGTGCTGACCGCGGGCTACCTGCGTCGACTCGGCTTCGATGCGGTGGCGCACACGCCGACGGCAAGCGATCTCGATCTGCAGGCGGTCGCCTTGCAGGTCGGCTTGGTCGAGTCGGTCCGAGGCACATTACGCGCGCCGTACCTGACAGGCGGGTTTGCGCTCTCGGTCGTCTCCACCGACATGGAACTGGCCCACGACGCACCCCTTGCCCCTCGCAGCATCCTCGCCGAACTGCGCACCACCCGGTCACCAAGCTGGTTTCTGGGCTGGGGAGGCACCCGGGCCGGCATCGGGCGGTTGAACGGCGACCATCGACCGCTGCACATGGGGCGGTACCCGATGGAGAAGATCAAGCGCGTCGACGACGCAACCACACTGATCCTCGCCGAGGAGATCAAACGAGTGCCCGTGCGTGCTGGAGGCTTTCCCCGTGCCGCCAACGGCGACATGGGCCCCAAGTTCCAGGGAGACGTGAAAAAGTTCGCCTACAAGACACCGCTGGCGCAGTCCTATATCCAGCAGATCGCCGAACTCGTTCCGTATCAAGATGGCCCGGTGGCCGAGCATGTCGCGGCCAGCACCGATGACCCCGACAAGAATGCCGACGCGCTCAAGGCGCTTGCCCACCACCTGGGCAGCGACATGGTCGGCGTGTGCGAAGTGCCCGAGTATGGCTGGTACAGCCACAACGGCAAGGGCGAGGAGATCACGCCGCGCCATCGCTATGGCGTGGTCATGCTGCTGGACCAGGGCTATGAGACCATGGAAGGTGCCAGCGGCGACGACTGGGTGTCCGGGGCACAGTCGATGAGGGCCTATATGCGGGGCGCGCAGATCGCGGGGATAATGGCCGAGCACCTGCGGTCTCTCGGCTACAGCTCACGCAGCCACACCAACCGCGACTCCGAGGTCCTGCATATTCCGCTGGTGCTCGAAGCCGGGCTGGGCGAGATGAGCCGCATTGGTGAGCTGGTACTGAACCCGTTCGTCGGCCCGCGATTCAAGTCGGTGGTGCTGACCACCGACATGGCTTTGACTCCCGACAAGAAGATCGACTTTGGCCTGCAGGACTTCTGCAACAAGTGCACCAAGTGCGCGCGTGAATGTCCGTGTGGCGCTATCCCCTTCGGCGACAAGATCATGTTCAACGGCTACGAGACATGGAAGCCAGACGTCGAGAAGTGCACCAAATACCGGCTGGGTAATCTCAAAGGTTCGGCCTGTGGTCGCTGTATGAAGACCTGCCCTTACAACGTCGAGGGTGTACTCGCCGAGCGGCCGTTCCTGTGGGCAGCGATCAAGCTTCCGTTCACTCGCAAGTGGATTGCCGCACTCGACGACAAGGTCGGCAACGGGTCCATCAACCCAGTCAAGAAGTGGTGGTGGGATCTCGAATTCGTCGAAGGTCGCACAGTTGTGCCCGGGAAGGGCACCAATGCCCGCGGACTGGATCTGAACGGCGGACGCATCGCCGAGAGGCAAAAGATTGCGTTATATCCGCCCGACGTACTTCCTGACGGCGACGCCATCGGCGTACCAGTGAAACTTGTCCGCAAGGAAGCGATCGTGCGCGGCCAAAACGCAGAGTCGCCAGCAGCGGCTCGCCGTCGAGTCGCCAGACTCCGGACACGCGCCAAATAAATGAGCGCTAACTACACCAGAGGTAGATATTGCCGGTCCTACAGCGACTGGCTCACGTGACAGGGACGAGCAAATACACTGTTGCGCCTACCCGCCCGTTCCCTGTGTGAAGCGCTTTCGGGTGGGCAACGCCAATTTCCAAAGGCCTGCTGCCAAAACGTCGATACGGCCCTTACCGGGCCGTGTCAACGTGAAATATGTTGGCGATTATCAGCTCGACTTTGTTTCGAGCTGTCGTTCGGTGGAGGAGCCGGTCGCAATCTCGATAGTGCGGGGTTTGGATCCCTCGGCTACCGGGACAGCCAAGGTGAGTACGCCTCGATCCAGTGTTGCCTCGAGCTTGTCGATGTCTACTTGGTCGCCGAACTGAATTTGGCGGCGGAAAGTTCCCTGGGGGCGTTCGCTGGTGAGTGTCTTGGAGTCAGTGCTAACCCAGCGGCGTGATGCTTCCACTGTCACGGAGTTCTTCTCGATGGTGAGGTTCAGATCCTCGGCATCGAGGCCGGGCGCATCGAAGTACACGAAGACCGTGTCGCCGTTTCTTACGGCGTCCATGGCGAGCATGGATTGGGGGGTCTGGAACTTGCGATCGATCGTGTCGAAGGGGTCGAATCGGAATAGCATCTTGTAGTTTTACCTTTCTCGTTTGGGGACAGCTGGGGACTACCCGGGTACGGAAGGGTCTAAACATCGAGTTGAGAGTTTTCTGAAATCTGGCCTACGGTGGGGGGAGCTTCGCCTGCTTGATCGAGCCGTGCCGCAAGCGGCGCAGACATCAATAGCCGAGCCAGCACGAATGTGAAGTAGGTCACGTCGGGAACCAAAGGCGACCCGCTATGCGTCAGAGAAGTATGCGCCTATTGATTCGAACCATTCGCCCTCTACTTCTTGCGCTTCTTGCTGCCGGCCTACTGCTGCTTACTGCATGCGGCGAGTCGACTGCCGAGAGCGACTCGGGACAGCCAGGCGATGGTGATGACACCATCCAGGAAGTGGACGACGAAGAAGTGGACGACCCAGACATGGACGATCAGGATTCGCCGGCTCCGGTTACCGGATCAGACGGCGACTATGTCCGAACGGCATCGCAGCTCGAAATCATGTCTCCCAGGACTGCGGCAATCGATGAGCTGGTCGTGACCGGTGATGGCACCACGGTGCTGGTGCGGTACCAGAATGGATCCGAGCCCTGTGCGTTGGCCCGCGTCGTCGCCACCGAGACCGACACCAGGGTCGAGGTACTGCTCGAGACCGGACTCAACCCGAACGCCGCAGCCATGACGTGCATTGCCGGGGTCTTCGGCTACGAAATCGAGACGCAGCTCACTGCTCCTGTGGGCGCACGCGAGCTCATCGCCGTGGCCGCCGAAGCGGTACCACCGGTGTCCGAAGATCCGTTCGAGGGCGCAGAGTTCCCGACCGACCAATACCTGGGACTCACCCAGCCCGAGGCCGAGGCGCTGGGCGAAATCGAACAACGCGTTGTGCGCATCGCTCGCATCGACGACGAGATCTTCGGCCTCACCCAGGACTTCGTGCCGACACGAGTGAACATCGAGATCGAAGATGGTGTCATCGTGGCGGCAACGTCTGGCTGACCAAGCCTGCGGCTGTCTCTGTGGCCAGAACGTGGTGACGTCCTCTGAAGTGCGCCACCAACCGGTTTCTCAGCCCCCCGTGCTGAGTTCACGTCGCAGCATCACGGTCGCAACAGCCACTGGCCGTGGTTCTCACCACTGAACAGCATGCGCAACGCTTGGGGAATCATTCGACGCGGTCGACGCAACCACTTCGGTAGTAAAGCAGGTACTACTCCAGTAGTATCGCCGCGTGAAAGTTAGCGTGAGCATCCCAGATAAGGATGTCGAGTTCCTCGACAACTACGCCAAGACCCACCAAATCGAATCGCGATCTGCAGCACTTCACCGCGCTATTCGTCTGCTGCGTGCCTCTGAACTCGGCGATGCCTACGCAGCGGCCTTCACCGAATGGGCAGACGACTCAACGAATGACGCGTGGGACAACGCCGTCGTCGACAGCTGATGCGCCGACGCGAGATCCGACTCGTCAACCTCGACCCGGTCGTCGGCAGCGAAGCAGAACGCACTCGCCCTGCAGTCGTGGTGAGCAATGACGGAGCGAACACAACCGCAGCTCGCCTCGGCCAAGGCGTGATCACGGTTGTGCCGGTCACGTCCAACACCGATCGCGTCTATCCGTTCCAGGTGCTGTTGCTCGCAGACGAGACCGGCCTCGATCTCGACTCCAAAGCACAAGCCGAGCAAGTTCGTTCCGTCGCTGTGGAGCGGATCGGCGAAGTGGTCGGTTCGCTCGGATTCGAACTCGCTGGACAGCTCGACGAGGCGCTTCGAATCCATCTCGAGCTCTGAGACCACCGAAAGCAACATCCGCTCTTACCGAGATAGCGAGCGCGCACCCGGCAAAGCGATCGCCGTGCCCATGCTTCGTGTCGGGCGTCGGGCGGTGTTGGCGAAGAGCTGCCCTTCGAGGCAGCCCGACCCTGGACATAGTCATCTAGTGCCGCAGCCGCCAACAGACGAGACGAGAGCTGCTGATCAATCGAAGCCTGTTCGAGCACGATTTCCGATAAGACTCCTGCGCCGAGGGACCGGACATGCGCCTCGATCCGCTCGGTCTCCGACGGTTGCCGATCGGTCGGATTCACGGCAGGTGTCGCACGAGAATCCTGGGCTTCAGGCGCTGCGACTACGGCAACGCCGTGTTTGCAGAATGAGCCATCCGCTGCCGCCGCACAATCGCACGACCACGATCCGTTGTCACCAGCGGTAAGCGCCACTCGGTACACCACCGTGCCTTGAACCCGAGCTTGTACGACCCCGTCAGAAACCGAACCGAGCGACACCCGGCCACGGTCGGCAAGATCAAGGCCGCGCTCAAGAGCACCACTGCTCGCGTTGTCGAGCAGTGCCAGAAAGCCAGATATATCGTTAGTCGCTTCGATAACTAAAGACCACTGATCTCGCACCGAACATGCTGCGGGTTCTGAGGCCTCAAAAGATGATCTGTCGGCTGCGTTTCGGCCACACTTCC
>ENA-ORXR01003823-ORXR01003823.1-marine-metagenome-genome-assembly--contig:-NODE-3823-length-13178-cov-3.174872_pt1 | contig 13178 bp, 11 predicted proteins | sample MGYA00237866_ERZ511479 | MGnify/ENA metagenome assembly ERZ511479 | reverse complement strand
GCTGTTAAATATCGTTTCGGGCCAAACGAATGATGTTACCTGGTCTTTTCCAGGTGTCCTGTCCATGGCCAAGCCGCTATGGCAGTACTTTCTCTATTCCGAAACTGGAAGGCACGCGCAACTATCTCGTTGTTATTCGCAATTGACAACCCGCGCCACGGATGATCACGCCAAGTTGATTAAGGCTGCGAAGGCTGAATATCTGATAGCCAGAGAGGGCTTGTGCGATGTCTTCGTTGTCCACGCCAGCTCGAAAAAAGAGCAGAGCACCTGAGCCGACTGGAACGAGAATCCGGTGTGGTCTCAAAAGTGCTTGAAGGAGCGGAGTACATGAGAGAAGAGCCGGCTATCAAAAACGCAGTCGCTGGGGCTATTCATTGGCCACAAAGCTGTGGCTGTCGTGACCCGAGAATCCTGACGCGAAGGTACGCTGGTATCTTTGACGCAGAAGGTGGGCATGTTGAAAGAGGCGATGCCCTGGGGCTGCGAAAAAAAGGCTTCTCCTGGGCACTCAAACTGATGTCAGAACAGCTCGTCAAGGCTGAGCACGCCATCGTCTGTCTAGGGCCCTGGTCACCGCATCTGCTCCGACAGTTCGGTTACTTCATGGGTATCAGTAGGCATATCCCTACGTTTTGATATCAATCTCATCACTTGCCTTTTGAAAAAATCGTACTCAGTGTACTTCAATGCTTCAGCTACCAGTTTGGTGCTGTCGGGCTCCCAACCAGTTAATTCAATAAATCGCTGCACATCAGTATGTGCTTCTTTGTTATCAATGGCGGTGACTATGGACGAATGGACTGAAAGAAATGTACTGGGTATCTGTTTGAGTTCACTGAGATGCGATTGAATGAATTCAGTTAAGGACTCCTGATAATGACCCTGGTGTACCGACCCGGCTATGATGAGCCCTGCATAGCGTGCAGGATCAACGGTGGATGGCTAATTTAACCCCAGTGTTGCATAAAATTCCGGCCCAGAACCGCTTCGCTGCTTCTATAGCAGCATCTAAGTACCGGAGGCGGCCCCCGCTGTACTCGTTTTTTCTGGATCTCACCTAGAGTGACTAGGCTCAATCCCGTGAAAACTCCGTGCAGCGCCTTATATACAGCTCTATAAGCTTCTGGACTCGAAATTTTATGCATCACTAGGGTTAATTTACTCCAGCTCTATAAAAACCACTCAAGGCAATACAACACACCGGTGCTACTACCGGTACTGACCATAGCGAAAAAACAATGAAAAATCCGACACAACATCCGGTACACGAATTACTGCAAGCACGCTGGAGTCCATACGAGTTCGACGCTAACGCCGCGGTAAACAATAGCGATCTCAAGAGTATTTTTGAAGCTGCGCGTTGGGCCATGTCTGCTTACAACGCCCAACCCTGGCGGTATATCGTTGCAAACCGCGCAACCAACGAAGCACTATGGCATGAAGTGCTAAGCACACTTGTTGAACCGAACCAGAACTGGGCAAAACATGTACCAGTACTGGCACTGGGCATGATTAACATTAATTTCCCGCACGATGGAAGCTCTAATCCGGTTGCACTTCACGACTTGGGTGCCGCCTCGGCATTCCTGACGCTTGAGGCTACTGCGCGTGGCCTGGTGGTACACCAGATGTCTGGCATTGTTGCAGAGAAAGTCACTAGCACGTTCTCGCTACCCGACACCATCCAGCCTGCTACTGCGTTGGCGATCGGCTATAGCGGTAAGAACGATGCACTGGATAACGCTTACGCTAGTCGCGATGAGAAGCCACGAGAGCGCAAACCGTTTAGTGAAATCATCCTGCGTGGAGAGCTTTGATCAGACTCGAGTTGGAAAACCGGATCATTTCTGTGTGCATTTGCACATGAAACTCTCGTCGATCAAACCCTTTGGCATCACCGCAAACCATCTCATACTCTTCTGGATCTGCGGCTTTAAAAGTATCACGACAAGGCACCACCATAGAGGCAAAATGATTGGCTTGCGCAATCCGGTGAGTCTCAGGTTTAACAGGCAGCTGAGTCTCCAGCCAGGTAACGTTGGTGTCTGTGGGTACGCTTTGATCATTTCCTGCTGACCAGAATTGTATGTCTGCACTGACGTTAGCAAGCGTCTCACTGGTGTAGGCGAATCCAAACGCAGGAGCTGCAATCGCTGCTGCCTTGATGCGCGAGTCGGCCCCCCAGTCGTTGTCAGGCAGTGAATCCATACCCGCCCGCATCACGGCATCAACCATACCCTCAGAACAGACATACTCTTCCGTGTACTGGGTGCAATGGGTCTGCATGCGCTCAACGTCAGGTACCGCACCAATCAATCCCATCGCCGTGTAGCCACCGGCCGATAAACCATACACGCCAAGCTTCTCAGGGTCGATATGTTTACTCAGCACATCGTTTTCCAGCATATTGTCAATGACCTGACTAACTGATCCGTTGCACTCCTGCGCTGCTGGATACGTTGGCCTGATTCAGCTGTCACAGCGCTCATACCACCGATAAGTCACATCAACGGTCAGAGGTTGATTCGCCAGTGTTGCCAGACCTGCCTGAAGCCCCGCTTGCTTGTCTGCTGCAATGCGGTGTCCGTGAGGCGTCATGGCCAGCACCTGTGCCACCAGTTCTACTGAGCAGACACTGCCGTGACTTTTAGCGGTGGACTGATGAACGAGTCGATACCCGGCCGCCACGGCTTCACTATCATCGGCACTGCCATGAATATTGACCGTGTCATAGACAAGCTGGCGAAGTTCAATCAGGTGTAACGGACCCGCATGCGCAACCAGAACCTGCTGACCCACTGATTGAAGTGCCGCCCAGGGCTGCCAGGTTTCAAAACCGAAGACACTGGTAATGACATCAACAGATCCGGGCAACACAGGCAGATGCTTGTTATTGCCAACCGCCCAGGTAACGTCCGGGTACAGACGCGCTGCCACCACGATTGCCCATTTGGATATATCCACTCCCATGAACACCGGTGGAGATACCTGAAGGGAGCTGTGCAAAGCAACGCGCATATGGTCTGTGTAATAACCTTCACCACAGCCAGCATCGAGTATCACCAAGGCTCTATCATCAACAGGCTTGATGCGTGATACCAGCTGTGCTGACAATGCTAAAGCAGCAGACTCATAAAGACCAGACGCCATGACATTGCGCCGCGCCGCAACCATAGCTTTTGAGTCACCCGGGTCACGAGACGTTTTCTGGGATGCCGGAAGCAGATTCAGGTAACCCTGACGCGCCAGATCGAATTGATGGTTTTTCTCACACTGCCAACTGACTCCACCATCGCTCAGCGGTAAGCCATCCAGCGGGCAGGCAAGTGGCGCTAACGGGTTAATCACAGCAATTGTCTCGTTCTCATTTTTTGCAGTCTGCATAAAGGCTTCAAATCGTACTAGCCCCGTGACGATATCAGCCAAAGTATGGCAGTATCAACGAGATCAACAACCCGGAGGATACGATATGACACTGAAAAAAATCATTCCAATGTGCGCCATCGCATTAGCGGCCACGTCTACGCAGGCGCTGGCTGAGAATACCTTTCGCTGGACTAGCCAGGGCGACGCGCTGACGCTTGATCCGCATTCACAAAATGAAGGCCCGACCGTTGCCACTGCTGGCATGATCTACGAAAGCCTTGTTACACGCGATACAGACCTTGTTCTGCAGCCAGAACTGGCACAGTCATGGGAACCGATGGATGGCAACATCTGGCGCTTTACACTGCGTGAAGGCGTGAAGTTCCAGGGCGGCGAAGATTTTACGGCAGAAGACGTTGCCTTCAGTCTTGCTCGAGCCAAACACGAAAAATCAGACTTCAAAGAGCAGGTCGGCAGCATCACGGAGGTTATTGTTGTTGATGATTTCACCATCGATCTGGTGACTGAAGAGATCGATCCCATTCTGCCCAACAAGCTCACCTCGTTCTACATCATGGACAAGGGCTGGTCCGAAGCCAACAACGTGGCCACCCCACAGGATTTTGCTGGCAAGGAAGAAACCTTCGCTGTCAGAAATACGAACGGTACCGGCCCCTTCAAACTGGTAAGCCGTGCACCCGACGAGCTAACCGTGATGGAAAAAAATACGGACTGGTGGGCTGCCGGTCAATTTCCGACCAATATAGATCGCATTGAATATCGCCCGATTGCCAACGCCGCCACACGTGTTGCTGCGCTGCTGTCCGACGAAGTGGACTTCATCCTTGATCCACCCCTGCAGGATCTGAAGCGCATTGAGGCTGCAGACGGACTCAAGACCAGCACAGTCCCACAAATTCGTACCATCTTTTTCGGTATGGACCAGGGCATCGATGAGCTTCGCACGTCCAACATCAAGGGCGAAAACCCGTTTGCAGACGTTCGCGTTCGTGAAGCCATGAACCTGGCCATCGATCGTAAGGCCATTCAGCGTGTGGTCATGGAAGGCTTGAGCTTTCCTGCCGGCATGGTCACCTCTCCAGGTGTATTAGGCAATACGCCAGAGCAGGATGCAGAAATTCCACTCGATGTTGACAAAGCCAAGTCACTGCTAGCTGATGCTGGTTATCCAGACGGTTTTTCCGTGCAACTCGACTGCCCTAACAATCGTTACATCAACGATGAGAAAATCTGTCAGGCAGCCGTTTCCATGTTGTCGAAGATTGGTGTCGATGTCAGCCTGGACGCCATTCCCAAAGCTCAGCACTTCCCGAAGATCCAGAACCGAACCACTGACTTCTACATGCTGGGCTGGGGCGTACCTACGCTCGACAGCCACTATGTCTTCTCCTACCTGCTGGACGCTGAAGGTTCGTGGAATGCAGCTGACTACAACAACGAAAGTGTCAACTCACTGATCAAGGCCATGGCATCCGAGACAGATCTTGCCAAGCGTGAACAGATGATCGACGAGGCCTGGACTCAGGTTCGCAAAGACATGCCTTACATTCCCATTCACCATCAGGTTATTGCCTGGGGTATGAGTGACAACGTAGACACGGCAATGTCTGCAGACGATGCACTACGTCCACGTTTCATCACCATGAAGTGATGTGACTCAGCAAAAGGGCGGTGTTAGTCGCCCTTTTGCTTTATCCCAAACGGCAACCGCTTAATGCTCTCTCACATTCTTCGACGCATCGCTCAATCAATCTTCGTGATGGCAGCGGTGTCTCTCATCTCGTTCTCGCTGTTCAACTTTGTTGGCGACCCTGTCAACAACATGGTGGGCCAGGAGGCGACACGTGAAGACCGTGTTCTCATCCGGCAACAGCTGGGGTTGGACGACCCCATCTTCACGCAGTACACACGCTTCATGGGTAATGCCATACGAGGCGACTTCGGTCTTAGCTACCGTATCAAGCGACCGGTCGGCGAACTCATCAAGGAGCGACTGCCCGCTACACTGGAACTGGTGTTCGTCTCCGCAATCATTGCACTGGTCGTGGGCATAGCCGCCGGTGTCTATACCGGCATACGGCGTACTGGCTGGCTTTCTAAAACCATTCTCTCGACCTCACTGGTGGGCGTATCTCTACCCACCTTCATTATCGGCATTGCCCTGATCTACCTGTTTGCAGTGACGCTACGCTGGCTGCCCTCCTCCGGTCGCGCCGGTGTCGTGGAACTGGGATGGTGGAAAACCAGCTTCCTCACTATTGATGGCTGGCGATCCATCATCTTGCCGGCTATTACGTTGAGCCTGTTCCAGCTCACCATGATCCTGCGTCTGGTTCGTGCAGAGATGCTTGAAGTGATGCAAGCCGACTACATCAAGTTCGCCCGTGCACGTGGATTGTCCGAACGCGCCATCAATTTTGTTCATGCGTTGAAGAACACACTAGTACCGGTCATCACGATTATCGGTTTGAACATAGGTGGCCTTATTGCATTTTCAGTGATAACCGAAACCGTCTTTCAATGGCCGGGCACAGGCTTGATGTTTATTCAGGCGGTGGACTTTGCCGACGTACCCATCATGGCGGCTTACCTGTGTTTCGTTGCACTGGTGTTTGTTGTCGTCAATCTGGTTGTTGATCTTCTCTACGTCGTTATAGATCCGCGTATCAGACTGGGAGGTCGGTAGCATGCATACCGATGCCCCCAGAGGCTTTTTCAAACGTCTGGTTGATAACGACATAGCCTGGTCATTTATTCATTCACCCGCTGCCATCATTGCCGCCACCATCACACTGATGTGCGTGCTTGCAACCATGCTGGCTCCGTGGCTGGCACCGTTCGATCCCTTCGACGCAACGCAAATTTCCTTGTGGGATGGCAAGTTACCGCCGTCATGGATTGAAGGTGGGCAGAGTCAGTACCTGCTGGGCACTGATAATCAAGGCCGCGACATGTTGTCCACCATTCTCTACGGTGGACGCCTCTCTATCATCGTAGGCCTGGCCGCAGTCTGCCTGGGTATGGTGCTGGGTGTCATGCTGGGTGTAATCTCCGGCTACTTTGGCGGCGCTGTGGATGCACTCATCATGCGTATCGCCGATGTTCAGCTGACCATACCGGGCATCCTGCTGGCTATTCTCATCAACGGTATTGGTCGTACACTGCTGCCTTTGGAGATGCGTGAAGACTTCGCTATCTACGTGGTGATATTTGCCATAGGCTTAACGGATTGGCCGCAGTTCGCACGAGTCACACGCGGCGCAACCTTGGTTGAATCGCAAAAAGAATATGTACAGGCCGCGCGAGTTATCGGCTTGCCACGTTGGCTGATCATAGTTCGTCATATCCTGCCCAACGTGATGCGACCCGTACTGGTCATCGCCACCATCGGTCTGGCTCTGGCAATCATCTCTGAAGCCACACTCTCTTTTCTGGGTCAGGGAATTCCTGCCACCACCCCCAGCCTCGGTACGCTTATTCGAGTGGGTAATGAGTATCTGTTTTCAGGACTTTGGTGGATTACGTTTTTTCCGGCAGCGGCACTGGTTATTCTGGTATTTGCCGTGAATCTGCTGGGTGACTGGATGCGCGACGCACTGAACCCGAAGCTGCGCTGATGGACACCAATCAAAGTATGCTGGACATCAACAACCTGTGCATACAGTTTCCCACGCGCCGTGGAGTCATTGATGCAGCCAGAGGCATCAACCTGACCTTGCAGCCCGGTGAAGTGCTTGGGCTCGTTGGTGAATCCGGTGCGGGTAAATCAACCATCGGCAACGCCATCGTTAACTTACTGGAGCCTCCCGGCCGTATTAGCGATGGCTCCATCGTGTTTCAGGGTGAGGAACTGCGCGGGCTCGATGAAGACGCCATGCGAAAGGTACGTGGTGATCGTATAGGCATGATCTTCCAGGACCCCCAGACATCACTGAACCCGTTACTCAAGATCGGCGAGCAACTAACGGAGACCATTCAGAAGTCCTTTCGCGTCTCAGACAAAGAAGCCCGTCAACGTGCTCTGGACTTACTCGAATCTGTGGGTATCGATCAACCTGAGGCCAGACTCAGTGCCTACCCTCATCAGTTTTCGGGGGGCATGCGTCAGCGAGTAGTCATTGCACTGGCACTGGCCGGCGAGCCAGACCTGATCATTGCCGATGAACCCACAACCGCACTGGATGTATCCATTCAGGCGCAAATACTGGATCTGATTCGAGATCTGTGTAAAACACGCAATCTTGGCGTCATCATCATCACACACGACATTGGTGTGATTGCGAATATTGCCGACCGCGTGGCTGTGATGTATCGCGGTGAAATCGTAGAGACCGGCCCGGTAAAACAGATACTCAAAGCGCCACTGCACGACTACACGATAAGCCTGATATCGGCAGTGCCGCCCTCGGACCGCAAGCTGGAACGCTTCAATTCAGTGGATTATATCGACGGTAGTAACCGTGGCATTGAGCTGAAAAAAATAGATGTCAGCCAACACTGGCTGGGTGAACAGAGCGATTTATCCAGCCCGGACGGCGTGGCTGTTTCTGTAGAAAACCTCAAGCTGTCTTTCGTTCTCAAGAATGCCCTATTCAAGCGTAATCAGACATTGTTGCAAGCCGTGGACGACGTCTCGTTCAGCATTGCAGATGGAGAGACGTTCGGTCTGGTAGGAGAGTCCGGATCGGGCAAGTCCACCGTTGCCAGGCTCATTGCCGGTTTGTACAAGCCGCAAAGTGGGCGTATTCGAGTGATGGGTGAAGAGGTGGAGCTGCACCGACAGGATGACAAGAGTCTGCAGGCACGACGCGCACTGCAAATGATTTTCCAAGACCCTTACAGCAGCCTGAATGGCCGACTCAAGGTGCTGGATATCGTTGCAGAGCCTATCCGGTTTTTCAAGATGACAACATCAGAGAAACAGACTCGAGCCATCGTGCAGGACTTACTGGATCACGTAGGGCTAGGTGCAGCCGCTGCCATGCGCTATCCGCATGAATTCTCTGGTGGGCAGCGACAACGTATCTCCATTGCTCGCGCATTGGCATCACGCCCGCGCATACTGATCTGCGACGAGCCTACCTCGGCGCTGGATGTCTCTATTCAGGCGCAGATACTCAACCTGTTGAAAGACTTACAGGCGGAGCTCGGCCTGACCATGTTGTTCATATCTCACGATTTACCGGTGATCCGGCAGATGTGTGATCGCGTGGCGGTGATGCGCAAAGGCGCTATTTGTGAAATTGCAGACACTCGGGACATGTTCGAGTCGCCTTCGCATGAGTACACACAGCATTTACTGGAATTGATGCCAAAAATGTGACGCAGGGGTGCACACGCACTGGTAGTTGTGCGCCTCAGGGTTAGTTGAGCATTCAGAAACGGGACATCGGCGACGCTACACGGCCGGCAAATGTGTGACTTGGCTTTGATTTTTAAAAATGTGAGTTAGCTCACATCAAGTCTGGCATGTCCATTGGATGTTATCTGGCAAGCGTCTCGCGAAGACAATCAATTCCAGCCGGAGCCCAGGGATCGACGACATGCAAACTCAAACAAAAGCAGAGCTGGATACAGACACTCGAAACGCACCGGAAGCTGAAGCCCAAACTGTGTCAAACCTTAAGCGCAAACCGGTCAGGCTTGGCGTGGTAAAACCGATTGCACCCACACGTGCTGAAGCTCTGGAGAAACAGCTGATAAAAAGCGGCGCATTACCAGCCGCCTACCAAAGCTCGCCAATTCGCCGTTTCCGCAGAAGCGATGCCTGGTTGTGGACTGAATTGGCCGTAGGCGCTTTGGCCGTGGCTGTTATCGTTCCGACAGCAGTCATGCTCTGGGGTGATATGGACAATCGTCAACAACAGCGTATTGCTCAGGCCTGGACCACCGTTGTGAACCCTGCTCCCGGTAACAGCGGAAAAGGTCCTGCGCTGGAGTATCTGGTCAGCAAGGACGTGTCCTTAACCGGTATCGATCTGTCAACCGAGGCAACGGAGTCCGCTACCTACCTAATTGGTGTTGATCTGTCCGGCGCGAATCTGGTTCAGGCTGATCTGTCCAAGGCAGATCTTGAGGATGCAGACCTATCAAAGACCGACTTGAGTTATGCCTTTCTGGAAAACGCCTTTCTGGTCGGTGCCAATTTCTCGCAAGCTAATCTGGAGAGAGCTCTGCTGACACAAACCAACCTGCTTTACGCCAACCTGTCTGGCGCAAATCTGGTGGAATCCGATTTTTCCGAGGCCACGCTTGCCAAGGCGGATCTGTCAGGGGCTACGGTGACGAACGCTAATTTTTCTGGAGCTGATCTTAGCGATGCAAACCTGGACGGTGTTGACCTGTCCAGTGCCTGCGGGAATGAATGGACGGTCCTGCCGGACGGTTTAAGCATGCCCTCTTGCTGATTTTCAGACCACGGCAGGCCTGAGTTTCCATATTACGTGGTAAACACCGCAGGTTCTTCTAATAACACTGAATTGGTCGTATTTGTGCTTCCCTGATTGAGTCATACATTCACGCCGACAGGCAACAGACCCGAATACGGAAGGTTATGAACTGCTTTGATATCAATAGCGCTAGAGCGGTATTCGCGGACGGTGGTAATGTCACCGAGTATTTGAAAAACGCGGGAGGCTTTACCCGAAACTCAACCGATATCATTGAAATAGCCTACGACCTGCAAGCGGGTATTTACATCCGACGTGCAAATGCCAATCAGAAAAAAGAATCCGATTACGCTGAAGAACTGGCTTCACTGTTAGCGCCTGTTCTATCTACGGGTAAAAGCCTGCTGGATGTCGGTTGTGGTGAGCTCACTACCCTGACGCAGTTGATGAGAGACAGAAGGATTCAACCTTCTGCGGTTTACGCGTTTGATCTCAGCTGGTCGCGATTACAGCACGGTAGACGCTACTGTCAGGATATTCTGGGGGAGCGTGCCTCTATCATCCGTCCTTTTGTCGCTGACATTGACGAAATCCCTTTCGCAACCAACAGTATTGATATCGTAACGTCCAACCATGCTTTAGAGCCCAATGGTGGAAATCTGTCGCCGTTGCTTAGTGAACTATTTCGGGTATGTCGAGAACGTCTGGTACTTTTCGAACCCTCATACGAACTCAATTCTGCCGAGGGCAAAGCTCGAATGGACAAACTGGGCTACATAAAAAATATCGAAGGTATAGCAAAGGAACTGGGAGGCGTGCTGCACACCGTGTCGCTGATTGAGAACCTGTGGAATCCGCTGAACCCTACAGCCTGCTACATCATAGAGCCTCCACAGACCGAAGCCTCGGCTTCTGTAGATCAGAACAGATCAGCCGAATTCACGGCACCGGGGACAGATTTTCTACTACAGAAACTCGATGGGTTCTGGGCGTCGAAAGAGGCTGGCCTGGCCTTCCCCGTATTAAAGGACATACCCGTATTGAGAACAGGCAACGGTATTCTCGCAACCAGCCTGTTCTGATTGACTGGCGTTTCTACACCATTGCAATATCTTCAATGGCACCGTGAAAGCAACACACTGCAGTTTAAAATCCGGAGCAGACATAAATAGTCTGTAACTGGAGTAGTAAATTGGAACTCGGTATTGGTGGTGGCTTACTCGGCCTTATTATTCTCATACTTGATATTTACGCAATCGTCAAGATTTTAGGAAGTTCAGCAAGTACTTTGATGAAAGTAGTCTGGATAGCAGTCGTTCTGTTGCTGCCGGTCATTGGATTAATAGCCTGGTTCTTACTGGGTCCAAAGGGCTGACACACAGCCTAGGTTGTTAATGACGACATGGCGACATCGCGTTTGTGCGATGTCGCTTTAGATATCCCTCCTCACGCACCGCTACTCGCCTAAAGCGTTTCTATTTCGAGGTCATAGACCAAAATGCCCTCTACGCCGTTTACCGCTGCTTCAACCAGCTGCGCACCAACCGCCTGGTGCCGGCCATCCTGCAGGTAGACATCTCTGGATTCAGCGTTATCAAAGTCCACGATGAATCCGTTCGAGTAGTTCTTGTCCATGCCTTTTTCCGGGCTCACGTTTTTACCTACGTGGACCGCTAGAACGCCTGTCAGATGATGCTTTAGCGCATCGATCGCCTTAAACAGTCCGGCAATTCTTTCTTGACTGATTTCTGGTTTGAAGTGGATGAACACACAGTGACGGATCATTTTCTTCTCACGTTTATCGTGGACGAGGAGAACGTTTTTGCAAAAGTTCTACTGACGGGCGCTTTTTAGTCGGTACAAACCAGTGTGACTGAGGTGCCCATTCCACATGCCGTCCGATTTTCACCAGGACACCGGCATGGCTTCATCCAACATGATTGTATTTTGCGTTTGCTCGCCAGTAGTAGGAAAATCACATCCGTATCGATATGCCGATGCAAAATCCGGATAAACTTCGAGTCAGTTTGCCCTGAGTGTAGACTATGGCGTGATACCTATTCTCCATGAATGCATTCCTCTCGGAATCCTGAAGTGCCCGCTTCAAGCGATGAGATAGTATCGTTACAGATAATAGTCGTCAAAGCCTATTAGATTGAACAATATTGACATCTTCGAATGAATCACTGTGCCGTGTGATTGTAACAGAGAGTGCTTTAGACGCTAACCACTACCTATTGCGGCATTTACTCACTATTGGCAGGTAAACACTATGACCGACATTCCCCCTGATCCAGGCAAGTACATCGCCAGTGCTAAACAAGCGTTGCAAAAGCACACGTCGGTAGAACATGCTTTCGACACTGTGCGCAGTTCAATCTGTTCGGCTGTGGACGAGGTAGCCAACCTTCATGCGAAGGGCGTAAACGTGGTGCCGGAATTGTCCTATGCATCGATTGTGAACGGAGCTGTCACTCAGACTGATATCCACAAGATCAAGCAGCGCGGCTGCGTCATTGTTCGCAATGTGTTCAGTCGTTCTCAGGCCGAAGAATGGAACAATGAACTGGGCGAATATCTGGATACCAACCGTTATCTGGAGCACGCCAAAGACAAAGCTGGCCTGGATGATTACTTTGGTGATCTGAAGGATGCCAAGCCTCAGATCTACGGCGTATACTGGTCGAGACCACAGGTTATGGCCAGGCAGGCAGAATCTATGGCAACAACGAAACGTTTCCTGAACCGTCTATGGAATACAGATGCACCCGCTGGTCCTGAATTCAACCCTGATCTTGATTACGCCTATGCAGACAGGACACGCCGTCGCGCACCTGGAGATACAACACTAGGGTTGTCCCCTCATATGGATGCCGGCTCCTACGAGCGCTGGGTCGATCCTGCTTTCCAGAAGATATACGCAAAGATATTCTCAGGCGAGCTTGATCAATATGACCCCTGGATGGCCGCTCACAGAACACAGACACGCGAATACGAATCTCCTGCTGTCAGCTCCATGTTTCGCACATTTCAGGGCTGGACCGCACTCACAGAGCAAGGACCGGGAGATGGCACACTGGAATTGCTGCCCGTTGCAAACTCCATAGCGTACGTTCTACTACGCGCACTACAAAACGATGTTCCAGAGCATGAATTGTGTTTGGCAAAGCCTGGTAGAGCACTCGGTGTCAATGAACAATGGCACCCGGACCTGATGCCCGGACTCGCCCCTATTCAGACAGTAGCGCCTGGTGATACCGTCTGGTGGCATCCGGATGTTATTCATGCGGTAGGCAATGAACATCGCGGTAAAGACTATGCCAGTGTCATTTACATAGGAGCAAGTCCAGCCTGCACTAAAAACAAAGCTAATCACTTAAGCAAACAAAAAGCCTCAAA
>ENA-ORXR01003820-ORXR01003820.1-marine-metagenome-genome-assembly--contig:-NODE-3820-length-13184-cov-17.966812_pt1 | contig 13184 bp, 10 predicted proteins | sample MGYA00237866_ERZ511479 | MGnify/ENA metagenome assembly ERZ511479 | reverse complement strand
CGGTTGATTTTAATATTAAGCGGAAATCGTAATTTTCGAAATTATTCATCCTTTAAATCACTTGTTAACAACTGATTCAAAGCGGGTTATACCCTTCCGTTCAAACACTAAATAGATGATCGATTATGCATGTAGATAGAAACTAATAGCCAATTATCATTGGTCAGATGTAATTACGACTGAAGCTGCTACCAACAATCATCATACCCAGCCCCCATAAAAAACAAGGGATAGGCTGAAGGATATGAGGTGTTGTTTGAACGCCACAGCGTTTAGCCTTAGTGTAGTGCGTGGTGAGAGTGCCGAGGAGCCTGACCCGGAATGCTCACAACCATTATAAATGCAAGGATTTCTTGCAATTATAATGGTTGTGAGTATGGAGGGGCAGCCCCTAATAAATCTTTTTATACTACTAATTGATTTTAGAAATTAATCCATCCGTATATAGATCAAAAATGCAGAGACTGCCATCATTTTGTAGCTGGAAGTAAGCATTAGTTCCGATTTGAGCAGTGTCTGAAGCGTATAGTGATTCATAATCTTCGTTGTAAAACACAAGGTTGCAATCTGCTTGCATTTTTAAGCGGCCAGCTTGTCCTAAGTCTTTGCGCCAAATTACGGAATCTGTGCTTCCACTTACATCTTTTAAAATTAAAGAGCCGCTGGTGTCATTGATGAATTGGTAGGATCCATTGGTGGAGTACAAGCATTCACCAGGAGATAAGAATTCATTTTGATAGCCAGATAATCTGTAGTAGGGCAATAACTCTCCAGATAAATCCATTACCATTTTCTTTTCGATTGCAGCTGCTGAGTCGTCTGGATATAAGGCTTTTAGAATAATCAGTTTTGTCGCTGCTGCAATGGATGTCATGTCATAACCGCTGATAACCCCACAACTTTTCAACCAATGACCAGTAGCATATGCGTTATAATTTACCTCCCCTTCGAACACCTGCGTACAATCCACAATGACAACACCTTGATCATGGATCTCCTTGAGTAATTGCTGCATTTCTGGATAACTAGGTACATTGCCTTCTCCGTAGGCTTCTAATACGATTCCTTTGATAGGTGGTGTGCTATTCATAATATTTTTGAGGACGGAGACCAAAAATGAATTGCCGCTTGTTTTATCGTAAAAGGCTGGAAAAATCAAAAACGGAATCACTGAAGCCGTCTGTATGTTATTCCCAATACACTCTAAGCTATTGGTCATTTGGGCAATCCAATCGTCAATGTCCTTATTCTTTGGGAGTGGAAGAAACAACGTGTCATACTGTTTGGCTAGAACCCCATATTCTCCAATTGCAGGAAAATTAGGGGAGGAAAACGCGGTGAATTCACTGGCGTTGCTTTTAACGACACGGTTACCTCTGTACAAACGATCATCAAAATACAAGCAAACCTCAGGCATTCCAAATGTCCCGAATTTGACTGCTCCGAGCACATTCCTTAAGGCGTCTGTGTTGTAAAGTAAGCTCAAAGAGTTGTCTTCTGCTTGATGGAACAATGGTAGTTGAGATCCTGTAACAATAATTGGTTTTGATACGTCCGGCAATAAAAATGATAGCGCTGAAGAGGTGTAAGCCATTGTATCAGTACCATGGAGTACAATAAATGCATCGTATTTCTTGTATACTTCAAGAATTTTATTGGCCATTTTCAACCAATCGGCAGGCTGCATATTAGTGCTATCCAGAGTATGTTCAAATCCGTCATATGCCATTGTGATGTTTGGTATTTGTCCTACAATAGTTGGCTCAACAAGCAGTTTAAAAGCATCAATAAAGTCCTTTTGTTGAAGTGGTGCCAGTACAGGACCAACACACCCGATTGTTCCTCCGGTGTACAAGATGAAAACATTCATAATTTTGGTTTTTCAATTTAAAATTCAGTATCACATGGTATTATACCACAAAACAAGTTATAAATAATTATAATGTTTCCATAAAAATATATACGATTAATTAATTATAACATCCAAAATTTTAATCATTCCTTAATATCATTAGAAAAAATCATATTGATCTAGTATCATCTTTCATTATAATTAATTACTTTTGCTGCCTAAAACAACTGTAAAAAATGGTAGGAAAGAAAGCATTAGATATAATTACGAAGCTACAAGCAACTTTAAAGAAAGATGGTTTTGCAATAAAATCATTGGTGGAAGATTTAAAAGAGTTAAGACCATATTTTATAGAAACAAAAGACCCTACAATTACTAAGGTTGTTCGATTGTCGTATGAGCACCTTGAGAAGTATAATACATTTAATCTTTCAATCCCAGCAGAAGAAGTTTTGGATGAGGAAGGAAATGTAGTAGAGCAGGAATACATTGCTCCTGCTAGTGAAGAAGAGCGAGTAGAAAGTTTCGATTACTTATTGTCTTTATTTATCAACGGTAAAAACAAAACGAATCGTGCGGATATTATCCAATACCGTGATCGTTTAATTGAATCTTTAGCATAATCAAGCGCTTTTACCTTGATCGAATAACTGATTTAGCGTTGTAGTTGTGCCTTCGAGCTTTGATTTACAATACTGTAAAAGCTCACTGGCCCGCCTTACCTGTACTTCCAATTCATCCATATTGATTTGACCTGTTTCAATGGATTCCACAATGCCTTGTAATTCTGCTAACGCTTGTTCGTAGCTAGTTTCTTTTTTTGTCATTTCACAATACTTTGAATAATTCCATCCAATGATTGCGTAGTGATTTCATCACCAGATTGCAGCGTTTCAGCTTGTATCGGCTGTCCGTTCTTAGTGGTGATAGTAAACCCCCTGCGCAAGGCAAATTCAGGACTTAGTAATTTTAGTTGCTTGGTGATCAGCTGCAATCCTTGTTGTTCTGTCGTCAGTCTGGTGCTCACTGTCTTTGGTATTTGCTCCTTCATATAATCCAGCATCATCTGTTGATTTGTCAATCGCTGTACGGTACTGTATTGCAGTCTTTGTGTCAACTGTTGTACTGTCAATTGTTTCAAGGCGATCTGCTGTTGTACACTCATCTGAAGGCGCCCAGTCAGCCTATTGAGCGTTTCCGCAAACTGCAAAGCACGCTCAATCAAAAAATCAGCCACTGCTGTTGGGGTTTTGCTGGCGTGATAGGCGACCTGATCCAATATCGTGTCATCCGTATCATGACCAATTCCAGTCAATATCGGTAGTGGGCATTGAGCCGCCAGTTGACAAGTTTCCAGATCATCGAACGCTATTAAATCTAGTTTGGCACCACCACCACGGATAATCACAACGACATCAAACGCCTCTTGTTTTGCGACGATTTCCTTAAACCGCTTAGTGATTTCTGTTCTCACATTTTCGCCTTGCATTCTTGTATTCAGTAGCGTACAGATAAATTGGTAACCGTATGGATTCTCCTTCAGTTGTTGTAGGAAGTCCTGCAATCCAGCTGCATATTCAGAGGAGATTACTGCAATCCGTTGTGGCACCATCGGAAGGTGCGTTTCCTTGTTTTTGACTAGCAGGCCTGATCGCTTGAGTGTCAAAAGTGTTTGCTGTCGTTCTGTTTCGAGTTGCCCAATAGTAAATACGGGATCAATGTTACGGATGACATATTTCAGTCCATAACGTTCATGATATTCTACCTTCACCTCTACAAGCACCTTAATGCCGGAACGTAGGAGGTTCTCCAACTGAAACCCTACTTTTTGATACATTTTCTGATAGTCAGAAAGCCAGATTACTGCAGTCGATTTAGCTACGATTTGCCCAGTTTCTTCATCCTTTTGAACGATGTCGAGATAGTGGTTGCCTCTGGATTCGCTGATTTCTGCGATCTCACCAGTCACCCATACGGTATGCATAATATTGAATGCAATGATCCGTTTCAGGTAAGTGTTGAGCTCAAGCAGCGTGTACTTCTTCGAGGACATGATGAAAATATTGTTTTCTGATAAAGCCAGATTATGCATTAGACTTTGAACGAAACGGCTAAGTGGTTGGTTCTGAGTGGATACGCAGGTTTTTTACACGCAGTCGATGTGAATATCGTCGAGTATAAAAATTCGAGTAATTCACTCAGAGACAATCAATTAGTCGTTGCAGCCAATTTCCAATGCATAATCTGGGTTAAAACTAACAACGATAAGATAAAGCCGGATTATGCGTTCTATCTTATCGTTGTAAATTTTATTTATTTTGGAAAATCGGAGTTTCCGGAAATCCTAGCAACTGTTTTCGGTGCTACTTGATCATCTCTGCAACCAAGTCAGCTGCTTCCTGCAATAAGATTGCAGAATGGACCTCCAATCCTGATTTATCAATGATCTCTTTTGCTATTTCAGCATTCGTTCCTTGCAATCGAACTATAATCGGAATGGTAATATTTCCAATGTTCTTGTAAGCATCTACTACACCTTGTGCAACACGATCACAACGAACGATACCACCAAAGATGTTGATGAGTATAGCTTTTACATTTGGGTCCCGCATAATGATACGGAACGCCTTTTCTACACGTTCTGCATCTGCTGTTCCTCCTACATCCAAGAAGTTGGCTGGAGATCCACCAGACAGCTTAATAATGTCCATAGTTGCCATTGCTAAACCAGCACCGTTGACCATACAACCGACATTACCATCAAGATTTACAAAGTTTAACCCATAGCTCTTTGCTTCTACTTCAGTTGGGTCTTCTTCATGTATATCTCTTAATGCTGCAATATCTTTATGACGGAAAAGCGCATTATCATCAATTGCCATCTTACAATCTACGGCGATGATTCTGTCGTCTCCTGTTCTAAGGCAAGGGTTGATTTCGAATAGACTCGCATCACTATCTACGAATGCCTTGTACAGCTTGGAGATGAATCCTATCATTTCCTTATAAGCTTTTCCCTCAAGTCCTAAGCCGAAGGCGATTTTTCGAGCTTGAAATCCTTGTAGCCCTAGTCTTGGGTCGATATACTCTTTGTTGATTTTTTCTGGGGTACTGTGTGCGACTTCCTCAATGTCCATTCCACCTTCAGTAGAAGTCACAATTACGTTACACTTACGTTCTCTGTCCATTAAGATGGAAACATAAAACTCTTTACAGGCGTCGAAGTCTGGCGCATAAGCATCTTCAGCCACGAGTACCTTGCGTACTAATTTCCCTGGGCCGTCTACGCCACCTGGTGTCTGTGGTGTTTTCAGCATCATCCCAATGATATTGGAAGCGTGTTCTTTTACCTCCTCAAGGTTTTTAGCCAATTTAACACCGCCACCTTTTCCTCGCCCTCCGGCATGGATTTGGGCTTTCACAATACAAAATTCTGAATTTCGCTCTTCTTTTAATTGCTTCGCAGCTGCGACCGCATCCTCTACAGACTCTACAACTATTCCCTCTTGAATGGCTACGCCGAAGCTCTTTAATAATTCCTTTCCTTGATATTCGTGAAGATTCATATGCTCATGGTATGTTGGTGGAGACATTCTCCGGTTCGAAAAAACGCTCAAATGTAGTGTTTTTTTATGAAAAATAGTAGGTAAACTGAAGCAATCATTTCATATATGTGTCTAAGATCCTAGTTAATATTTATGGGGGCTCTTGAAAACCTTGTAGCACCACGCTTTCATCGCGATACTACAAGCCTTTCAAGACCGCGCTTTACGGCACTCACTAAGGTTCAAACAACACCTCCAATCCCTGCCCCGGCCTCCGGATTGTTCTTGAGTTTGGGAATTTAGATGAAGAAAGGATAATTGATTCACCAGAAATCGTTAATAACGATATCAATAGATGCTTTTACAATAGTATTATTGATCGAATCAACATGGTTCCACTGCGTCACTTTGAGTCTCCTGAAGAATACTACAGTACTTTCTTTCATGAGTTAGTAAATGCCACTGGACATCAGAGTCGTCTAAATCGGCCAGGTATTAAAGTTCATATGACTGAAAGGAAATCATATACCTATTCAAAAGAGGAGTTGATTGCTGAGCTAGGAGCTTCTTTCTTGTGTGGAATATCAGGTATTGATACTACACCTGTTCTAGAAAACAGTGCAGCGTACCTCAATGGTTGGCTGTCTGTTCTGAAGAAAGACATGAAATTCATCCTTGAGGTGGCTAAGGAAGCGCAGAAAGCAGTGGATTGATTAGTTTCAATATAGAAACCAAGATTGATATTACCTTTGTCTCAGAAGAGACCTCAATTTTAAAGGTCTCTTTTTCTATGGACTCATTTGAACAGAAAGGAAAACTAACTTGTATTCTTCCCTAGGATTATTAGTCAAAACAGCTTCGATGGCTGTGATTTTATCTTGCTTTTTTCTTTCACTGAATTGAAAATGTAGAAGAGTACAATCTGTTTTACATTTGAAATCTTCCTTAGCAGCATAATAGAATCCTGAGCCAGAAAGTTTTTTTATAGGTGGAGGAAATTGTTGTTTAACAAAATCAAACGATTTACCGATCCAACAATTTGAATTATTTAAAATAACATTCAACAGGCTATCGGTAGTAATATTGTTTACTTTCCAATACCGTGAATTTACTTCTAACTCAAGGCTATTCCTAACAAAACTATTAAATTTTTTACATTGACAGTTGGTAGGTTGAACCTCATAGGAAAGATTTAGAGTACAACAACCTGAAATAAAAAGTATACCTATAATGAGCACTAGATACTTATTCATAAACAATTACTTTTTTAGATGAAAAATTAAACTCAGTATTGGTAAGAATAGAAAGTGTGTGAATGCCAGTAGATAAAGTGTAAGGAATTTTAAAAGCATGCATGTAGCTTCCTGAGTCACATGATCCTAAAGACTGCTTGACTAGTTCTTTTCCTGATAGGTCATGGAGTGTAAACTCAACTTGACTTTCATTTTTTAAATATTTGGATTAGAATGTAGTATGATTCTGCATCAATGCTTCATTGACAGAAACGTCACCAGATCCGATTTGGTTGGGGAGTTCAAGTGCTATTTTTAACAATTTCTCTTTACTGCCAGTTAACAATTTAGGGTACTATGTACAATATTAGTCACTTCTATGCACTGAATTAATCAACCAAGGACGAGCGATAGTAAGTGTTGTTTGAACAAGTAGACTACACTAGCGAATGCATGTGTAGGCTGTGCAGAGAGTACCGAATAGCGCGTACCGTAGGGCAGCCCTAAAATATCCATTTACAATCGAGATCAATCCTCCTATCAATCAACTTTGATCACTTTCACAGCATCAATAAAGCCCCGCCCTTCCAAATGAATAAAATAGCTGCCAGCTCCTAGGTGATCCGTATCAAGCGTAATCTCATTAAAACCAGTACTCAGTTCGTAGGAATCACTTATCAGTCTTCGACCATCTATTCCAGTGAGATTTAAGGTGATTGTTTCATTCCGATCCCAGTCAATCCCTAGCTTTATTGGACCAGTACCTGGGTTTGCCGATAAAACTACAATCCCCTTCCCTTTTGAGTATTGAACAGCAATCACTTTGCTGTAGTCACTATTTCCGTCAAGATCCACTAGTTTTAACCGGTAATAACTGGTGCCAGACAGCGGATATTGGTCTACTAAACGATATTGCCTTGAGCTAACACTGTTTCCGGCTGCAGCTGCGACACCAATTTCTGAGTAGGTGATTCCGTCTTGCGACCGTTCGACTATAAACGCTTTACTATTTTGTTCTGAATAAGTGGTCCATTCTAACAAGACAGACTGATCAAGCACAGTTCCTGTAAAATCTACTAACTCAACAGGAAGATTGCTTCCATAACCTCCTACGCCGCCACCAGAGAAGCTTTCTACCTCAAACTCAGCAAAAGAGATGGCACCAATGGTACCAAACACTGGCTGAAGTGATAAAATATCATCAGGATGTGCCTCTAGATGCCCATTCTTAGGATTTGGGTCTACTCCAGATGATGTAGTAAATTTAAACCAAGAAAGATCGTTCACAGAACTTAATCCTATCTGGTCTAACAAGAGTTGTAATTCTGGTTGTGAATAATAAAAACGTACAAGAACAGGGTGGGTCGGTTGCTGTAGGGGGGCAACATTCCAATACCTAGATGACACATAAAAACCATCTGGATGCTGGACATAAGGTATGCTATTCGGTATTAGCATAACTGGGTTATTCATATCCACACCTGTCTGTACGTTCGCTGGGATTAAAGTAAAAGTTGGATCATTATTTTTATAAATTGAAAGTAATATCGTTTCTGGGTACGCCGAATTCCAATAGTGGGTCCAGCCCGTTTCATCTGTGCATTCTTGATTTGCATGTTGGACCGCAGTGGTTTGTATTAACTTATGATTATTTCCACACGTGTTACTTCCTCTTATTGTAAAGTTATCAATTCCGACGGCTCCTGCCCACTTCCCATCATCATCATATCGGAATCGAATTTTCAAGGCAGCATTATTGTAAGGATCAAGATTGAGGACTACGGCTGGAGGAGGACATGACCAAAACTGGTTGAAAAAACAATTGTCGGGACCTTGATGAGTAAAAATAGATATCCATTGACCACCATCCCAAACTTCTACTTCAAAACTGCTGTTATTGTAATCGTGAGGCGCTGGTTTTAGTCCTCCGCTGAACGAATGAAAATCATATTGAAACTCAAGCAGTAGATTACTAAAGCTCACTAAGTCAAATGAAGGAGATTCCATTTCAATAATCCCAGTAGAATTAATAGATAAATCATCATCAAAAAATGCCATGCAGGTTCCGTCAATTGTGCCTGCTGGATAATTGGTTACATTTCTATTGGCTCCTCCAAACTTCCAGTTGACAGTAGAATCTAAGTTATTGTTATTAACCAGCCAACCGACAGGTAGCGCACAATTATCAAACGATTCCACATACTGATAATTGCAATAGGCGTCTGGCGCATCAACAGAAAATTCATCACTACAATTGGTAATTCCAGTTATTGCATCATAAACCTTAATTGGAACATCAACACTTCCCGTAGCATTCAGCCCATGAACAACTATGTTCTGCGGACTTTGAATGTAATCATAGTAAAAGAGTTGTCCTCCAATTTCTACTATAAAATTGCCTGTCTTAGTACCTTCATAGCTGACCTCCAATTCTATATCATAAAGACCACTATTGCAATTAACTGGTACCACTTTGGTAATTGTTAATTGAGAATCGAAAGAGGATTGTAAGAAGGCGCTTCTGGTCTCACTATTTTGATTGGGGCATATTGCAGTTACTTTGAATAAATAATCCATACAAAGGTCTAAAACACCATTTAAATCAAATGAGTTTTGCGATTGAATTTGTTGAAAAACAATGGATTCCGTTTCATTATCAATAATTTGAACGTGAAACTGATTTGCTAAAGACAAGGACCATGTGGCCATAAGATTTTGGTCTACCAATAGATTACTCACGGGTGGACAGGAAGCTGATTGACAGCCATTCAAGCACGTTAAACTCCCGACATATGAATTGATTGTGGATACAGATTGTGCAGACCAACTGCTAGCAGAAGAAACCACTGGATCCATTATATTCCCTTGGGAGATGGCATTATGCTGAGCATTCAAATTGTGTCCTAGCTCATGAGCAACCACCATTCGCATTTTGCTGGCATTAGTAGAAAAATCCTGAATTATTTGATAGTTAAATGGAGAACATGTTGCGCCTACATAAGCGTAACCCACTGTAGTACCGTCGAGGTCTCGGTTGGTCCAAAACTGACCAATATGAAAGTTATTTACCAGATTTTGCTGATTTCCCCAATTGAGAAAATCCAACAACAAAACGCCTGGATCAGTACTTGTAGTCCAAAGATCACAATTTGAGCAAATGGGTACCACTTGTTCCGTCACTTTAAATTTTAAATTACCGTTGAATGCAGAACTGTAATTGGATTGTACGTTATTCAACACACCAATCGTATAAGCGAACAAGGATTCGATATCCTCATTGTACTTAAGAAACATAGAGTAATCATGTACCATTGCCAAGTGGATTTCTTTACAGGAATTCCCTTTACCTGATTCTATTTCCTTGACTTGAGGGTGATATCTAAGTTGGTCATGAACTTGCTGCTGATCACTTACTGCACATTTAGTATTGGTATGTGTTACGGCAGATGCGGGATACACAATAACCTGATGCTTTGCATTTTGATCGAACCGATTCATGGGTTCCAGGTAATACGTTTCTGATGGTGTAGTAATAAAGCCGTAGAGAAAATCGTCTGATGTAGTCAATTTTACGCTGTGTTCAGGATATCCTTTGAGATGTCCGTCGTAGGTTTGCACATCAAGAAACACCTGTGTTTTAGATTGGTTGGGACTTAGTGCAAACGCTTTGTATGCTTGAGTTAGCATCTCCGTTTTCTGAAGTGATATTTCGAATTGCTGTTGTCCAAATTTAAAGACTACATCGACTGGAGACGTATTGCTTTTAGGCTGTAAATCCAACTTTTTTGGAAGCTCGTACACACTAAATTCAGAGAACTGTGAGTTCAGCTGTAGCTGCGGGAGGCTTTTGGTTTTAAAGTCAATTGTGGCTTGTGCCCAAAGACAGGTGTGTACAGCTACTAATAGCAGCGAACAGAAAACAATTCTCATCAGTATCATGTTTAATTTGACTTTTGTTAACCCGGATTAAAAATCCAAGTTTAATGTTGTTCGGTTTACAACTGGGTACGGGGTCAAATCAAGGATAGATTACGAGTAGATGAGTTGTTTAGATGACGAGGTATAGGCCAATTTGTGACATCAAAATATCACTAAGAACGGTAAAAGCCTCATTATAATTGGGCGACACAAACACATTATGTGATTGTGTGATGTGAATGTTAAAAAATAGTATTGAAGGAAAAAGTGAGGTTGTTTTAGTGCGTTGTCAGCTCATTGCAGCATAATTTGATTTGCCCTAAGACTACTCTTTTTCTATGACAGTGAGCCCAATACCCTAATGATTTTTAATCAAGTGAATTACAAGGTAATTGTCTGTATTTTAAATACTAATCTTTGTTAAAAAAATCAAAATTTATTACGGTAAAAGAACCATATTCCGCTAATTGAAAGTCTCTAATATATTAGAATTAAAGTTGGACTGAATTATTAGTGTTAAACCAGAATTATATAATCCGAGTTAAACCACCCACTCCACTTCATGCGCCTCTCGCACTACAGGTACCTCCAGCCTTTCGATCATCCGATCTATGGCTACTTGAGGCACGACATAGTCTCTATTCTGGTTTTGCCGCTTGAGTTGCTTGTAAGGCACTTCCAGATACACTATTCGCACTCGTCCGCTGTAATCCATAAACAGAGATATCCACTTCTGGCGTAATTCAGCAGTCAGGTTGGTGGCATTAAATACAAACGATTGTCTAGCACGCATAAAGACTTTCGCTTGTTCTTTTCCCATTTGAATCACCTTACCGTTTCCACGTTTATCTGTTGGTGAGATCTTGTGCTGCCTTCTAATGGCATCAAGGGACAACATAGGTAGATTCAAGTGTTTTTTGATGTAAGTATCCTTCCCACTACCGGGTAAGGCACTAAGCATGATAACCTCAAACTTCAAATCCTCAAATGGATGATAGGTGGGTGCCATCTCATCCCTGGTTAGATAAAGGAACCGTCCATAGTCTGAAGCAAACGGGTAGCAGTTTCCCCAGCATTGATTGTTGCGACATAGCTCCTCAAACAAATCGATTCGAAGTAAGATTTCCTCCTGATCTTCACAGATCCGACCTAGTACGTCTGCTCTGGCAAGCATTGCCACTAGTTTTGTATTCAGCATGGTAGACACTGTAATGACTTCCTTTACTGGATCCGCTCTTTCAATCGCCCACAAAGGAAGTCCGTGATGTCGGACCAGCTTACAGATTTCCTCCCTTATCTTAAAGGGAACATCTAATGTCCGATACAGAAAGCTCCTAGCTGTATACTCCCCTCTTTTAGCGTGTCCTGGTGATACAATCCGCTCTTTTCCGTCAATAATCTGTTTGGAGGTGGTTGATCGCTTTTCTACATCATGTAATATGGCTGCTGCAAAAAGAATGTGCTGTTCTTGTTCTCCTAGCGCTTGGTACGCGTCCATCTCAAGCAATGCGGATACGACCATCTTTGTATGGGTGTACACATCGCCCTCTGCATGCCAGATCGGGTCTTGCGGCACCCCACGCATGTCTTGAAGCCAGCTGTAAGTCTGTTCTAATGTGTTCCAGTCTACCGGTTGTCCGGGAATATATGTTGGAAATTTCCAGATCATGATGTTCCTAGGTGTTCATACCCATACCATTTGTACCGAGTATAGTTGGTTAATGTTGCTGGTTTCCAGGTTTTTGTCCAGTGTATATTTGTTTTGACATGTGCTTGACGCACTAGTTTAAACAAGTTACTAAACTCATTGGTGGCTACTGGAATCACGCCATCGTTTTTCTCATATTCTCCTGCGTTTCGGATCACAAATCCTTCTGAGCATGACTGGCCTGTTTCGGGATCATATCCTCCAAGCAAGCCTGATGTCTCAACGCTCTTTTCCCAAGTCATTCTTAGGTTTTCAGTGAGCCAATTCGCAAGGACTTTGTTCTCATCCATTGCTGCTTGATACATGGAGGCTAGCGTTGTTGTTATTGGGATCTCTGGCACTGTGGGAAAATCTAGTAGTGCGGCATAAAACTGTACTTCTTCCCAAGAGAGCCAACGTTCTCCTTCACGAACTGCAAATACATAAAAATAGGACTCCAATTTCTTATAAGCAATCGAGTGTTCACCATACATGTTTTCACCAAATATCTCTATTTCTTTTAGGTCGTTTTTGATCAATTCCCACCGTTCTCGCATTGGCTTATCCCAAGGATGAACAGTAGGACTGGTATGTGATCGCGCAAAGACTCCATATTTATTGAAACAATTGTTCTGTCCGTCCAGTTTCTCTGTAAGGATGAGCTGTTTCATTTCTGAGAATGCTTTCACATAGCCACTAGGCATAAGTCTGTCGTCGGAGGTGGTTCCGAGGCTGATTTGTGCGTGTAGTGACCGCCCATATTTCCTTGACTCATTCATAACCGATTATTGTGTGACTAAAGCTCAATTAACTGATAATATTAGGAGAAAGTTCCCACGGAGGTCTAATTTCTGATTTTATTTTGGGAATGGGGCACATAAAAAAAGCAGCTACGAAATAGTTGATCGTAACTGCTTGATTATCATTTGTGGAGCCTACGGGAGTCGAAC
>ENA-ORXR01003819-ORXR01003819.1-marine-metagenome-genome-assembly--contig:-NODE-3819-length-13185-cov-29.694080_pt1 | contig 13185 bp, 17 predicted proteins | sample MGYA00237866_ERZ511479 | MGnify/ENA metagenome assembly ERZ511479 | reverse complement strand
TTCATCTGGGTTTGGGTCTCCGGATACCGGAGACCCCTCAGTGCCCGGAGATTCTTCTCCAGGACATGTACTCGTCCTGGCCTGATAACATGGCCGAGGTACTCCACTTCTTCTGGAAATAAGTGGCATTTGGCCGCCTTTAAGGTGACCCCGGCCTTTCCTAGGCGTGTCAAAACCTCATCAAGGTGTTGTAAGTGTTCCTCTGGGGAACGGGAGAAGACGATAGCGTCATCCAGATATACTAAGCATATCTGCCACTTGACCCCTGCCAGGATCATATCCATAGACCTTTGAAAGGTGGCATGGGCGTTGCACACCCCAAAAGGGAGGCGCACGCATTTCCACGCGCCTGAATGGCATGTGGACGCCGTAAGGTGTCTATTCTTCTCGGCTACTGGTATCTGCCAGTAGCCGGCGTTGCAGTCCAGGGTGGAGAACACCCTGGCATCCCTTAGGGAATCTATGCATTCATCCATCCTAGGAATGGGGTACGCGTCCTTGACGGCCATCAAGTTCAGCTTTCTGTAGTCCATACAGAAGCGTACCGAGCCATCATGCTGCGGCACCATAACGACTGGGATAGCCCATTCCCCAGTGGAGGGTTCTATAACCCCCATCGAGCGCCTGCGCTCGACTTTAGCTTTCTCTCTCTCCCGGGCCAAAGGCCTGGCCTTGTAGGGGTGTTGCCTCACGGGGACAGCCCCGGGCTTCAGACGAATGCGGTGTTCTGCACCGCGTATCAACCCCAAATTACTTCCCCAGTGGGGTGCATGCTTCTTCAAGAGGGTCCTAAGGGCCCCTGACCATTCGTCGTGAACCGACGACACGTCCACTCCTGGGACTGGGGAATCCTTCTCCTCCTTGGAGGTCTCGTCGCGCTCCTGGAGCTCTTCACGGGGCACCTCATAGGTCGGCCCCTCATAGGGGTCTATATACCCCACGGTCATATCGGTTGTCAGCCGTTGGGGCATAGCGCCCAAGTGCATCAATTGGATCGTTATCGGCTCGCCCGCCACCATGAGGGCGGGTCCCTGAGCGACCTGTATACAATGGTTGTGATACAACAGGGGTCGCCCCGTAACGAAGCCATGCCCCGTGTAGGTACCCTTCACGGGGATGTGTGTGATAGTCCCGGGTTTTACCCAGGTCTTCCTTGCTGGCCTTAGCTTAGCCGTACCCCCTCGGGGGCACGCACATACCGCGCTGACTGACGCGATCGGGTGCCCCTTGCGGGCACCGTCTTTTCGGATAGGTACCTTGGTACCATTGAGGAGCTCCACATGTTGCTCCTGAGTCGCAATATTCTTTGTTGCAATATCCATAAAGGAGGCGCCCAGTATAGCTGGGACACTCATATTGCCGACAACTCCAAAGGAGATGTAGGAGGTCTGGCCCCCAAAATGCCACACCAAGACACACTGAGCCCACAATGGGGAGCCAGCCCCCATTGACATCATGGAACATAGAGGCCCACTCACGCAGCGGTTGTAGCTGGGTGTCGTCCGGCAGTAACTGCCGGCTTATCAGCGTGGGGCCACTCCCTGTGTCCAGGATGGCCCGAGTGGTAAGGTCGAAACCTTGCGTCAGGAATAACCTGACCACTAGCTTATAGCCAGAAGAGGGCATGAATACACATGCCGTGCCCTCAGGGGGTTTCCCTTGGGATACCCCCGGTGGCCGTTTAGGCCAGTTTTTGCCGGCTCTCCGGGAAGACTTGTATCTCCTTGTTGCCCTTAGAGTTGTCGGGGGAGGCAGGACCACCGCCCCCGTTACTCGTTTTACGAGGAGGACTTGTCCTCCTGGACCAACTCTTCGGCCTCCACCTCTGGGGGTGGAGCGTCATCCGACGACGACCACGGCGGCCCTAGGCTTGTGCCCACGGCGGCTACTGTCTTCTTTGGAAAGCGCTGGTCCTCTTGAGGATATTCCTCCATACGCTCCTCGTAGGCCTTGTCCAGCAGGGCCTTGGTCGCCGCGTCGAGGCGGGGACACTCACGGAAGAAGTGTCCTCGCATGTTACATGCGAGGCAATTGTAGTTCCTGGGTTTCCCAAAGCGCCCTTTACCCATTGGGGAAGGACCTGACGGGACTTCCCCCTCCTTATTTGGGGCTGTTACCGCCGCGGTAACATACTTCCGTGGTGTCGGCCGTGCGGCTCGACGCTCTCGACGGGCCTCGGCCCGTCGGGCCTCTTCGGCCTGTTGCTCCTCGTGACGTCTGCGACAGACGTCACCCTTCCTCTGGGCATATTGCACCAGGAGGTCCATCGGCATATTGCCGGTGTTGTGTTCGCGCACATCTGCGCGAATCTCCCAACCGAGCCCCTGCATATAGCGGCTCTTCATCTGCCCCTCTGTGTGTATATACCCACAGAGGCGACGTAACCCCCGAAGGCGTGCGTAGAACTCATTCCCTGATTCACCGTCCTCCTGGGAGGCTCCATGGAAAGAGAGCGTCCTGGTCGCTGAGCGACTGCTCGTCCGCATATTTGCGAAGGAGCCAGTTGACAAGTTCCATGTAGATACTGACCTCTCCACTCCGCCCTCCTTGGAGGCACGGCATGGTAATGTACCACTCCCGTTTGAGAGCACCCTTGGTGAACTCCGGGAGGAGGTAGAGGGCTATGCCCTCTGACACATCATTGTCATTCCCCGCTTTTACAAAGCGGTTCAAGAACTCGAAGACACCTAAGGCTGGCGTCCCGTCGCACTCGGCGTCTTGCCCAAAGTTGGCCGCGATATCCTTACGCAGACGGCCTAGGCCGTGTGCCATCGTCCGGTCATACCGGACGTCCGTATTCGCCTGGGCGTACGATACAAAATCCAGAATCGCTGCATAACGGTCATCCGCAGGGATGCTCTTCTCGGGCAGTCGAAGATGAGTGGCTTCCTGTAGCTCGCGCCCTAGGGCGCGTGCTACCGCACATCGGGGGACATCACGTCCCCCGTCTCCGCCGGAGTACTCCCCATCCGAAATGGAGGAGCTCAATCGGCGACGACGACGCCGTGACCGTCGGGAGGCCCCAAAGGCTGTCTCCAAGAAAGACAGACGTTCATGTAAAGACTAACGAACGCAACCAGTGAATCCCGTAGGGCCGCCGAAACGGCGCCCTCTTCCAGGGCCCCTTGCCGGACCACAACCCCACTGACTTGAGGCGGTGTATGAGGTAGACCGGCGGGCCTCGCCCGCGGAGCCTGACCGTCATACTGCCCCTGTTTTTCGGTCGGGACTGTTTGTTCCCGACCCCCAGGAGGCCCCGGCACTCTGGGGGAGACTCGTTCTCGACCCTTCCTGGCGGTCGCAACAGAAGGGCGGAACGGGAGTCCGTCACCGCCCCCGCCTCCGTCGCTCGCGGTGCCACGCACTCTCTTGAACGCGCGCGCACGACCCTCCACCTGAGGACGGTCCCCCAGAAGGCCGCTCGGCCCTGAGCCCTCACAAGCTCCGTCACGGATGCCTCCTGAAGAGGAGCCCACGCCTTCCGCGCGGGACATCATTCCCCTCATGCTATCCGTAACGATGGAAGCCCTACTCCCCCGTGCGAGAGTCCCATCAAACAGTCACAGAAACAGTAACACCCAAGGTTAACACAAAGAGAGCCAGTCCACTGTAAGAGAACGACAGAGGGACGGCCCGACTGATCAGGATGGGCTTGACCCTATCCCGCGCTGATCCACCAAATGTAGTGGATCCTGAACTCAAAGTTGACGGGGTATCGACAAGTCGGAAATCCCAGAACAGGCTGCGGAGCGCAACAGAGCAGACAGAACACGAACGCCGGGATCACCGCGCGCGAAGCGCACCCGAACGACGGAAGTAAAGCAAAGTCATCGCTGAAGTATTCGAATACGCAAGATGACCCCAACGCCTACTCTCATATACCCTCAAGAACAAGACGCAGAATGTGCACAATCCCGACCCCCGGGGGCCATCATGGGGGGACCGGTGCCCAACGGGCCACGGTCTCACGACCGGGCCTCCAGTGGCCCCTTCCCAGCATCCTGGACCACCGTTATACTGGAAGAGGACCCCGGCCCGTCTCGGACGGAAGCAGGAAAGTCACTAAGACTTCCTAGATCTCAGGAGTTACTAAAAATCAGAACCTCGCCACTTATCGGAAGATTTTTCAATGTTCCCGGATAGCATTCCGGTGGGATTTTATCCCTGATCGAGATCAGATCTCGGTCCGGCTTACTCTCCGATTGCGGAAGCTTCCACAAGCTTCCCGGTCCGTCCAGGGGGCCCGGATTCGGGAAGACGTGCGTCCTCCTCAGCTGTGTCAGACCCCTCCAGGGGGGTCCGATCGGGTGCCCATCACCCGGCGCCCCTCTAGAGGGGTCGCTTTGTGTGAGGCCCTCGAGGTCCCTGGACACCCGCCCAAGGGGGGCTGTCCCACGCTACCCCCGTAGGGGGATGTTACGAGAGTGGACACGACCCGTCCCCGGCCCATGCCAGGCGCCGTCTCATCCTTGAAAGGGGGTTTCCGCGACAGTCCTGTAATCGATGCTCGTTCAAAAAGTTTGAGACGGGCTACATCGCTCGAGATGGTTTTGACAGACTCTTCAGCATCGGCCAACTCTCTTCCAACGGACAGCCAGGAAACGTCGATCACCTCGCCCGGTGTCAGCACCTTACCTTGGAGTCTCTCCTCTGCGCCTCGCATTTGCCAATTTTTTCACCGGTCGTTTCATATCTTAGCCTTGGTCGGAAAGTGGAGTGGTCGTAACTCGCTGCACGTACTGCGCACCGTCATCCTTTGGTCGCCACAGAAGCATTATTGACCACCCACTTGGGGCATGGAACTCCTGAGAACGTCGACAGCCACGCTTGAAGGCGTCCATCGACACGACGGATTGGTCGAAACTATCGACAAGTTGATCGATGCATGAACAAGGATTATAGTCGGTCCATTGTTGAATGAACGCGCTGTCCGTCATTATCTAGCAGCTCCACTGGTGCGAGCTCTGGTGCCATCCCGACTTCACTGCTGCGGGAGCTGCTGCTGGGGGAGGCGCTGTCTTACTAGCGCAAAGTGCACTGCATTCTTTCCCAGAAGATGCGGTTGCAAGGCTGTCGTTTGCCATTCTATATTCACAACGCGTCTCTGTCTTGGGCGGGACATGTGTTGCGCAATTTTAAGCTCACAATAGAGCGCCGCCTGGGGCTGTGGCGGGAATGAGTGCTGAGATGGGCTTGTGTGGGGTGGCGGTCCGCCAGATGCCTCCCCTCTCTCATATCTGTCGTACTTCCGCTCAACAAGTCCGCCTCTGGGCATATTCGAAAGAACGAGGACCTCTTGATGCGCCACTCTCGGAGAGGTCCCTGGCCGGAACCCGTGCTCAAAAATGGTAACATGCAGAGTAGCTGGCCGCAGTGGGCATTGAGCGCCCTTATCCAGGCGCCAGTTGCCGCCCCTCGCCAGTTGGCGCCCCTCGCGCAGACAAGGCGGCACGTGTACGTTTCTTTCCCCCTTTTCGCCCCTCCGCAGAGTCGCAGTGCTGCCGCCGTTCCGTCGCGCGGCTCAGCCGACTCTGCTCCGCTGGCCATTTCTTGGGCTGATGATGTTGCATGCCGCCCGTCCCACTCGGTACAGAGCGGTTGCTCCCCGGAATGAGCTGTGGGTGCCACCAGGACGCATGCGGTCGGCGGCGGGGGCTGTTGAGAGGTTTGTTAGCACTGGAAAATGCTTCGCTTCTGGACTCACGGGCAGCAGACCCATGTGCGTCGGTCGGCTCGTGCATCTGTCTTGGCCTTCAAATTCGCCGAAGTCGAATAAGTTCGACCTCATCAAATGTGCTCCCACGTTTCGAATTTATGCCCCGAAGAGCCTTCCCAAAGAGATGGGCATAGACAAAGATGGTCACGTGTGGACACGGGGTCGTTTGAATCCGTACAGATCGACTTTCTCGAGCGCTTGACAGCTCGAAATGAGAAAGCTTTGAACAAGTGGTCCCTGCTGCGCGGCTGATATCCTCTGGTCTCATCGGTGAAGCGCAACCTGGCCCCGCTGTGTTGGGGCGTGCCCCGCTGAAGAATGCTGGAGGTGAGTGGCGGTGGGACGCGGTTGCGCAACAGCGTTGTATGGACCATACAGGGGGGGGGTGGCCACTTGAGCGGGATTGAGGGAGGGGAGGTGCGGTGACGCGCTATCGTTGTCGTCATTACAGCGGTCATCGTCGTCGTCGTCGTCGTCGCCACCGCCGGCGTTGCCTTCCACTGTCATCTGTCGCACTCGCAATGCTGGCACCTCCGTTGGCAGCGCTAGGCATAATCGTGCGTCAGGCCGATCTCCTCGGGACGCACGGGTGATCGTTGGTCTTCAACTGCACCAGTGCGGCAGTTGGACTGGTATGTGTCTCTTCGTCACTCATTCACGATATGGTGGGAATCGGCTGAGCGGCACCGTAGCGAGCATTTATCGTTTTGTGGTTGCGTGTGTGTTATTTCGTGTGTGTTTTCTCTCGCCAGCATTCTTTTTTGCGCATGTGGCGTGCTCGCACTGTGTCTGTCGGTATGGACATCTCGTCGGCGCTCACGTTGTGCTCCCGATGTGGGTACATCTCATTTGTGTCTCGCTGCTCTTTTCATGATCCTTTTCATTCTTTTACCCATGCTGTTTTTTCGGTGCCAGGTCATTAAAGCTGCCGTGTGGCTTGTGCGGCCATGTTTCTGCGAATGGCGATCGTGGCCATGTGACGAGATCCTGTCCGTCACATCATTTGGTGTGCCGCCATTCTCTATGTCCGAGTGATCCCTTCTTTTTGCCGATGCCGACGTGGGACTGCTACGACTGCTTGAGGGTGTGTACCGTCTGCAGGCGACGTGGCCACGGGCCTGTCTCTCAAGTTGCAAAATCAGAGAGATGGGAGTTTCGGAGTGGGTGTACTGTGCCCCATTCGCATCAGAGGCTTCTCCATGCTGCTGATTTTGCGGGCGACGGTTCTGTGTTTGAGCGGCAGCCCAGCGGCTGATACAGTGCCATTCGTTTTCTTTGAGTTGCGCGTCATGACGCTTGCGTACTGTCTGTCACACGTTGGAATGGGCCAGCGGTCGTGCAGCGTCGCCTCCTGGCGCCGTGTTGGGCTTTGGGTGGGGGCGGAGTGGCAGGTGGGCTGCAGCGTCAAGGAAGACAGCGCGGGCGGCGACGCGGGCAGAACACGTGACGGGGGGCGGTGGGGCGGCTTTGCGCACACTGGAGCGCCGCCGCCAGACGGGTGGCTTAAAAAGAGACGTAACTGCGCTCCCCGCCGTTGCTGTCTGTTTCGCTGCTGCGTTTGCCGCCACCACAAACGACGCAACCGCGTGCGCCGCCGGCGCCAGCGCACGGCCTGCTCCGAGGCGCGCCGCCGCCGCCCCGTATGGCTCCGCAGCAGCCGCCGCCGCCGTTGCCTCCGACTGCATTTTCGCCACCGCCCAGGCTGCCGGCCAGGCCGCCGGCGCCGTTTTGTGCGCCGCTGCGGCCACAGGTCCACGCGCGGCGCGTGGCGCCGCAAGGGGCCGTGTGGCAGCCCATGTTTCGGCGACCGCCCTCTCGAGGGCAGTCCTTGGTGCTGGCGCCTTGGTCGAAGCCGACGCTATCGCGTGCGCCATCTCCGCCTCTCGGGTGCGCGGAAAAGGGCCCACCGCCTCGCACCCGACGGCGCGGCAGCAGGAAGCAGTGTTGTGGGCGCGGGGGGAGCAACTATCAAGTGCTACCCCGTGCTCACGGCAACCGCCATGTCCCGGCCCGTGGCGGGTCCCATCAGGACGGTGTACCCCATAAATGGCGGGGGCTCCGCACACACGGAGCGCCGCGCCCCTGGTGGCCGCCGGCGGCATCGGCGCCAACGCGACGGTGCACCCTTCCCACGCCAGAAGCGGCCAGAGGCCGGGCGCGTGGCGGAGCGTCGGCCAGGCGGAACTCCTCAGCCAGAGGCGGCGCCGATGCGTGGAACGTACCGAGCGTGGGGAAGCCCAGTCCGGAGGAGGCGCCTAGGCGGGCCCGGCGGGGGATCCTGGCCGGGAGGCGGAGCCACTGGGGGACGCTGCAGGGGCGGGAGTGTGGGGGCGATTAGGTAAGAGAGGCTGGAGCCGGGGACTATCCCCGACCCACGAAGAGCAAGCGTCGAACAACTTTACTCGGCTCCAGCACTGTTGGGCGAGACGGCGCGCTCGCGCATTCCGACAAGCCGCCCACCCGTTCCCGCCGCTGCAGCGCCCGCTGCACTCCCTCCCCCGCCCCCGCCCACACTCTTTACTGTGATGTTGATGGCGACTTGCGAGCAGCAGGTGGGGGGGAAGCCGCCGCCGCCGCCGCGAAGGACTCTGCCGCCTGCCCCGCCAGTTCCAGCGCCGGTCAGGCCGGCGCCCACCCCTCAGCCGCTACAGTCGGCGCCTCCGCCACAGCAAATGCCTTAGGCACCGCCTTCTCACGTGACGCCCAGCACCTCTTTGCCTCCGGCACCAGCCACAACCACCCCCCCCCCGTGATGCCCGGAACGTTGCTGCCGGCGGCGGCAGCGACCCCTTCCCCCCTCCCCTTTCCGTGCCGCTCAGCACGTTACCGCCTCCGGTGGCATGCAGCTCACGCCCCACACGCCCCCCATCCCCCACCTCTTGCGAGGAGCGCCAACCCCGCCCGCGGTGCGGATCGGGCGCCCGTCCCGTTTGTGACACCCCGCCTTCCGCGAGTCGCACTTCAGCGGCGGGGCGCGCTCAGATTCCCGCGCCCGTGCCGCGCTGGAGCTTAGGCCAACCCCCAGCTTGTGGCGGCGGGTGACGCAGGCCGTGGATGGGGGGTGGGGGGGACGGGGCCGGGGGGGGGGGGGGGGGGGGGGGGGGGGCGGAGTGCCCACGCGCGCATGCGAATTTGTGCTCACAACGAGCAGAAGCAGGAGTAATGGGGTGGGGGCAGGGGGAGACGGGTGGGTGGCCGTGTTCTTGCGCGGACTTCCTGACGCGCCCCAGGGGCCGACAACCCAGCACCACGGACGCCGTGCCGTAGGCCGGACCCGGAAGGCGCAACGCACATCCTGGAGTGCCGACGTCGGCCCGGTGATCTCCTCAACTGTCACAATCGTCTCGACTGCCTAAATCTACCCAGCCGCAGCCGTTTCGGCCACAGCCGCGTCTGCCGTCGACGCACATGTACACGATCCACAGCATGGCGCACGCGAGCGGCATCTTGGCGCACGCGAGAAATGAGCAGGCGCCAACATACTTGGACCAAGCGCAGGGCCAACGAATGACAGAACTGCGTTTAAATTCTGACGTGCAACCTGTCAATGCCGCCGCGGAACGCTTGAGGGCCTGCCCCGTTAAAATTTCTCAAAGGACCATAGTTCGAATTTCTGTCGAATATCTGAGGCAGACTCGTGTGTTGCCGAGAGATCTTGTCACCCTCTCTGCTGTAAATGGGTTGAACACACCGCACGCCAACTTCCTGTCATGACAATGTCGCTGCCGCCGCCGCTGCTCGGCTTCCGCAACAAACAATCCCAACACCACCTAAGCCTTCGACCTGGACAACCACCTGCCCGTGGCCGAGAAGTGGGCGTAGAGGCGAGGCATCGCCGCGTGTGACGGCTGGCGTCGCCGCGCTAAAAGGCCCCAGCGGCTTGCCTGCCCCCATCCCGGACGTTAGTGGCGGTCGCGGGCGGCGCGAGCACGCGGGCGACGGCGGTGCGCTACCTGCCGGCCAGGGCAGCAGCGGCAGCAGCGGCGGGGGCGGCGGCGCCCGCAGTGCCTCTTTCGCATGCCGCGGTGGGCGCATCGGCTCTCAGAGCGAGCGAAGGGCGTGGCGGAAAACGACTCGGCGGCGACACGCCCACAGGCACCCTCGGCGTCGGATGGCTGGCGCCACTGCGCGGGTCTTGCCGCTGCCGCCGCGGCGGCTGGCGTCGCTGCCACCGCACATGAAGTGGTCGCCTACCTGCCGGGAGACGAGGCGGCGGCGGCGGCAGAGGTATGCGAGTGGTTGTCCCTTCTTCTACGAGCGAGCGTTGCCGTCTCAGCAGGGTGGCGCACGGGCGATATCCACATGCTGAGTCTGCGCCCGCCGCCGTCATCGTTCCGCCGCTGCGCCTCAAACCCACCGTCGCCACCTTTTCAACGGCTGGTGCCCCCCCCGGATGAGGCGCGGCCCTTTCGGCCACCCGGCGGGCATGGTAATGGCGGAGGTTGGCGCAAGCGCGCCTCCGGGGGCGGCGGCGCCGGCAGCCGACACCACATGTTACGATCCGCTTCGTGGTGCGCTGCCGCCCGACCTCTCCGCCCCGGCGGCAGCGGCGCGCCCGCCGCAGTCCGCTGCTGGCGTCGTGAACCCTTTCTCCGTGGTGGACGAGAGTATCCAGCCCCGCTGCTCCTCCCCACACACCCCCCCCAAACAGCCATTGCCGCCGCCGCTGACGTTGGTTTCTGCCGCTGCCGTTTGTTTGGTGCTGCGGTTCTGCGCGGACGTTCGGTACGGAGTCGTTCACGCGGACGAGGCGGCTGCGGCGACGGCGGCTGGGGCGATGGTGGTGGTGGTAGTGGCAGACACATCGGCCTAGGCCGCGGCGGTAGCGCCTCCTCCTTTGCCGTTGCCTCTAAAGACAGTGTCTGGGTCGTCGTCGGCCGGCGTTCTTGTGGAGGCCGGGCGGGTCGCGGGGGCCGCGGAGGCGCACATCTCTGCATCCCGGCCCCAGCCGGGGAGAAGTCATGTGGCGCTGCTAGACGCGGCGCCGACGAGGCAATGGGCGCCTCGCGCTGCCGCCGGCTGGTGCGCACGGGCGCCCCCCACGACCAGCAGCCCGAACCCGCCCGCCCCACCCGACCCCCCCCCTCCGCCAATCTTGGCGGACTAGGGTACCTACGCTGGATCCGCGCCGCTGTTCCGCGCGCGACTTCATGCGGGTGCACGGGCTCCATCGGTGGGTGAGTTTAGTGCGTGGTGCCGCCGGCTGTAGTAGCGGCGGTGGCGGCGGCGGCGGCGGCTGGAGCAGCCCTGGCTGCAGCAGCGGCGGATGCAGCAGCGGCGTCTGCAGCAGCGTCGGCTGCAGCAGTGGTGGTGAAGGAGGCGGCGGTGGCGGCGGCAGTGGCGGCGGCGGCGGTGACTGCAGCAGCGGCGGCGGGAGCGACGGCGGCGGCGGCGGCGTTCGTGCCACTACTGGCGACCTGGGCGGCTGCCGCCGCCACCTCGGACCGGTTGTACGAAGGCGGTTGCGCGAGCGTGGTGCTTCGGCCGACGGACGGCGCCGGCGCCGCGTGTTGGCTCGGCGACGCCGTTTCGCCCGCCGCGCCCCCTTTCGCCCGCTCCAAACCCCTCGGCCCCAGATGGCGGTTCACTATAGTAAGCGGTCCGTGTGGGCCGCAGTGCGGGCATTCGGGCGGCGGCGGGCGGCCAGTTGACGGCGGCGCGGACTGCACGGGTTACGGCGGCGGGGGGCTGCGGCCCTCACGCCCGCTGGCGCCGCCGCAACAGCGGACGGTGAAGCGGCGACGCGGTTGGAGCCGGCGAGGCTGCGCCCATGCCGGCAGTCTCGGTGCGCCCGGCGCCAACGCCAACCGGTCCGTGCGTGGCAGCGCCGCGGCGATCGGTGCCGGCAGCTGGGCACCGCTCTCCCAGCCCCTCTTCGCTCCCCCCCCGCCCCCACCTCCTTACCCTTTTCCGGCGGCCGCGCACGCCGGTGCCGTCGTTGGTGGCTTTCCCGGTCCGGTCCGCGGCGGCCACAAGGGTGCAGCGGGGCGGGCGGCGGCGGCCTCGCACAATGTGTCCGGGGGTCGCCGCGGCGCCGGCCAGAGACCAGGTGGTGCCGCTCACCGAAGGCCGCGACGGCGCTGGTCCACTCTCTAGCTGCAGGGCGGCCGCACGAGCTGCGATGTTCACGAGGCCGTCAGCGCCGTCCGGCTTCTCGGCCACGCCCGCTCAACCAGCGGCCGCGGAACCCCCCGTGGCGGTGTGGACGGCGGCGACAGAGCCTGGTGCCGCCCGTCCCAGACTCGCCACCGTCGCTTCGCTGACCGGCGGCGCCGCTGTGGTCGCCACCACCGTTGTGGCCGGAGCGCCCAGCGGCCTCGACTTGGCGGACTACAACCCCCCCTGGCCGGCGGCGGCGGCAGCAGCGTCGTTCCCACCGTGCGCCGCTGGTGTCTTTACTGTCGACGCCGTGCCCACCGGCGGTGGGCCCCCTGTTTCAGGGCTGCCGTTGCCGGCGCGGTGTTGTACGGCCCGGCGTCGCGGCGGACGGGGCAGGCAGCGGCGGCGAACGCAGCTCGCCGCTGCCTTCGTGGCCGACGCCGCCGCAATCGACTCCTCCGTCGGCGCAACGGAGGCGCGGTCGGACACGAGGGGGGGGGAGGTACACCAGGGCGGGAGAGCAGGAGGTGGCTGCTGACTTGGCGACACGCGCTCTCGGGTCAGCGGTCGTCGGCGGCGGCAGACGCACCGCGTCACTGTCGTCGCCGCCTCCGCCGCCGCCATCGACTCCTCCGTCGGCGCCACGGAAGCGCAGACGGACACGAGGGGGGGGGAAGGAACAACAGGGATTGTGAGCAGGACGTGGTTGCTGAGTTAGCGACACGCGCGCTCGGGTCCGTGGCCGTTGGCGGCGGCATAGGCACCTCCATCGACCCGTCGATGTCCGCCACGTTAGATGACATGGCACTGCTGAACAAAGTAAAGGAGAGGATACCCCTCCGTATTGTCTTGTCCGACGGTTATCATATCACGGGCGTCGACTTACGCGGGGTGGGGCGACGAAATTAGCAACGTTCCGGGGATTGGGCTAGATCCCAATTCCCACCGGGGATTGTCTGAGAGGGTCGGATCCCGCCGGAGATCCGTCTCCGGCCGCGCCCAGCTGCCACGAGCAGCCCCCCCACCCATAGCCACACGGGCGGGGTGTTCGGACCGACCAGACAGCCGCTGACGCGGGCGACGCGCCCGCGTCACCCCCTGCTTTCTCTGGCTCCGCACGTCCGTTGTTTTTCCGCCCTGGCGGAAAAACGATGTGCACCCACTCGGGGTGGGCGTGACGGAGCTGCGGACTGTAGTACCACGATCACGGAGATTACCTCCGTAGGAGCGAGGTAACGGCCGTCCAGGCCGCTCGCGCGACACCCGCTATGGGACTCGAGGTGCATGAAGTCAGGCCGATCGAAACGCCGAGACATGAAGACACGGTTTACTTGCCGGCGACGACGGTGCCTCCCACCGTCGTCGCCCTT
>ENA-ORXR01003817-ORXR01003817.1-marine-metagenome-genome-assembly--contig:-NODE-3817-length-13191-cov-3.828656_pt1 | contig 13191 bp, 11 predicted proteins | sample MGYA00237866_ERZ511479 | MGnify/ENA metagenome assembly ERZ511479 | reverse complement strand
GTCAGCGAGCATGAACGCAATCGACTGGTTCATGATGATCTTGCGGCCGAAAGCTTCGCGCTCTTTGGCGTAGTCAAGTGAGTACTCGTACGCAGCACGGGCCACACCGATCGCCTGGGCGCCGACGGTGGGCCGAGTCGCCTCGAAGGTCTGCATCGCTGCTTGAGAGTTGCCTTTTTCGCCGCGCCGAACTCGGGCAAGGCGCTCGTCGAGTTTCTCTTTGCCTCCGAGAAGACAACGCCCGGGGACCCGCACATCGTCGAGAACGACCTCGGCGGTGTGGCTGGCTCGAATGCCGTGCTTCTTGTACTTCTGGCCCATGCTCAGGCCCTTGGTCCCAGGCGGGACGATGAAGCTGGCATGACCCTTCGACCGAAGTTCGGGGTCGACGACTGCAATCACGACATGGATGTCGGCGATACCACCGTTGGTGATCCAGGCCTTGGTTCCGTTCAGGACCCATTCGTCGGTGGCCTGGTCGTACTTGGCCGAAGTCCGGTAGCCACCAACGTCGGAACCCGCATCGGGTTCACTGGCAGCAAAAGCGCCCAGCTGCACCTTTTCGGGTGAGCCGTAACACTGCGGCACCCACTCCATGACTTGTTCTTGCGAGCCAGACGAAGCAATGCCTGCCGCAGCCAAACCCGAACCCATGATGGCCATACCCAGGCCGGCGTCTCCCCAGAACATCTCTTCGATGGCGACAGGCATGGTCAAGCCGGTGGGGTCGTTGAACATTGCGTTGGCCAAGAACTCCCAGCCGTAGAGCCCTATTTGAGCGGCTTCTTCCACGACGGGCCAGGGGAACTCTTCTTTTTCGTCCCACTCTTCGGCCGCAGGGCGCATGACATCTTCGGCGAAATCATGAACCCACTTCTGGATCGTGAGCTGGTCCTCGTTGAGTGAAGGGTTGAAATCTGCCATAGCAAGCTCCAATAATGGTCGTTATTGGAAGAAGGCTAGCGTCAGATGTGAGCAACCTCCACGCGCTGATGGGTCGAATGGCCACCGCTGCGTGGTCAGGGTCGCCGAGCAACACCCGCCAGATAGCTCAGCACGTTGACTATGTCGTTCTCCTGCTCATCGGTGAACGACAAATTGTCGGTGAAGTCATCGAGCACGCCGCATGCGACGTCAGGGCCGCCGAGCAACTGATAGGAACGGCATGCAGCTTCTTACAAAGTCGACAAGACAGTGTCACCGCCGATAGATGCATGGATCGAACGCGTAGTGTTTGACCATGAAGACCAGAGTCGCCGCCATGATCGTGCTCTTTGCGGGCCTTGCTGCGGTCGCCTGGGTTGCCGTTGGAGGCAACGACAACGAAGCGGCCATCGAGAAGCTCAGCACGACTGCCCCCAGTACGACTTCCGAAAGTGACGCTGTGCAGCCTGCACCAGAGCCAACCGCAGGCCCAACCGAGAGTGACCCGTCCGATAGCGACCCGGCCGAAAGCGACCCGGCCGAAAGCGACACAGCTACCGTCCAGACGCCCGCCGAGGCTCCCGAACCAGCCGAGGAAGACGTCGACCTCGAACCGACCGCCACAGCTGACCCTGGCATCGACGCACCACAGAATTTCGGACCTCGCATGGATCTGGTCGACATCGACGGCTGGCTCAACACCGATGCCACCAGTATCGACGAGTTCAATGGCCAAGTGCTGTTGGTGGAGATGTGGACGTTCGGTTGCCACAATTGCAAAGCGCGCATTCCGTTCAACCAGAGCTATTACGAAGAGTTCGCCGACGAGAACTTCGAAATCCTGGGAGTCCACGCTCCCGAGTTCAGCTACGAGGCCGACGTGAGCAACATCGTCGCCGCAGCCGAGGACCTGGGTGTGGTGTGGCCGATTGCACTCGACCCCGAGAAGTTGAACTTCCGAGCCTGGCAACCTGGCACCACGAGCTACTGGCCTCGCACCTACGTGATCGATCAGAACGGCGATATTCGCTACGACCACATCGGCGAGGGCAAGTACGAAGAGCTTCGCGAGACCATCCGTTACCTGATCGAGAACCCACCAGCACCCAACTCCGCATCCTGAGCTGAGCGGTATCGCTGTCATGAACATCCTCGCCGAAGGCATCGAGAGCCTCAAGCTGGCGTGCAGCCTGGTGCTTTTGATCCCTGCGCTCGGCGTCGTCCTGATGGGGCGAAGGCGTGTCTGGCTGGTTCCGGTGTGGATCATCACCACCACCCTGATCGCCTGGCTGCGCTTCACCGGCTGGTTCGATCCGGTGGCCAGCGGAGCGGCTCATGTTGCGGCCGGTATTGCGCTCTTGGGGCTGGCGGCAGTTGCGTGGAAGCGAGATGAGCTGGCAACCGATATCGCCGCCACAGGAAGCGTTGCCTTCTTGGCGGGCTGGACCTGGATCCCCTGTGTGGGCCGCGAGCTCGGCGAGATAGTGAACAATGCTCGTGCCCAACCGTGGGCAGAGTTGGTTCCGACGTTCTTCTACATGCTCGGCCTGTTCATCCCGCTGGTGATCATTGCGGCGCTCGAGGTTGCCTGGCCCAGGTTCGGCGACATCGGCGACAACCCCAAGATTCGTGCTGTCGGGCTCGGCATCGTTGCGCTCGTGGCCGGTCTCGTGGCGCTCACATTGTTCGACGACCTGGCCGGCGAACTCGCTCGCCGCAGCAGCTTCTAGTGCCCCTTCTAGACGCGGGCTTTGGCCACGAGATCGCGCGAAAGCAGTTGACGGAACGCACGAGCGCTGGCCGGATGTAGTTGATCGAGCGATGCCAGCTGTCGTTGATCCCATTGCTGGACGAGCAACGGGCTGGTGGCCAGCACATCGACATCGGCCGGCAAGCCCGACACAAAGCTCATCTCGCCCAACAGACCTCCGCGCCGGATACCTCGAGTGATCACTCCATTGCTCTCGACGGTTGCGGTTCCATCGAGCACCAGTGAGACCGTGTCCGGCAACGAGCCGCGTTCGATGACGACTTGACGATCGAACTGCACCTGCTTGCCCATGCACCAGAGCAGATGGAAGTCGAAGTCACTGAGAGCAGGAAAGAACTCGTCTCGCATGGCGCCCTCTTCTGGCGACAGCGAAACGCGGTGCTGCTGGCGATAGTCGCGCAGTATGCGAAACAGGTGCATCGAGCCAATGGCGATGTTCCACGCCACCATCGACGGGATCGACTCGATCGTCCCGAAGATGATGAAGGCGATCGCAGCCAGCACCAGCATGGCCCGCAGCCACACCAGCGTGCGGGTGAACGTCGATGCCATCAGAGCCACATAGGCCGCGTTCAGGACCAACACCGCCGTCGTCATAGCGTCGACAATAACCCGGCACGCCCCGTTGTTTCCGAAATCGTGCGAATGCACCGGCGACAACACCTACCGTGATCTTGTGCCCACGGCAAAGACCCCCAAGCTGGGACGCGCCTACCAGAAACTCTTCGCCGCCAGCACCATCTCGAACCTGGGCGATGGCATCGGGCAGATCGCGTACCCGTGGCTGGCATCGGCGGTCACCCGCAACCCGCTGCTGGTCGCACTGGTAACGGTGTTTCAACGTCTGCCGTGGCTGGTGTTCAGCCTGCCCGCCGGCGTGATCACCGACCGCTACGAACGACGCAAGCTCATGGTTGGCGCCAATATCGCTCGGGCGGTGTTGACCGCAGCGGTGGCACTGATGGTGCTGGGCCAACAAGACGTGTTGCCCAGCCCCGACGAACTCGACGAGGCGTCGACCATCATCTCGACCAATGTGCTGCTCTACGTCGTGGTCCTGATGGCCACCTTGTTTCTCGGCACGGCCGAGGTGCTCTACGACAACACCGCGCAGACGATCATGCCGTCGCTGGTTACCGAGAATCACCTCGAAAAGGCCAATGGGCGCATGTGGAGCGCAGAGCAGGTCGCGAACACCGTTGCGGGCCCCGCCGCCGGTGCTGCGCTGCTCGCTTTTGCCTTTGCTGCGCCGTTCTTCGTCGACGCCATCACCTTTGCCCTCTCGGCTCTACTGATCTACCTACTCCCCCGACCTGCTGCGGTAACAAAGGAATCCACCGAACGCCAGCCATGGAAAACCGAACTGGCCGAAGGCTTCCGCTGGCTGTGGAATCACGAACTACTACGCCCCTTGGCCATCACGCTGGGCCTGCTGAACGGACTGGGCACGTTGGCCGGCGCGACACTCGTGCTGTTTGCGCAAGAAGTACTGCTCACCTCGCCGGTCGAATTCGCCATCTTGTCCACGGGCGGCGCCGTCGGCGGCATCGTTGGTGGATGGACGGCATCGGCTGTCTCCGCCCGGCTGGGCTCGGGACCGTCGCTGTGGACCACGCTGGTGGTTGGAGGAGTCACTTCGATATTCATCGGCTTCACATCGTGGTGGCCGTTGGTCTGGATCATGTTCACGCTGTCGATGTACGTCGCCGTGCTGTGGAATGTGATCACCGTGTCATTGCGCCAGTCGATCATTCCGGATCATCTGCTGGGTCGGGTGAACAGCGTGTATCGCTTCTTTGCCTGGGGATCCATTCCCGTTGGCGCCTTGATCGGCGGAGGAATCATCTTGCTCGGTGAGCAATCGACCAGCCGCGAGATGGCGCTGCGCCTGCCCTGGTTCGCAAGCGGCGTCGGCCAGCTTTTGTTACTCGCCTTTGCCGTGCGCCACCTTACGACGGCGAATATCGACGGTGCTCGGGCGGCCGCGTCTTCGGCCAACGATCCGGGGTAGATGCGAAACCTGGCGTGACTTCAGAAGGGTGTGTTGGCGGCGATCCAGGCTCGGTCGGCTGCGGACAAGGGTCCTCCGACAGAGCGGACCTGGTGCCCGATCAGATAGCTCATGAAGGCTTCGGCGAAGTCGCCTTCGCCCACCGAGAAGTCGTTGGGTGTGCCGGGCACCCATCGCCATGAGGCAATGCCACGCTTGGCGTTCCAGTCGTTCATCTGGTCATTGGAGAAGTGCACGTAAGACACGGCATGTCCGAGTTCATGGGCGAACGCGCCGGCCCAAGTGGTGTCGGAGCGGTTCGTGTCGTACCAGATCACGATGGTGCTCGTTGCGTACTGCGCCTCGGACACGCGCCCGGGTCCTGGACCCTGACGCCAGTCGACGCGCCACCCATAGGCGTCCATCCATCGCCATGCCGAATTGGGAATCTGGTTGACGACACCGGCCGGACCATTGCGCCCAGCAGTGCTACCCGCGATCGCCGGCGCGGCTGCCGGCACGACCGCAGGGGGTGGAATCGGTGTGGGCGCCGGCGCAAGAGTCGGTACCGGCGGGGCCAAGATGGCAGGAATCGCTGCCGCGCGCGCCGGCGTCGACGGCACAGGGGTGGGCGGCACAGGGGTGGGCGGCACAGGAGTCGGCGGCACAGGAGTCGGCGGCACAGGAGTCGGCGGCACAGGAGGCGGCGGCACAGGAGTCGGCGGCACAGGGGTCGGCGGCACAGGGGTGGGCGGCACGGCCATGGACGTCGGTGGCGCGGCAGAAGTGGTGGGGGCGGCGGTAGCGGTTGCAGGAACAAGCGTTGCCACCACCGATGCAGCAACATCGGATCCCGGAAGCGCTCGGTCGGGTGAGTCCGTTTGACCGCGAACTTCGTCGCCACCGAGCAGCGAGGCGGCCAATGCCGGATCGATGCTCCACGTTCGTGTTTCCACCGCACCCGCACTCGCCGGCGCGCTTCGTGACGCCGAGCGCACGACGATCGAGTCCGCTCCGCTGCGCACACCGGTCGCGTCGGCCATGAACGCCAGGCACAACAGCACCGTCAGCCCGAACAAGGCAGAGCGCCACCGCGCTTTTTTCTTTGGACGACCAGATTCGAGAGACACTTCACCCTTTCAGAAGAATAATGTCTCATCAGTTTTGGGGTCGCCACAAGCAGCGAATGGTAAAAGTGTCTCAAACTCCCCGTATGGGGTACGGCCATCTGATTCAAGTCGCCCATGTGGAGCCGCGCGACTGGTTATTTTGCCCTAGGACGGCGCGCTACAACGCACGCAAGAGCGCGCGTCTGAACGCTCAATGTGTGATTGACCAGGGTCCCGACGACCTACTCGTGCCCCTTATGCACCACCACGCAGCGCCGGCATGATCCGCTGTCCATAGGCATTCAGCGTCTCGTCTTTCTGATCATGCATCAGATAGATCGCGAACTGATCTACCCCGAGTGCATCGAGTTCCTTCAGCCTGGCCACGTGATTCTCCTCGGGGCCCAGGATGCAGAATCGGTCGATCACATCGTCGGGAACGAAGTCGACGTGGGTGCTGTTCGATTTGCCGTGTTCGGCGTAGTCATAGCCCTCGCGCTCCTTGATGTAGTCGGTGAGCGCCTTGGGAATGGCACTGCTCTCGCCGTAGCGGGCCACCAGATCCGCGACATGATTGCCGACCATGCCACCAAACCAGCGCACCTGATCTCGTTGGTGTTCGATGTTGTCGCCCACATAGGCAGGCGCAGCAACGCAGATGTGGAGGGCATCTGGGTCACGCCCCGCCTCCTCGGCAGCCTTGCGCACCGCGGCGATCATCCACTCGGTCAGCTGGGGGTCGGCGAGCTGCAGGATCAAGCCATCGGTTTCGGAACCGCACAGGTGCAGCGCCTTGGGCCCGTAGGCCGCCATCAACACGTCGAGCTTGCCGCCGCTCGACCAGGGGAAGTTCTGCTGGGTGCCGTTGTAGGTGACTTCTTCGCCCTCGACGAGGCCCTTGATCACCTTCATCGATTCGCTGAGTGTCGCCAACTTGGCCGGCTTCTTGCCGATCACCCGCATGGCCGAATCACCGCGGCCGATGCCGCAGATCGTGCGATTGCCGAACATGTCGTTGAGCGTGGCGAAGTGCGATGCGGTGACCGTCCAGTCACGCGTGCCGGGGTTCGTCACCATGGGACCGACGATCATGCGCTTGGTGGCCGCCAACATCTGGCTATAGATCACGTACGGCTCTTGCCACAAGATGTGGCTGTCGAAGGTCCAGCCGTAGGTGAAGCCCAATTTCTCGGCCTGGACAGCCAGGTCGACGACCCGCCATGCCGGCGGATCGGTCTGAAGTACAACGCCAAATTCCATAGTGGCTCTTTCTCAGAGTGAAGGGATGGGAACGGCTGCGCTACCGCAGGTAGGAGCGAAGGACGAGCCGCTCGGCGAACGGCCGAAAACGCAAGAGCTCGTCGGGACCGTAGACCAGCATCTGCGACCTGGTCTACCCCGAGCGCAGCGGTGAAACACGCTACTGATTGGTGGGGAAACCCAGGTCGACGGCGCTGGTCGAGGGGTCGGGCCAGCGACTGGTGATGACCTTGGCCTTGGTGTAGAAGTTGACACCCTCGGGCCCGTACATCGTGGTGTCGCCGAACAGCGAGTCCTTCCAACCGCCGAACGAGTGGTAACCCACGGGCACCGGAATCGGCACATTGATGCCCACCATTCCCGCATCGGCGTCTTCCTGAAAGCGTCGAGCTGCACCGCCGTCGCGGGTGAAGATGGCAGCGCCATTGCCCCACCGATTGTCTTCGATGAGCTGCACGCCTTGTTGATAGGTGTCGACTCGCACCACGCTCAGCACCGGGCCGAAGATCTCGTCTTGGTAGACCGACATGTCGGGGGTGACATCGTCGATCAGGGTCACGCCGGTGAAAAAGCCGTTGTTGTCGAAGTTGGCGTCGCGGCCGTCGACCACCACGGTCGCACCTGCCTCGGCACCCTGGCGCACGTAGTCGTTGACCCGGTCACGGGCCTCTTCGGTGATGAGAGGGCCCATTTCGCTCGCAGGGTCGGTGCCGTCGCCAATCACGAGTTTGTCCATGCGGACCTTGATCGCATCGACCAGCGGGTCCGCAACTTCGCCGACGGCGACGACCACCGAGATTGCCATGCAGCGTTCGCCGGCAGAACCATAAGCTGCGCTGACTGCGGAGTCGGCTGCCAGGTCGATGTCGGCGTCGGGCAGCACGACCATGTGGTTCTTGGCACCACCCAGAGCCTGCACTCGCTTGCCGTGCTTGGAACCGGTCTCGTACACATACTGTGCAATCGGGCTCGAGCCCACGAAGCTCACCGCCTTGACATCGGGGTGCTCGAGCAAACGATCCACCGCCAGTTTGTCGCCGTGCACCACGTTGAGCACGCCAGGAGGAAAGCCGGCTTCTTGGGCGAGTTCCGCGATGAACAACGGCGCCGATGGATCGCGTTCGCTGGGTTTGAGAACGAAGGTGTTGCCCGTGGCCAATGCGTTGGGGATCATCCACAGCGGCACCATGGCGGGGAAGTTGAATGGCGTGATGCCGGCAACAACACCCAGCGGCTGGCGTACCGAGTACACGTCGACACCGTTCGAGGCGGACTCGTTGTAGCTGCCCTTCAGCAACTCGGCGATACCGCAGGCGTACTCGATGTTCTCCAGGCCACGAGCGACTTCGCCCATGGCATCGCTGGTGACCTTGCCGTGCTCGGCAGTCAGCCGGCTTGCGATCTCGGATTGGTTCGCCTCGACCAGATTGCGGAACGAGTGCATGAGCTTGGCTCGTCGGGCCAGGCTGACATGCCGCCACTCCTGGAATGCAGCCTGCGACGAAGCAACCGCCGCATCGACCTCGGCCACATCGGCCATCGCCAGCTCGGCGCTCTGTTCGCCAGTCGCCGGGTTGAACACCGGCTTGGTGACTCCCGACATGCTGGCAACGCTCACGCCGTCGATCAGATGTTCAATCATGTTTCATTCCTTTGCACGTTTCTGAACCGATTCGACGACTATTTCGCTCGATCGGTTCAGAAAGCCCGGGGTTTCTAGATCAGGTAGCTGGAGAGGCCGCGGGGTTGGTATTTGCCGTCGCCCTTGGTGCCCAGGTATTCGCCGTTCTCGATGATGATCTTGCCGCGTGCCATGACCGTGTCGACATGACCGTTGAGCTCGAAGCCTTCGTAGGCCGAGTAGTCCATGTTCATATGGTGATTGTCGACGCTGATCGTCCAGGTGGCGTTCGGGTCATACAGCACGATGTCGGCGTCGCTGCCGGGCGCCAGGATGCCCTTCTGTGGGTACATCCCAAACATGCGAGCCGGCGTGGTTGCGCACAGCTCGACCCAGCGAGGAAGCGTGATCTCGCCTTGCACCACACCCTGATAGATCAGGTCCATGCGGTGCTCGACGCCACCGATGCCATTCGGGATCGCCCGAAAGTCGTCGAGACCGAGTTCCTTCTGATCCTTCATACAGAACGGACAATGATCGGTGCTGACCACGCTCAGGTCATTCGTGCGCAGCCCGTTCCACAAGTCGGCTTGATGATGCTCGTGCTTGCTGCGCAACGGTGTGCTGCACACGTAACCGGCACCGGCGAAACCTGGGGCGCCCAGATGATCTTCGAGCGTGAGATACAGGTATTGCGGGCAGGTTTCGGCGAAGACGTTTGCGCCTTTTCCACGAGCGATCGCCACCTGTTCAAGTGCCTCGCTCGCAGACAAGTGCACGATGTAGAGGGGCGAAGCACCGACCTTGGCCAGTTGGATCGCACGATGCGTTGCTTCGCTTTCGAGCTCGGCCCGACGTACCAAACCATGATTGATCGGTGCCGTCTCGCCCCGCTCGACAGCCTGCTCGGCGAGCAGGTCGATGGCGATGCCGTTCTCGGCATGCATCATGATCATGCCGCCGTTACCCGAGCACTGCTGCATGGCGCGCAGGATCTGGGCATCGTCGCTGAGATAGACACCCGGGTAGGCCATGAAGAGCTTGAAGCTGGTGACACCCTCGTCGACCAGGATGTCCATCTCCTTCAGCGACTGATCATCGACACCGCCGATGATCATGTGGAATCCGTAGTCGACTGCGCAGTTGCCCTCGGCCAGCGCCATGCGGTCGTCGAAGCAGCTGCGGACATTCTCGCCTGTCTGTTGTGAAGCAAAGTCGACGATGGTCGTGGTGCCACCCCAGGCAGCCGCCCGGGTGCCGGTCTCGAAATCATCGCTGGCATTCGTGCCACCGAACGGCAACTCCATGTGCGTGTGCACGTCGACGCCGCCGGGAATCACATACTTGCCGGTGGCGTCGATCACTCGCTCGGCACCACGCTCAGCCGCCTCGGCGGGACCTGACCCCGGCGCCAACAGCGCAACAATGGTTTCGCCATCGACGAGCACCTCGGCAGGGTCAGCACCAGTGGTCGAAACCACCGTGCCGTTTTTGATCAGTGTCGTTGTCATGTTTAGTCGTTCTCCTCTTCGCTCAGTGTTGCACCGCTCCGCTCGGGGCGACGATCGTCGCACATGCTTTCACCTCAGCCGGTGCGCTCCGTCCCTCCGCGCTCATCGCTCGTCCCTCGCTCCCACCCGTGTCCAGTGTTGCACCGCTCCGCTCGGGGCGACGATCGTCGCACATGCTTTCACCTCAGCCAATGCGCTCCGTCCCTCGCTCCACCATTTCTGCTGTCCATTCACACTGCCTCGATTGCGGCCACCAGTTTGTCGAGGCCGTCTTTCATTTCGGGTTCGGTGATGTTGAGCATGGGGGTTAGTCGCAGCACGTTGCCGTAGAGGCCGCCCTTGCCGATGAGCAGCCCGCGTTCCTTGCACTGTTCGAGCAGCACCTTGGCAGCCTTGGCGTCGGGTTCGATGCTGGCGGGGTGCACGGTCTCGATCGCCTGCATCAAGCCCTTGCCTCGCAGCTCGGCGATCCAGTCGGTGCGCTCGACAATCGGTGTCAGTCGCGCTTTCATCTGTTGACCGCGTGCGTGAGCGTTGGCCTGCAGGTTCGCTTCCTTGACATAGCGCAGCGTTGCGAGCCCGGCCGCGCTCGACAGCGGATTGCCCCCGAACGTTGAGAACGATAGATGCGGCAAGGTGTCCATGATCTCGGCCCGGCCGACAATGCCTGCCAGCGTGATGCCGTTGCCCACCCCCTTGGCGAAGGTCAACATGTCTGGCACGATGCCGTGCGCCTGATAACCCCAAAAGTGTTCACCGGTGCGACCCCAACCGGTCTGCACCTCGTCGCTCACGAACAGAATCTCGTGTTCGTCAAGAATCTTGTGCATTGCGCCAAAGAAGCCATCGGGCGGAGTCGCAAACCCGCCGACACCTTGGATCGGCTCGGCGATCAGGCAGGCCACATCTCCTGCTGTCATCATGTCGATGACCTGCACCAGATCGGCAACACAGGCTTGTGTATAGGCCTCGTCGTCGGCATCGTGATGAGGGCTGCGCAACTTGTAGGGCCCTTGCACGAAGTTGACCGACAGTCCCGAGACCGCCGTGTTCGACCACGAGCGGTGCGACGTGATTGCCTGAGTCGTGAACGACCGCCCGTGATAGCTGTTACGCATGGCCAGCACTTCGTTGGACTTGCGGTAGTGGGTGGCCAGCAGCAGTGCAGTGTCGTTGGCCTCGCTTCCGCTGGTGGTGAAGAACACCTTGGCGTCGGGGATGCCCGAGACCGCAGCGACTTCTTCGGCGAACTCGATCATGGGTTCGCTGAGATAGAGCGTGGACGTGTGCATGACCTTGGCGGCTTGGGCTTGCACCGCAGCCACGACATCGGGCTGGCTGTGCCCGACCATGGTGGTCAGCACGCCGCCGAACCAGTCCATGTACCTGTTGCCCTCGAGGTCCCACACGAAGCTGCCCTCGCCCCGGTCGATCGAGATCGGATCCTCGTACAACGGGGTGGTGTAGCTGGGCAGGACGGCTTGGTAGCGAGCGGCGAGATCTGCGTTGGCACCCATCAGTCGGCGGCGATCGTGTCGTAGCTGTCGGGCCGGCGATCTCGGTAGAACGCCCACTGGGTGCGGGTTTCGTCGATAGCGGCCAGGTCCAATTCACGAACGATCAGTTCCTCGTTCTCGTTCGATGCGCGCTCGCCAACGTATTGGCCTCGCGGGTTCACGAAGTACGACGTGCCATAGAAGTCGTTGTCACCGAGCGGCTCGATGCCGACCCGGTTGATCGCACCGACGTAATACATGTTGGCGACGGCGGCGGCCGGCTGCTCGATGTCCCATAGATACGACGACAGACCTCGGCTGGTTGCCGACGGGTTGAAGACGATCTGCGCACCGTTCAGTCCGAGCTCGCGCCAGCCCTCGGGAAAATGCCGGTCGTAGCAGATGTAGATGCCGACCCTGCCCACGGCAGTGTCCCAGACCGGGTAGCCCAGGTTGCCAGGACGGAAGTAGAACTTCTCCCAGAAGCCGTTTACCTGCGGGATGTGGTTCTTGCGATACTTACCGAGATAGCTGCCATCGGCGTCGATCAGCGCCGCGGTGTTGTACAGGATTCCGGGCTGCTCTTGCTCGTACATGGGCAGAACGAGCACCATGCCCAGTTCGGCGCAAAGTGCTTGAAAGCGCTTGACGGTCGGCCCATCGGGGATCGACTCGGCGTAGTCATAGAACTGGGCGTCTTGCACCTGGCAGAAGTACGGGCCGTAAAACAACTCTTGGAAGCACATGACTTGCGCGCCTTGGGCCGCAGCCTGGCGCATGTACTGCTCGTGCAGGTCGATCATGGACTCTTTGTCGCCAGTCCACGCGGTCTGCACCAACGCTGCTTGTACAAGTGACATAACTCTCCTTGAGCGGCTGCCATCCACGACCTGCGATGGGGCACGTCATGATGCGACCTTAGTGGCGATACCCAAGCGAGGTCTGAGATGAACACTCCATACGCGCCGTGTCAAGGCGACACCCAAGCAAGGTTTGAGATGAACACGCCATACGCGCCGTGTCAAGGCGACACCCAAGCAAGGTTTGAGATGAACACTCCATACGCGCCGTGTCAACCGCCACGTTAATTGTGTTGGCGTCGCGACACTAACCTCAGCGACCAGCAGTGATACTTGCGCAGCACAACCCCGTGCGTTCTCCAGAAAGATCTATGACACTTACGAAGCATCGTGCGCATCGAAAGCCCGTTGCGGTCGCCTTGGCCTTGCTGCTCATGCTTTGCGCGTGCAGTAACTCCAGCGACGCCGACCCAGCAAGCGTCGTCGATGTGGGGTCCTCGCAAGTCGCCAACTCCGAGCAGGTCGACGCCGACACCACGCCAACCTTCGCACCCATTCCGACCGCCGTTCCTTCCGACACGCTTGTCGACGCAGATACGGCGAGCTCACAGACCAATGGTGAAAGCGTGGACGAAGCCACCGCTACCCCCCAACCTGCCGCAACGGCCAATGCTGCGCCGCCAGCGACCGTCGCACCGCCAGCTGCGAC
>ENA-ORXR01003815-ORXR01003815.1-marine-metagenome-genome-assembly--contig:-NODE-3815-length-13195-cov-3.139884_pt1 | contig 13195 bp, 15 predicted proteins | sample MGYA00237866_ERZ511479 | MGnify/ENA metagenome assembly ERZ511479 | reverse complement strand
CTTGCCCGATGAACGGGTTTTGCCCTTGGCGGATGCGCCCGAAGACGCGCCCTATTTTTCGATGATATTACTTGTGAAAGGGGGCGACCCATGGCTGTGACACCCGTCGTTATCGCGCTGTCCCGATCTGGACAGGACATGGCCCACAAAGTGGCCACCCATTTGGGCGCGTCTGTTCATGGACGCCAAGACCGTGTGGACCAGGCAGATGCGTTCTTTGACAACGCGTTGGACCATGTGCGGAACTTGTTCGCCGCTGGGATCCCCTTGGTGGGGGTTTGCGCCAGCGGGATTTTGATCCGCGCTGTGGCCCCCTTGTTGGCGGATAAAACGACGGAACCGCCTGTGGTATCCGTCAGCGAAGATGGCGGTGTCGTCGTGCCGTTGTTGGGCGGCCACCATGGGGCCAACCGATTGGCCAAAGACATTGCCAAGCATCTGTCCGCCACAGCGGCTGTGACCACAGCGGGCGATGTTGCGTTGGGCGTGGCCTTGGACGAACCCCCAGCAGGATGGCGCATGGGCGACGGCAACGCCAAGGGCGTGATGGCCGGATTATTGGCGGGCCAAGCGTTCACCTTGTTCGGCAGTGCGCCATTCTTGGACCCCCTGCACAGCGTGGCGAATGTAACGGTGCAAGCCGCCCGCGCGACACGCAGTGTCGGACCGCCGCCCGTGCGGTTGGTGGCGGATGATAACCCTGGCCTTGGCTTAACTTGGTATCCCCAGCAGTTCGTTTTGGGACTGGGCTGTGCGCGCAATGCGGACCCGGCTGAAATGTGGGATTTGGTCAGCGATCAGCTGGATCACGCGGGCATCGCGGCTGAGGCGATTTCGGCGGTGGCCAGCATTGATTTGAAGGCTGACGAACCCGCAATTCTGCAATGCGCCGCCCGTTTGGGCGTGCCTGTCCGGTTCTTTGACGCGGCGCGTTTGGAAGAAGAAACATCCCGCTTGGCCAATCCATCGGACGTGGTCTTCGCCGAAGTCAGCTGCCACGGGGTCAGCGAAGGGGCCGCCTTGGCGGGCGTTGGGTCTGACGGCGATTTGGTGGTGGAAAAAGCCAAGACGGCCAACTGTACCGCCGCCATCGCCATGGCAGACGGACCGATGCTTGATTTGCCAGGACGGGCGCGGGGGCGTTTGTCAGTGGTGGGCATTGGCCCAGGCCAAGCCACTTGGCGCACGCCCGAAGTCAGCCGCTTGGTGGCGGACGCGGAAGAATTGGTGGGGTACGGGTTGTACATTGATTTGTTGGGACCGCTGGCCGCTGGCAAAACCCGCAGCGATTTCCCGCTGGGGGGCGAAGAAGCCCGCTGCCGATACGCCTTGGAAGAAGCCGCCAAGGGTAAGAACGTGGCCTTGGTCTGTTCGGGGGACGCAGGCATTTATGCCATGGGGGCGTTGGTGTTCGAATTGCTGGGCCGGGGTCCAGACGAAAGTGGCGTCAGTGATGCAGCCCGCCGGGTGGATGTCGTGTGTTCCCCCGGTGTCAGCGCGTTGCAAGGGGCCGCGGCCCGTGCGGGCGCGCCCTTGGGGCACGACTTTTGCACCATTTCTCTGAGCGATCTTTTAACCCCGCGTGATGACATTATCCGCCGTTTGAATGCAGCGGCCCAAGGTGATTTTGTGATCGCGTTTTACAACCCGGTTTCGAAAACACGCCGCACGCTGTTGGCGGAAGCCCGCGATATTTTGTTGCAACACCGCCCCGCAGATACACCCGTGATGTTGGCCACGTCCCTGGGGCGGCCTGAAGAAAACGTACGGTACCGCCGCTTGGACGCACTGGAGGTGGATGAGGTGGACATGATGACCGTGGTTTTGGTGGGATCGTCCAATTCAAAGCTGGCCGCGTTGGGCGAAGGCCCCCGAATGTACACGCCGCGGGGGTATGCCCGCAAAATTGACGGTGATCTAAGTGGCAAATCTTGATCCCAATGGGCGCTGCGCGCGCATGATGTTTGACGCCCGTTGGGCGGGTGCCTTCGGCGAAGGTATTTTTGGCAAAATGAAGAGGTGGGCATGAAAGTCTTTTTCGTCGGGGCGGGTCCGGGTGATCCTGAATTGTTAACCTTGAAAGCGGCGCGGATTATCGGCGAATGCAGGGTGTGCTTGTACGCCGGGTCCCTGGTGCCCGAAGCCGTGGTGGGCTGCGCCCCCGATGATGCATTGGTGATGGACACAGCCCCCATGGATTTGGCCCAAACCCACGCTGAAATTCTGAAAGCCCGGGATGCGGGTTTGGATGTGGCGCGGGTGCATTCTGGGGATCCGTCTTTGTACGGGGCCATTGCCGAACAGATCCGTTTGTTGAAACGCGATGGCATCGAATATCAGATCATTCCGGGCGTTCCTGCGTACACGGCTGCAGCGGCGGCGTTGGGGCAGGAATTAACTATTCCAGAGATTGCCCAATCCATCGTGTTGACTCGTATGTCGATGAAATCCACGTCCATGCCTGCCGGTGAAACGCTTGAAAATTTTGCCATTTCTGGCACCACCCTAGCGATCCACTTGGCGATCCGAAATCTGCGCGAGATTGAGCGTGTTTTGATCCCCCATTACGGGGAAGATTGCCCCGTTGTGGTGGCCTACCGGGCCAGTTGGCCGGATGAATTGATTATCCGTGGTACGTTGTCGGACATTCGGTTGAAGGTGCGTGCGGCCAAGATCACGCGGACCGCGTTGATTTTGGTGGGGCCTGCCTTGGCGGACCACAAGGATTTTGCGGATTCAGCGCTGTATGATCCCGACTTTGAGCACGTGTTGCGCACTAAAAAAGCCTAGAATTTTAAGCACTTGCCGATTTTCACGTCATATTCACATCCTTGGTTGACGATGGGGCGCAAATATCAGACCGTTTGTGAAGGGGAGTGGACGAATGACGACATACGTACCCAAAGAGGTGGCGGCTGGTTTGGCGGCTGCCCAAAAGGCGGCGCTTCGTAAGAAAAGCCGTCTGCGGATTGCCGTTGGGGAACGGCGCATTCCGGTTTTGAAGTTCTGGGAAACTGGCTTTGCGGTGGACCGTGCGGATGCACCCAACCTGCGGGGTTTGGTGGATTTGTATGATGGGTCCCGGCATTTGTATCAGTGCTTGATCATCGCGGCAGAAGAAGACGGCGAAGAAATGCGCTATGACTTCAAGCGCAGCACAGAGGCGAATGACAATGCGCCCCTGGATTTTGTGCGACCAGATCACGCGCCCATCGCTTTGTTGGGCACCTGATCCCCGGCGATTACTGAAGATCAGCGAAGGCCGCTTGCATTCGTTCCACGGCAGATATCACGTTGGCGCGGGGCGTGGCGAAGTTGAACCGTAAGAAGTTATCGCCCCCGTGACCGAACGTGGGTCCGTGGTTCACGGCCAGTTTTGCGCGGGATTGAACGCGGTCTGTGAAGTCAGCCATGGGCATGCCCGTTCCTGAAAAATCCACCCAGGCCAGATACGTGCTGTCCAACGCCATGGATGACAATCCCGGTATGGCGTTTATCCCAGCATCAAAAATCCGGCGGTTGCCGTCCAGATATTGCATCAGTTCGTCCAGCCATGCAGCACCATCTTCGGAATATGCCCCTGTCACCATGTGCAGGCCAAAACTGTTGGGACCGATCCCCAAGCCCAGCATTTTCTGACCGAACGCTCGGCGCAAATCAGGGTCTGCAATAATAACGTTGCCGGTATGACAGCCCGCAATGTTAAAGGTTTTACTGGCGGCGGTCATCATCACCAAACGATCTTCGATCCCGTCGATGTGGGACATCGGGATGTGGGTGCCGTTGAACACCAGGTCATGGTGAATTTCGTCGCTGACCAGGATCAAACTGTGGCGCTTGGCAAAGGCCGCGACCCCTTGCAATTCGGCTTTGGTCCACACCCGCCCGCCCGGGTTATGGGGCGAACATAGGATGATCATCCGGGCATTGTCAGGCACCATGGTGTCATAGGCATCAAAGTCCATTTCATAACGGCCATTGTTGTTTACCAATGGCATTTCCACCACTTCACGCCCGTTGCCGCGAATGACTTTGGCAAAGGCATGGTACACAGGTGTGAACACGATCACGCCGTCGCCGGGGTTCGTCCAGGTGTCGACGCAAAGTGCCGTGCCGTTCACCAAACCACCCGTGGTAAAGATCGACGCGGGGTCCACATCCCAGTTGTGGCGGGTTTTCATCCACCAGCGGATCGCGTCTTTGTAGGGGCCATCATCCCCAAAGTATCCGTAAACCCCATGGTTGGTCATCCAATCCAGCTTGTCTTGAATGCATTGGGGCGGTTTGAAATCCATATCGGCGACCCACATGGAAATCCCTTCGTCGGGCGACACGCCATAGATCGGTTCCATCATGTCCCATTTCACAGAATGGGTGTTCCGGCGGTCAATCTGTGTGTCAAAATCCATCGGGGCTGTCCTTTGTGGTTTCGCCCAACCTATGCCCCCGGTCGTGGGGCGCAAGGGGTTTGGGGGTCGTTCGCAAATTTACCCCTTGGGATGATTGCACCAATGCTGGCTTTTGCTTATGTGCCGGGCATGGCTTTACGACCGATCTTGATCCACCCCGACCCACGCTTGAAGAAACGCGCGGACCCCATTTCGCAAGTCACGGATGCCTTGCGCACCCTGGCGGACGACATGCTGGAAACCATGTATGATGCGCCGGGCATTGGCCTGGCCGCGCCCCAGATCGGCGTGTCCCAGCGGATCATCGTGATGGACTGCGTCAAGGAAGACGACGAACCGCCGCGCCCCATGGTGTTGTTGAACCCCGAAGTAGTGTGGACGTCTGACGACGAAAGCACCTATGAAGAAGGGTGTTTGTCGATCCCCGAACAGTTCGGTGACGTGGTGCGCCCGGCCCAAGCTGAAGTGACCTGGATGTCCCTAGACGGCGCGCAAGTGTCCGAGAAATTTGATGGCCTGTGGGCCACCTGTGTGCAGCATGAAATTGATCACTTGGACGGCAAGCTGTTCATTGATTACCTGGGCCCGCTGAAACGCCAGATGATCACCCGCAAGATGCAAAAACTGAAACGGGAAAAGGCGCGGGGCTGATGCGTGAAACGCTGATGTGGCCGCACCCCTGTTTGCGCACTGGCGCGGACCCCGTGGCAGAAATCACCGACGATATCCTTGCCATTTGGGATGACATGATCGCCGTGATGGAGGCGATGCCGGGCATTGGTCTGGCCGCCCCACAGATTGGAATCGGCGAACGTCTTGCCGTGGTGGATGCATCTGACACCCGGGGGCAAGTGATCCGCATGGCCAACCCCGTGGTATTGGATGCGTCAAAGGAAACCGAATTGCGCCCCGAAGCATCGCCCTGTTTGCCGGGTGTATCTGCCCAGATCACCCGCCCCCGCGCCATCACCGTGCAGTATTTGGACCACACCGGCACCGTTGTGGGCAAAGACCTGGACGGCATGTGGGCGCGGTCGTGTTTGCACCAGATCGATCACATGGATGGCAAAATGTACTTTGATAATCTGTCCAAGTTGAAGCGAACCATGCTGCTGAAGAAGGCGCGTAAATCATGAAAATCATCTTCATGGGCACGCCTGATTTTTCTGTGGCCCCGCTGCACGCGTTGGTGGATGCGGGCCATGAAATCTTGTGCGTCTATACCCAACCGCCCCGGCGGGCGGGACGCGGCAAAAAAGAACGGCCCACGCCAGTGCACGCCGCCGCAGATGCGCTGGGGCTGCCGGTACGCCATCCGCTTAACTTCAAAGACCCGAACGATGTTGCCGAATTTGCGACCCTTGGGGCGCACGTTGCGGTGGTGGTGGCCTACGGTCTGATCCTGCCCCAATCCGTTTTGGACGCCCCTGCCATGGGGTGCTTGAACATCCACGCTAGTTTGCTGCCCCGGTGGCGGGGCGCCGCCCCCATTCACCGCGCCATTATGGCGGGGGACCGCCAAACTGGGGTCGGTATAATGCAAATGGAAGCGGGTCTGGACACGGGCCCGGTCCGGTTGGAAGTGCGCACGGATATCGGCGCGCAAGAAACCACAGGTCAGTTGCACGACCGTCTGTCCCCCATGGGCGCGGCTGCGGTGGTGCAAGTTTTGGCCGATATGGACGCGCATTCGGCTGTGGAACAGCCCGCTGATGGCGTAACCTATGCCCATAAAATCGACAAAGCAGAGGCGCAGATTGATTGGACTAAACCCGCCGTAGAAGTGGATCGCCAAATTCGCGGCCTGTCCCCGTTTCCAGGGGCCTGGTTCGATTTGAACGGTGAACGGGTTAAGGTCCTGGGGTCACGCTTGGCCACGGGCCGCGGTGCGCCGGGCACGGTTTTGGAAGACACCACCATTGCCTGCGCGGACGGGGCGGTGGAACTGACACTTTTGCAACCCGCCGGGAAGAAACCCATGTCTTCTGCCAATTTTCTGAACGGACGGACCCTGCCCAAGGTGGTGTAGGGGTGAGTGCTTTGAACCCACCATCCCTTCAATATTCTTCCGGCAAATCGGGATTATGACGCAACGGCATCAAGGGCTTACGCGAATTTGTTTCGCATGCGAAACAATCACAGGTTGCAATTATCAGGGCTTAAACGGTGCCATCCCCGCCCGCGCCAATTCATCGGCGCGTTCGTTTTCGGGATGGCCCGCGTGGCCTTTGACCCATTCCCAAGTCACGCTGTGCCGGGCGGCAGCCGCGTCCAGGCGTTGCCACAGATCAACGTTTTTCAGCCCGCCCTTCTTTTTCCAGCCATTGCGTTTCCAGCTGTGGATCCACTTGGTGATCCCGTCTTTGACGTAGGAACTGTCGGTCACAACGGTCAGCGTCGTGGCCCGATCCAAGGTTTCAAGCGCGGTGATGGCGGCCATCAATTCCATGCGGTTGTTGGTGGTATCCGCTTCGCCCCCCGACATCGCTTTTTCTTTGACGACCGTGCTGCCATCCATGGCGCGCAGCAAAACACCCCAGCCGCCTGGGCCGGGATTCCCGCTGCAGGCCCCGTCGGTATATGCGATCAAATCAGCCATGGGCTTGCATCAATATAAAGGGGTCGTCGCTGCCGGCCAAGCCGACCTCGTGACCTGTTTTGCGCCACGTGATGGTGAACCCGTTGGCCCCCAACACGTCTTCCAATTCCGCCTCAGAATAATACGAATAGAACCGACCGATGGCGTCCCGTTCTTCGCCTTCCCCCAGCTTTAACCCCAAGTGCAACATACCGCCCGGGTGCAGGGCCGCTTTGCACGCCGCGATGTATCCGGGGAAATCTGCCTTGCGTCCGTGCAACAAGCTGAAGTTGGCGTAAATCCCGTGGTATGTGGGCGCGTCTGGCAAGGCGGCAAATGTTTCGCAGCGCGACGTCACCCCGGGGTGCCCACCTGCGGCTTTGGCCATTTCTGGGCTGGCGTCTGTGGCGGTGACTTGCAAGCCCGCCTGGGCCATTTGTGCCGCAGCGAAGCCAGGGCCACATCCCAAATCCAGCGCATGACCCCCTGCGGGCAAGGTGGCGATGAACTGCTTCAAAGCGGCCCCCGGCTGGGCGGCGGTCATGGCTTTGTAATCTTCTATCTTGGCATCATAGACCCCAAGGGTTTGTGCATCACTCATAGGATCACCCCCATAGCTAGACAAATCACCACAATGGCCGTCAGCAAAATGCGCAGCCGCATCCACCACGGCGGGGTCAGGTCCCAGTGGCTGAACACGGCGTCCAAGATCACCAACCCGCCAAAGCCAAACATCAATCCGATGGCCGCCTGGGGATAGGTGGCGTTGGGCAAAAAGAACGCCCACAGGGCAGGGATCACCGAAAGCGTGTATCCGATCCAGGCGCGGGTGCCGTCGGCCTTGGCGGCGAACCCCCAAAGAACGCCGGACATAAAGGCCAGGATCACCGTCCCATACGAGATATGAACCAGGGGCGCAGACAGACGGGGGTGCAAGTTGGTCTGTGTCCAGAACGCCAGTTGGGGGGAGGTCATGGTGACAACGCCCCACAGGAACGGGATTGTGCCCGCCAATCCAAGGATTAATGCGGCGCGGGGGATACGCTGGTCGTTCATGGGATCGCCGTTCAGGATGCTTCGCGCAAGATGCGGGGCACTTTGAATTCCACGTTTTCTTGGGCGGTTTCCACTTGTTCCACTGTGACGGTGTAGTGGGCGTCAAAGGCGCTGATGACTTCTTGGATCAACACATCGGGGGCGGATGCCCCGGCGGTAATGCCCACGCTTTTGATCCCGTCCAACGCGCGCCAGTCAATGTCTGCGCCGCGTTGCACCAGTTGGGAATATTTGCACCCGGCGCGCGCGCCCACTTCCACCAGACGTTTGGAATTGGATGAATTGGGTGCCCCCACCACCAGCAATGCGTCCGACAGGGGCGCGATGGCTTTGACCGCTTCTTGGCGGTTTGTGGTGGCGTAGCAGATGTCTTCTTTGTGCGGGCCCACGATGCTGGGAAAACGGTCGTGCAGGGCGGCCACGATGTCCTTGGTATCGTCCACCGACAGGGTGGTTTGCGTGACAAACGCCACGTTGTCTGGATCGCGCACTTGGACCGATGCCACATCTTCCACGGTTTCCACCAAGACCACGTCGCCGTCGGGTAATTGGCCCATGGTGCCCACGGTTTCGGGGTGGCCCTTGTGGCCGATCATGATCATCTGCAACCCGTTGGATGCGTGGCGTTGCGCTTCGATGTGCACCTTGCTGACCAGCGGACAGGTGGCATCGACGTAAATCATATTGCGGGCCTGGGCCGCACTGGGCACGGACTTGGGCACGCCGTGGGCGGAAAAGATCACGGGCCGATCATCGGGGCATTGGTCCAGTTCTTCGACAAAGACTGCACCCTTATCGCGCAGACCGTCCACCACGAATTTATTGTGCACGATTTCATGGCGCACAAACACAGGGGCCCCCCATTTTTCCAACGCCATTTCGACGATTTGAATGGCGCGGTCCACACCGGCGCAGAACCCACGGGGGGCGGCCAGGTACAGGGTAAGGGGTGGTTTATCGGTCATGGTTTACAGCTAGGCAATTAATCGCAACGCGTCCAGTCCATGGGGCGTAGAAATGAAAAACGCCGCAGTGCACAGGGGCAAAGCGGCGTTGATTGTTGCGCAGCGGACGGATGGTTTATTCAGCCGTCTCGTATTTGTTTTCGGTTTCGAATTCCCGCGGTTCGCGCGGGGGTCTGCCGATGACGTCGCGCAGGGCGTCCAGTTCGATGAAGTTATCGCACTGGCGGCGCAATTCGTCTGCGATCATGGGGGGCTGGCTGCGGATGGTGGACACCACCGATACGCGCACGCCCTGGCGTTGCAGGCTTTCCACCAGGGGCCGGAAATCGCCGTCGCCGGAAAACAGCACGATGTGGTCCACATGGGGGGCCAACTCCATGGCGTTCACGGCCAGTTCGATGTCCATGTTGCCCTTCACCTTGCGGCGGCCTTGGCTGTCGGTGAATTCTTTGGCGGGCTTTGTCACCATGGTGAACCCGTTGTAATTCAGCCAATCCACCAGGGGGCGGATGGGTGAATAGTCGTCATTTTCCAGCAGTGCAGTGTAATAGAACGCCCGCAGCATTTTGCCCCGGCTCATGAATTCTTTACGCAGCAGTTTGTAATCGATATCAAATTCCAGCGCCTTGGCCGCTGCATATAGGTTTGACCCATCAATAAAGAGAGCGATCCGCTCATCACGATAAAACATCAACTATCCCCTAGATGTCGTACTTCATGCGCGTAATACAGGCGCACAAATAATACCTAAGTCTAGTAGGCTAATATCCATGGTCGTTCAATCACAACAAACCGCCCCAGACTTCACATTCGCGCTTGTGGCTGTGGGGTCCAATTTGGCCACCAAAGAGTTGACGCCCTTGGCAACATTATCGGCGGCCATTGATGTATTGCAGTGCAAACACGTGGCCGTCACAGCCCAAAGCCGGGTGTACCGCACGCCCGCGTTTCCCGCCGGGTCTGGGCCTGATTTTGTGAACGCTGCACTTATGGTGGAAACGACGTTCGAATCGCAGGATTTGCTGGCGCATCTGCACACAGCAGAGGCGGGCTTTGGCCGGGAACGTAACGAACGATGGGCCGCGCGGACGTTGGATTTGGATTTGCTGGCGTATGGGTCGGCTGTGCTTCCTGATCTTGCGACCCTGCGGCGATGGATGGATTTGCCCCTGGCCGATCAGATGACCCACGCCCCTGATCAGATGTTATTGCCCCACCCCCGCATGCATCAACGGGGGTTTGTTCTGGGGCCGCTGATGGATATCGCCCCTGACTGGATGCACCCGGTTTTGGGGCAAACAGTCCGCCAAATGTATCAGGCATTGCCGCCAGAAGATCGTGCATCGCTTCAACCGTTAACGTGATGGAATCGCCTTGCTTTTTGTGATGAATGATCCTATCCCGACCACCTTACCAGATTGTGAGGATTCCCCATGGCACGTGTGACCGTCGAAGACTGCGTTGATAAAGTACCAAACCGGTTTGAATTGGTTATGCTGGCGTCCCATCGGGCGCGGGAAATTTCCAGCGGTGCGCCGCTGACAGTTGACCGTGACAACGACAAAAACCCTGTCGTGTCTTTGCGCGAAATCGCAGACGAAACCCAACTGGCCGACGATCTGCGCGAACGCATGATCGAAAGCAATCAAACACAGATCGAAGTCGATGAGCCGGAAGATGATTCCATGGCGTTGTTGATGGGGGCCGAACAGGACCGCCCAGCAGAAGACGATCTGAATGATGAAAAACTGCTGCGTGCTTTGATGGAAGCCCAAGAAAAGCGGTAAACCAAAAGGTATGGGCGTATGACAACAGCCGATGATCTGATCGGACTTATCCGCGCCTATAATCCCAAGACCGACGCTGACATGATCGCCAGGGCCTATGCCTTTGGCGATGAAATGCACGATGGGCAGCTTCGTCGGTCCGGTGAGAAATACTTTACCCACCCCGTCGAAGTGGCCCGGTTGCTGGCCGAACAACAGTTGGACGATTCCACATTGGTGACGGCCCTGTTGCACGACACCATCGAAGACACCCGGGCCAGTTATGAAGAAGTGGCGAACCAGTTTGGCCGCGAAGTGGCGGATCTGGTGGACGGGGTCACCAAGCTGACCAAGCTGCAACTGTCATCGAACCAGACCAAACAGGCCGAAAATTTTCGCAAGCTGATCATGGCCACGTCGCGCGACATTCGGGTGACCTTGGTCAAACTGTCTGACCGGCTGCACAACATGCGCACGATCCGGTCCATGCCCCAGGACAAACAAATCCAAAAGGCGCGCGAAACCATGGACGTCTATGCCCCGCTGGCCGGGCGCATGGGCATGCAGTGGATGCGCGAAGAGCTGGAAGATCTGGCCTTTCAGGTTTTAAACCCCGAAGGCCGCGCGTCGATTATCCGGCGCTTTATCCGTCTGCAAAAAGAAGCGGGCGATGTGGTGGAACAGATCAAGGGCGATCTAAAGGAACTGGTCCGTGTCGCGGGGCTGAAGGCCGAAATTGAGGGGCGCGCCAAAAAGCCGTATTCCATCTGGCGCAAACTACAGGCCAAGGAACAGAGCTTTTCCCGGCTGTCAGATATCTATGGGTTCCGCGTCGTGGTAGAAGACGAAGCCGCCTGTTACCGGGTGTTGGGTCTGATCCATCAGCGGTGGTTGGCCGTGCCGGGACGGTTCAAAGATTACATCAGCCAGCCCAAATCCAACGGGTATCGCAGCTTGCACACCACCGTGTCGGGCCGCAATGCCCGCCGGGTAGAAGTGCAAATTCGCACCCAGACCATGCACCAAGTTGCTGAAAAAGGGGCGGCCGCCACCTGGGCGTACCGCGATGGCCAGCAGGGGGATAACCCGTTTGCCCTGGATCCTTCCGAATGGATTTCATCGCTGACCGAACGGTTGGGGGCAGAAGGCGACGACGGCGAATTCTTTGAAGCCGTGAAGTTGGAAATGTACACCGACCAGGTGTTTTGTTTCACCCCCAAGGGCGATGTGATCAAACTGCCGCGTGGCGCCACGGCGATTGATTTTGCCTTTGCCATTCACACCCGCATCGGGTCGGCCTGTGTGGCGGCCAAGGTGGACGGCATTCGCGTGCCTTTGTGGACCCGGGTGCGTAATGGGCAATCGGTGCAGATCATCACCGCCGAAGGGCAAATCCCCCAAGCCAGCTGGATCGATATGGCGGCCACAGGTCGGGCCAAATCTGCGATCCGCAGGTCCTTGCGCGAAAAAGATCGTGAACGCTTCATCAAACTGGGCCGCGAACTGGCCCGCGTGGCGTTCGAAGCTGTGGGGCGCAAAGTCACCGACAAAGCCTTGGACACAGGGGCCAAGCACTACGGTTTGCCCGACGCCGAAGAACTGTTGGCCCGCTTGGGCAGCGCAGAGATCCCCGCACGCGAAGTGGTGGCGGGGCTGTACCCCAATCTAAAAGTGCGATCCACCGATGAAGTGGCCCCGGAAAAATCCGTGATTGGTCTGACCCCAGATCAAAAATTCACGCCGGGCCGGTGCTGTCAGCCGTTGCCGGGGGAACGGATTGTCGGGATCACCTATCGCGGGTCGGGCGTTGTGATCCACACCATCGACTGCCCCAAGCTGGAAGGTTTCGAGGCGCAGATGGACCGTTGGCTGGATGTGCGTTGGCAAGAAGGCCAGCACGCGGCGACCCACACCGTGACAGCGGCCCTAACGATCCGCAACGGTGTGGGGGTTATGGGCCGGATTTGTACACTTATTGGCGATCTGAAAGCGAATATTTCTGATCTTAACTTTTTGGATCAGAAACCGGATTACTTTACGTTGCTGGTGGGATTGGATGTCAGTGATGTCAGCCAGTTGCATACGATTTTAACAGCGTTAGAAGCGGACAGCGACGTGGCTTCGGTGAACCGGTATCGCAATCCCGATCAGGGACCATTAGATGGGCAGCAAGCTGCACAATAAATTAGATGCGCGGTAAGCCGCACAAAGGTTAGATGCGCAGTTAGCTGCACAATAAGGACGACTAGTCAGTGTTCAAACGACGCGACAGGCGGGGAATTCTTCGCACAGTGTGGGAGGTGATCTATCCCAAGGGCGGTTGGATGCGCGCCTATCACTATGTCCAACACCGACTGCGCCGTCTGCCCGGCACGCCCGAGGCCATTGCACGGGGCATCGCCTGTGGGGTCTTTGTGTCGT
>ENA-ORXR01003814-ORXR01003814.1-marine-metagenome-genome-assembly--contig:-NODE-3814-length-13197-cov-3.662043_pt1 | contig 13197 bp, 1 predicted proteins | sample MGYA00237866_ERZ511479 | MGnify/ENA metagenome assembly ERZ511479 | reverse complement strand
GACGTCCACGCAGGTGATTACGGTGCAGGATACAACAGATCCAGAACTGTTTGGCGTACCAGCGGATGAGACAGTAGAGTGTGATAACATCCCATCGGATCCAGTACTCGGAACAGATATTACGGCGACGGATAATTGCGATACAGATGTGACGATCACGTTTGTAGAAACGCCAAGTCCAGGAGCTTGTGCAGATAGTTACACGTTGACACGAGAATGGACAGCGACGGATAATTGCGGAAACGCGACGACGTCCACGCAGGTGATTACGGTGCAGGATACAACAGATCCAGAACTGTTTGGCGTACCAGCGGATGAGACAGTAGCTTGTGATGAAGTACCAGTTATTCCAGAAACCGGAACAGATATTACAGCGACCGATAACTGCGATACAGACGTAACTATTACATTTAACGAAGTATTAGTTCCAGGGCTATGTCCAGATAGCTACACATTAGAGCGAACATGGACAGCGGTTGATAACTGTGGCAATGAAACTGAACAAACTCAAATAGTCACAGTAGGTGATTCAGCGCCACCAGTATTAAGCGGTGTACCTGGAGATGTAATGGTAGAATGTGATAATATTCCATCAACACCTGCTATAGGTATTGATATCACAGCAACCGATGATTGTGATACAGATGTAACAATCGTATTTAATGAAGATACAGCACCTGGATCTTGTCCAGATGAATATACAATAACTCGAGAATGGATAGCAACAGATAATTGTGGTAATGAAGGTACCGGAGTGCAAGTGATTACAGTAATTGATACGACAGACCCTGAGTTGTTTGGCGTACCTGCAGATGAGACAGTAGCTTGTGATGAAGTACCAGTAGTTCCAGAAATTGGAACAGATATCACAGCGACGGACAATTGTGATACAGATGTAGTAATCACATTTAACGAAAATGTGATTCCAGGTTTGTGTCCTGATAGCTATACATTAACAAGAGAATGGACAGCAACAGATAACTGCGGTAATGCAGTGACTCAAACCCAGACAGTAGTAGTGGGTGATTCTTCACCACCAGTATTAGGTGGTGTGCCAGCAGATGTAACGGTGCAGTGTGATGCTATTCCATCAACACCTGCTATTGGGATTGATATCACAGCGACAGATGATTGTGATACAGATATAGTAATAGTATTTAATGAAGATACAACACCTGGAACTTGTCCAGATGAGTATACAATAACTCGAGAATGGATAGCGACAGATAATTGTGGTAATGAAAGTACGGGAGTACAAGTGATTACAGTAATTGATACAACAGATCCTGAGTTGTTTGGAGTTCCATCTGATGAGATAGTTGCTTGCGATGAAGTATCAGTGGTTCCAGAAATCGGAACAGATATCACAGCGACGGATAATTGTGATACAGATGTAGCCATCATATTTAATGAAAATGTGATTCCAGGTTTGTGCGCAGATAGCTATACGTTAGAACGTACCTGGACAGCAACCGATAATTGTGGTAATACAACTGCACAAACTCAAATAGTCACAGTAGGAGATTCAGCACCACCAGTATTAAGTGGCGTGCCTGTAGATGTAACGGTAGAGTGTGATAATATTCCAAATGCACCTCCTATTACTGATATTTCTGCAACCGATGATTGTGATACAGACGTTACTATAACATTTAATGAAAGCATACAATCTCAAACTTGTACTAATGGATATATCATAGTAAGAGAATGGACAGCGACGGATGATTGTGGAAATGCAAGTACTGGAACTCAACAGGTAATTGTTCAGGATACAACCGACCCTATGATTTCGGGAATTCCTGGAGATGAGTCAGTCGATTGTAACGGAATACCTGGTCCTCCTGCAAATGGGGTCGTATCAGCTACGGACAATTGTGATACGGATGTAGAAATTACTTTCTCAGAAATAATCGAACCTGGAGCTTGTACAGATTCTTACTCAATAATAAGAACCTGGACAGCGACGGATAACTGTGGTAATCAAGATTCAGGTACTCAGACTATTAGTGTAGGAGATACAGAAGATCCTATATTATCTGGAATACCGGTTGATGCAACTGTTGAGTGTGATAATGTCCCAACTCCTCCTTCGATCGGAAGTGATATCACAGCAACTGATGATTGTGATTCTAATGTTGAAATATATTTCACAGAAAATATTATTAATGGTAGCTGCCTCGATAGTTATGTAATTATTAGAGAGTGGGTAGCTTATGATGATTGTGGAGGAGAGGCAAGTGCTACTCAGGAAATAACAGTGGTGGATACCACACCGCCAGTATTGGTTAATATTCCTGCTGACATTGTTATTGATTTAGCTAATGGAGATGAAATACCTGATGTTCCTACGAATATTAGCGGAACAGACAATTGTGATTTAGCGGTGGATATTAATTTTGAAGAAACACAGATAGGTGAGCCTTGTAATTATATCATTTATAGAACTTGGACAGCAACAGATAATTGCGATAATACGGCTCAGGCCACACAAGAAATAAATGTTCAAGATGACCTTGTTGTTACACTAGATGCAGAAGCAACCCCAATCTGTATGGGTGGAGCGACTAACCTTCTTATTAGCCCTTCTGATCCGGCCAATAATTATGCTTGGACAGTAAGTGGAGGGTCGGTTGATGGTTCAGGAAGCATTCCTGTGTTTACCGTACCTTCAGCAGGTACTTATACTGTTGATGTAGTAGTTACTACTCCATCAGGGTGTACAGGTACAGCTAGTACTGTAATTGTAGCAAATGATGATGTAACAGTTGAAGCCAATGTAAATAGTCCTATTTGTGAAGGCGATGATATATTATTGTCTTCGACTGGAGGAGCTGGCACTTATAGTTGGACTGGACCTGGATTTACTTCTAGTGATCCGAATCCTGTAATAACTAATTCTACCGGTTCAATGTCAGGTACTTACACGTTGACTTATACAGATCCAAATGGTTGTATAGCTGTTGATGATGTAGAAGTAATTGTTGGTGAAAGTATTGGAGTTGATTTTTCTGTGATTGATCGAACTTGTGATGAATTAGGATCTATTATAATTGGGGTTTCAGGAGGTTCTGGAAATTATACATTTGATTGGAGTCATATTGAGCCAAGTAGTAATGATCCTCAAAATGCGATTAATTTATACGATGGAACTTATAGTGTTACCGTAACGGATGAAGGAGGATGTACAGCTGCGCTGATTGGGGTTGTGGTTCAGAATGATTGTGCAGGACCATGTGTTGCAGACGCAGGAACTTTATCTGAAACAGCAATTGTTGAATGTTTAGATAATGGTCAGGTTAAAATTGCAGCAATTCCTGACGGAAATGTTGAATTACCACTTGATTATGACACGGCCTATATATTGACTTCAGGAGCTAATCTTATAATTCAAGATACTAGTCTAACACCTTCATTCATTGTCACGGATCCTGGTACGTATACAATTCACACTATAGTCTATGATCCATCAACTGTAGACTTAGGTAACATTACATTTGGAACAACATCATTATTTGATATAAATGGATTATTCATTGAAGGTGGAGGTGCGCTATGTGGAGATGTTGACCTTGTTGGGATTACAGTTACTGTTCACAATGCGGATGCAACGCTAGCTTCATTTACTGATGATAATTGTAATCTTGGTGTCGGTGAGGCATTATTCGAACCAGTTGATTATACGTATGAGTGGCCTGGAGGAATTTATGGAAATGAAAGAACTGACTTATATTCAGGAATATATAACGTGACGGTAACTAATGACTATGGGTGCACGGAAGTTACGCCTGTGGAAATTGGTAATGAATGTGAATGTCCTGATATAGAAATTACAAGTGTGGTTCAAGAACCTGATTGTGGAACTGCTGAAGGTTCTGCGACGGTTTTAGTCAATGGAGATCCTGCTGATTATAGTTATTCATGGAATCCTAATACAGGAACTTCGAATCCAATTGGAAACGAGCGAACTGACTTAAACGCAGGTATTTATACAGTAACGGTTACTTTTCCACTAGTTGCAAATTGCTTTATTGTAGATACAATCGTTATTGGAATTGCAGATGGACCAGAGCCTGATTCAATTGCAATGACTACTGCTTCTTGTAATAGTAATGATGGATCAATACAATTGTTCCCATCCAACTATCAATATGTTTGGAATGATGGAATTGGTGGGAGTTCTAACCCACGAACGAATATGAATTCTGGATCATATCAGTTGTTTGTAATAGACCCAGCTAACCCTGCTTGTCCTGATATTATTGAAGTTACAGTTGGTCAGACAAACCCACTGATGGCGGATTTCAATATTATTTCTCTTCCAAATTGTAATGGAAGTAACGGAGAGGTGGAGATTGTTCCTTCAAACGGAAGTGGTAGTTATGATTTTACCTGGAGTGATGGACTAGGAGCTGGAATGGCACTTCGTAATGATCTGCCAGCAGGTGATTATACGGTTACCATAACGGAAACTACGCCATCTGCTTGTGAAGCCACTGTCAGCTTTACATTGACAGAGTCATCTAATACAGCAACAGTAAATATCAATTCAGGTTCTACTGTAAGTTGCAATGGCTTATCAGACGGAACGCTAGATTATACAATAACTTATGATCCTGGATTTGCTTATCCTGAATCGATTGTAATTTCAGATACTTTAGGAAATACTTATGTTAACGGTTCATTAGAGCCAGGTTATTACTGCGTTGAAGTGTATGAAGCTGGAGGTTGTTTAGCAGCTGAGTCATGTGGAATTGTAAGCGAACCAACAGCAATTGAAATAACCTCAACGATTACTAATGGAGATTGTAGTTCAGGTGGATCTATTGAACTTGATGTAACAGGAGGTGCAGGTGGGTATACCTATGATTGGTATCTTCCTAGTTCGTCAGTCCCGCAGGCTGAAGATAGAACAGATTTAGTAGAAGGAAATTATATTGTAACAGTTACTGATGCTGATGGATGTAGCGCTGTGGCTTTTGATATGTTTGTGGAAGTAGATTGTGATACAATAATTCTTTGTGATCCACCAGTAGTGAGTAGTACAACTTCGACGAATTCAAACTGTGGCCAGTCAGATGGTACAGCAAGTTTAGATGTTGTCGGTGATCCTTCTGGTTATGCTTTCAAATGGTCAGGTTCTGTAAGTAACACAACTATAGCGACTGATTTAGCGGCTGGTCCTTATGATGTAACTGTTTGTCTGTTATCAGACCCAACTTGTAATACAGTAGTGACGATTAACGTGAGTGAGAATAGTGCAGAGACAATCGTAGTGATTAGCACAACAGATGCGACTTGCGATGATGAAGACGGAGAGGCAGAAGTAACAGGCGGTTTCAGTTACGAATGGAGTCATGATGCAACAGCGACAACAGCAATAGCAACAAATTTACCAGCTGGTTCACATAGTGTAACGGTAACAGATAACAACGGTTGTATTACGATACTACCAATAGAAATAGGCGAGACGAATCCATTGGATGTAACTGTAACGATAGATGCAGAACCAGCGTGTGGTGCATCAGACGGAGCAGCGACAGCAACAGTAACTGGAGGAAGTGGCAACTACACTTACCTATGGAGTAGTGGAGAAACGGGTTCAAGCGCAACTGGTTTATTAGCAGGTCCAAACGATATCTTAGTAACTGATATGACAAGTGGTTGTGATACCTTGATCAACTTCACGTTAGACAATAGTGTGGCGGCAGGAGCGGTAGTAAGTTCGAATCCATCAGAAGTAAGTTGTGTAGGAGATACAGATGGAGCATTAGATTACACAGTAGTGTACGATGCAGGATTTGCGCAACCAGCAGATACATTGATTTTGTTTGGGACAACGGAAGTAGGAAATGTAAACCTAGTAGCAGGAACGTATACGATTCAAATCTTTGATGCGAATGGTTGTGCAGCAGGAAGTGCGGAAGCAACGATATCTGAACCAACGACATTAGATGTAGTAGCTGGTGTAACAGATAAAGATTGTACAACAGACGGAAGTATCGAATTGACCGTAAGTGGCGGAGTAGCGCCTTACGACTTTATCTGGTCAACAGGAGGAACAACAGAAGATCTAATAAATTTGGTTGCAGGTCCATATAGCGTAACCGTAAGTGATGCGAATGGCTGTAGTACAGAATTAACAATAACAGTAGATGATACTTGCCCACCAGTGTGTGATCCACCAGTAGTGAGCAGTACGACTTCCACGAATGCGAATTGTGGTCAGTCAGATGGAACGGCGAGTTTGACAGTGGCAGGTGATCCATCGGATTATAGTTATAGCTGGCCATCAAATGAGAGTGATACTACTTTTGCGACCGGTTTGGCAGCAGGACCTTACATAGTAACCGTAAGTCAACTATCTGATCCAGCATGTAATGTAGTAGTAACAATAGATGTGAGCGAGAATAGTGAAGAGGTAATCGTCGTGATCGGTACAACCGATGCAACTTGTGATGATGCAGATGGAACAGCAGAGGTGACTAGTGGCTTCAGTTATGTATGGAGTCATCCAGGAGCAGGAACTGCTGCAATAGCAACGAACTTACCATCCGGATCGCATAGCGTAACAGTAACAGATAACAACGATTGTATTACAATACTACCGATTGAAATAGGAGAAACTAATCCACTGGATGTAACAGTGACAATAGATGCGGAACCAATATGTGGAGTTTCAGATGGAGCAGCAACAGTAATCGTGTCTGGCGGTAGTGGTGTCTACACTTATTTGTGGAATGCAGTAACAACGGGTTCAAGTGCAACAGGTCTATCAGCAGGCACGAACGATGTGTTGGTGATGGATGGAATAACAGGTTGTGATACCTTGATCACGTTTACATTGGACAACAATGTAGCGGGAGCGACGGTCACAACAAATGGCACATCGGAAGTAAATTGTATTGGAGATACGAATGGTAGCTTGTCTTACACGGTGGCATATGATCCAGGGTTTGCACAACCAGCAGATACTTTGATTTTGTCTGGTACAGATACTTTACAGAATGGTAACCTTGGAGCAGGCACTTATACAATTCAAATCATAGATGCGAATGGTTGTGCGGCAGGAAGTGTTGAAGCAACAGTAAGTGAGCCAACCGCATTGGATGTAATAGTAGGAGTAATGGATAAGGATTGTGATACAGGAGGAAGTATTGATTTGACGGTAAGTGGAGCAACAGCGCCGTACGACTTTATCTGGTCAACAGGAGCAACAACCGAAGATATAACAAATCTAGCGGTACAATCATATAGTGTAACAATAAGTGATGCAAATGACTGCAGCACAGTGATAAATGATATCATAGTGTATGATGGTTGTACTGATTTTGGATGTATACCTCCTGTAGTGAGTAGTACAACTTCCACGAATTCTAACTGTGGCCAGTCAGATGGAACAGCGAGTTTGACAATATCGGGAGATCCTTGGGCTTATAGTTATAGCTGGCCATTAGGAGTAAATAGTGATACTACTTTTGCGACAGGTTTAGCCGCAGGTCCATATGATGTAACAATTAGTCAGATCTCTGATTCGACTTGTAATGTAGTCGAAACAATAGTTGTGAGTGAGAATAGTGATGAAGTGATTGTAGTGATCGGAACAACGGATGCGACTTGTGATGATGTAGATGGATCAGCAGAAGTAACAAGCGGCTTTAGCTATGCGTGGAGTCATGATGCAACAGCTAGTACGGCCCTGGTAACGAATTTACCATCCGGATCGCATATTGTAACCGTAACAGATAACAACGGTTGTATCACGATACTACCAATCGAAATAGGAGAGACTAATCCATTAGGTGTTACAGTGACAGTAGATGCAGAACCAGCATGTGGAGCTTCAGACGGAGCGGCAACTGCAGTGGTAATTGGAGGCACTGGAAATTACACTTATTTGTGGAGTAGTGGAGAAACCGGTTCAAGCGCAACAGGTTTGTCATCCGGCTTGAATGATGTATTTGTAACAGATTTGACAAGTGGTTGTGATACGTTGATTACGTTTATGTTGAACAATAATGTTGCTGCTGGAGCAGTAGTTACGTCAAATGGACCATCGGAGCTAAGTTGTGTAGGAGATATAAACGGTACCTTAGATTACACTGTCGTCTATGATTCAGGCTTTGCACAACCATCTGATACTTTAATTCTGTTGGATACAACGGAGGTTGTTAACGGTAGTCTTGGAGCAGGAACATATACTATTCTGATTTTTGATGCAAATGGATGTGCGGCAGGAAGTGTGGAGGCAACGATAACTGAACCAACAGCATTGGATGTAATAGCAGCCGTAACCGATAAAGATTGCACCACAAACGGAAGTATTGATCTGACGATAAGTGGTGGAACACCTTTCTATAGTTTCCAATGGTCACCATCAGCAAATACAGAAGACTTGACTGATTTAGCTGCTGGTCCATATAGTGTAACGGTGACTGATGGAAATGGCTGTAGCACAGCATTAACAATAACGGTAGACGATATTTGCCCACCAGTGTGTAACCCACCAGTAGTGAGCAGTACGACGTCAACGAATGCAAATTGTGGAGAGTCAGATGGAACGGCTTCATTGACAGTAGCAGGTGATCCATCGGATTATAGTTATACCTGGACAGGTAATGTAAGTACGACCACATTTGCAGATAGTTTAGCAGCGGGTCCATATGATGTAACCGTAAGTCAGCTATCAGATCCTACCTGTATTACGGTAGTCACTATAAATGTAAGTGAAAATACAGCAGAGACAATCGTAGTGATCAGCACAACAGATGCGACTTGCGATGATGAAGACGGAGAAGCAGAAGTAACAGGCGGTTTCAGTTACGAATGGAGTCATGATGCAACAGCGACAACAGCAATAGCAACAAATTTACCAGCTGGTTCACATAGTGTAACGGTAACAGATAACAACGGTTGTATTACGATACTACCAATAGAAATAGGCGAGACGAATCCATTGGATGTAACTGTAACGATAGATGCAGAACCAGCGTGTGGTGCATCAGACGGAGCAGCGACAGCGACAGTAACTGGAGGAAGTGGCAACTACACTTACCTATGGAGTAGTGGAGAAACGGGTTCAAGCGCAACTGGTTTATCAGCAGGTCCAAACGATGTCTTGATAACAGATACGAATGGTTGTGATACCTTGATCAACTTTACGTTAGACAACAATGTAGCGGCGGGAGCAGTAGTGAGTTCTAATCCATCAGCGGTAAGTTGTGTAGGAGATACAGATGGAGCATTAGATTACACAGTAGTGTACGATGCAGGCTTTGCACAACCAGCAGATACCTTGATTCTGTTTGGAACAACGGAAGTAGCAAATGTAAACCTAGGAGCGGGTACCTATACGATTCAAATCTTTGATGCAAATGGTTGTGCAGCGGGAAGTGTGGAAGTGACGATAGATGAACCAACGGCATTAGATGTAGTAGCTGGTGTAACGGATAAGGATTGTACAACAGATGGAAGTATCGAATTGACCGTTAGTGGTGGAACAGCACCTTACGATTTTATCTGGTCGACTTCAGCAATGACAGAAGACTTAACAGGTTTAGATGTCGGTCTATACAGCGTTACAGTAAGTGATGCAAATGGCTGTAGCACAGAAATAAATAATATTACGATAGAAGATATTTGCCCGCAAGGGTGTGTACCACCGATAATCAGTAGTACTATTTCTACGGATGCAACTTGTACTGAATCGAATGGAACAGCGACCGTTATTGTTGCAGGTGATCCATCTGATTATAGTTATGACTGGACAGGCTCAGTAAGTGATACCACTTATGCAACTGGATTGTCTGCGGGTACTTATGTAGTGACTGTGAGTCAGCTTTCTGATCCTGCTTGTAATACAACGGTAACAATAACAGTAAGTAATGATATTCTTGGTGATATTGAAGTCGTGTCAACTACGAATGAATCATGTGGGGAAGAAGATGGAACTGCAGAAGTAACAGGTGGCTACACTTATGAATGGAGCCATGATGTAACTGCAACGACAGCAATGGTATCGAATTTACCGGAAGGAACTCATTATGTGACTGTAACGGATAGCAATGGTTGTATGGAAGTATTGACTGTTGAGATCGGGTTGGATAATAATTTAACAGCTTCTGCTACTATTGATATTGAACCTACTTGCGGAATGTCAAACGGTGCGGTAACTATTCTGGTAATGAATGGTAGTGGCTTGTATGACTATGATTGGTCAAATGGTGATGTGGGTGTAAATCAAACAGATCTTGAATCAGGATCATATACCGTGACTGTAACCGATCAGCAGAACGGATGTACTGCGGAAGTAAGCTTTAACTTGAATGATGATGTTCCGGGAGCAACAGTTACTTTAGATAGTCCTGTAGAATTGGGTTGTGCTGGAAATGCGAATGGAACAGTAGCATACAACGTAGTTTACGATCCAGGTTTTGCAACGACAGCTGATACTGTCATTGTTAACTTGACAGGAGATACGATTGTGAATGGGACTTTAACGGTAGGAACTTATTCGATATTGATTACTGATGGAAATGGATGTGCGGGAGGTGAGTTGCTATTTGAAGTGACAGAACCAAGTACATTAGAAGTTATCGTTTCGATGAAAGATGAAACTTGTGATGAAATGGGAAGCATTGATTTGACCGTAGCAGGAGGAACAGGACCTTATGAGTACGATTGGCTTCATGCTGACCTACCATCCGAGCCTCAGGATATAACTGATCTTGAAGCTGGAGAATATAATGTAACGATCACAGATTTTAATGGTTGTAGTGTCGCTATTAATAACCTTATGGTAGGAGATAGCTGTCTGACTGATAACTGTATAGGAGGTTTCCTAGTAGTAGAGAATGATACAATTCTTACAAATGATTGTGGCGGTACAGTACCGTATTGTGTAGAGATCGAATTGGAAGAAATCGTTAACTATTATATTACTAATAACGGAGAGCCTTTTAATGGAGCTATATGGGGATGTATGTTTGATAGTGTAGTTACTTATAGTTCATTTACGATTCCAAGTCAGGGAACTTTTGGCCCGTATAATCTTGATAGTTGGACGGTCAATGGAGTTACCTATTCAGGTCAGTTTATGACCACGTTTGATTTGGTAGATTCTATGAATGTATGGGATGTAAATAGTAATTGGGTATTGGATCCGGCAACTTTGATCATTAGTGGAGGAAACCCATTGAATGTCTATAGCAATATAAAGGTCACTCAGTTGTTGACGAATGCATTTGCGGTACTAGATGTGAATACGAATTTAGTTCCGAATAGTACATCCTTTGCATTAACAACGGGACCTAATGTGTTGACATTTACTGATACAACGACAGGCTGCTCAGATACGATCAATGTAGAGGTGCTATGTATTACGCCTGATATAATTATTGATACTATTTATGTACAGGAATCCGATACCATCTGTATTACTTCAGATGAATTACCAGGAAACATTACAGGTATTTTCAACGATTGCGAAGATAATTCTGGAGAGTTTGTGGTCTTTGATTTACTTAACGGTGTCTTCTGTGTCACCTGTGAAGGATTTGAAGTAGGAACAGATAGTGCTTGTATTACGCTCTGTGATGATCTTGGTTTCTGTGATACCACTTATATGTTTATCACTGTGATTGAGCTGCAGGATGATACTATTATAGCACCGCCTGATGCTGATCAGGATACGACGATGACGAATGAAGGTGACGGGGTGATTATTACCGTATTAGATAATGATACGATTAATGGAACTCTGGATACTATTTATGTATTGGAGCCACCGTTTGACGGAGAAGTTATGGTGAATCAGGATGGTACCATTACTTATGTTCCTGATGAGGAATATTGTAACTCGCTGGAGCCTGACAATTTCACCTATGTGATTTGTAATGGGTTTGCCTGCGATACGACTACGGTCTCCGTATTTGTAGTCTGTAGTGATCTAACGATTTATACTGGATTCTCGCCTAATGGCGATGGAGTGAATGACTTCTTCTTTATAGAAGGCATTCAGAATTATCCTGATAGTAAACTCAGTGTGTTTAACCGCTGGGGTAATGAAGTTTACTTTAAAGGTAACTATCTCAATGATTGGGATGGAAGCTGGCAAGGTAAGATTTTGCCAGACGGTACTTACTTCTATGTACTAGAAGATGGCGAAGGAAATTCATACTCTGGTTATGTACAAATACATCGATAATTGATATAGTTCTATTACCAAAGAATTTGTGAAAAAAGATATTTGGCTTTAGGGGTTATTTAATCATTTTTCAGGGGGTAATTGTCTGTTGACTTTTACCCCTTTTAGATGCCTTTGATTTAGTAACCCCAGCACTTTGTTTGGGTGCTTATTGATACCTTTGTTGTGTAAATAGAAAGAGCGAAGTTATTTCAAAATAACTTCGCTCTTTTAGTAGTACTAGATAATAGCTTTACCAGCTAATATCATCATCAGATACTTCTTCTGTGTTGTCATCAGATGTCTTTACTTCTTCTGTAACATTTTCGGTTGTATCACTTCCAGTTGAATCATCAGCTCCTGCAGCAGCAGCTTCTTCTTCAGCTTTTCGTTGTGCTTCCCATTCTTCATGACGACGTGTGTATTCGTCGTAATCGTAGTCAGGCATCAATTCAGTTTTGACGTGATCAACTGCTTCGTTCAATCCACTTAGGAACCGATTAAAATCTTCTTTGTAAAGAAAGATTTTGTGTCTTTCGTAACCGTCGGTATCAAATTTTTTAGTGCTTTCTGTAAGGGTCAAGTAGTAGTCGTCTCCCTTTGTTTTTCTTACATCGAAGAAGTAGGTCCTTCTTTTCCCTGCACGAACTTTCTTTGAAAAGACACTCTCAAATCTCCTTGGGTTTCTCTCGTTATCCACTGTTATTGATTTAATGAAAAAATAAAGTTTACCAAAGTACTCTATACAAATGTAAATATTTGTTGTCTATTTCAAAAAAAAAGCATCTTATTTTAAATAGGAAAAAGAATAAAATGTATGATTAGTGGAGAATTTAGGAAGGGGAAGCGAATTATTCGTGATAATTAAAAAAGTAATTTAGCCTTTATTTTCCTCCGTTTCTCGCTGTTGCATCTCAAAGAGGTCATAATAATAGCCCTTTTGCTTCAACAATTCCTGGTGTGTTCCCTGCTCTGTTATCATGCCATCGTCCAAAATAATAATTTTATCGAAGTCT
>ENA-ORXR01003813-ORXR01003813.1-marine-metagenome-genome-assembly--contig:-NODE-3813-length-13201-cov-3.509525_pt1 | contig 13201 bp, 9 predicted proteins | sample MGYA00237866_ERZ511479 | MGnify/ENA metagenome assembly ERZ511479 | reverse complement strand
GCAGGCTGGGATCCAGAGCGTCTGGATTCGGTATTTGTGATTCTGGTTCCCAGCGTTCGCTGGGATGAGCGGGAGGTAAGGAGAGGAAAAAAGGGGAGGTGCCGGAAGCCGTCAGGCTGTAGGCGGTGGGGATGACCCATCAAAAAACTATAAGCCGTTCTCAATTAAAGAAATGCAGCCTTACTCTTTCACCCCGCTCATCCCTGCGCAGGCAGGGATCTAGTCTGTGGAGCATCATATAGTCTACAACAAATCCCTTGCCCGCCTGGCGGCCCCGCGTGCTGGGATCACGGGCGACAGGTTATTTCTTAAATAGGTTTGGCATCTTTGCCGCTTCATCCTTACGGGGCCGGCAAACTTTTGTGATAACATTCTTCCCATTCACATAGATAAATTTATCTTTGGACGCAGCCGCGATGGGGTCTTTTGGAGTTTCAGAAACACCGCAGTCCAGTTGCGTTTCGACAGGCTCTTCCACCACGCGGACGACGCGGTATGTTTTGAAAGAGGCTTTCGTTTCTTTTGTAAGCGGAGCATTGACTTGCACAGCTGTCGAGCCGGCCGAGTGCGTTGGAATGATCAAGCCAATAATGACCCCCGCGGCCAATATTCCGGCGTAGAGTAAGGCGGTTTTTGGCGGTATGTTTTTAGCAATCATCATAATGTTGTGGCTCCCGAATATGTTGCTATCTGCGCAACTTGAAGGGCCAAATTACGGCGCGACCTGTTAAAAGAGCTTAAATTTTGAGCCTTAGTCGCAGTGGCGCGAGCTATTCAGGTTTCCCGTCAAATGTTGGCGTATTGAGCCAAATCGAGAACTTACTGCCGCCCAGGGCGCTTTTTCCAACTTCGATACGACCATCTTTGATATCCACAATCTTTTTAACGATCGCGAGCCCCATGCCCGAGGCTTCGACTTTGTCACGGGCCTGAAGCGTAGAAAACACATTGAAAATTTTCTCATGATAGGCTGCGTCTATTCCGGGGCCATTATCCTCCACCGAAAGGAACAGTCCGCCCGCCTCTGCGCTAAGGGTCACATCAATATGGGTAATCTCTTTATCATTATGTTTGATCGCATTGCCGATCAAATTTGAGATCAAAATCTCAAAGGAGACGTCGTAATCTCTGACCCATATATCAGGGCCGCGCAGGTTTAACCGGCTTGTATCGGATTGCTTTAAGCCTTCAAAGATGGTCTCAACCTTTTGCGGAATGGAGAAAAACTCCTTTGCCGCATTTTCTTTTCCAACGCGCGAATATTGAAGCAAATCATTGAGCAGGCGATCGAGCCTTGAAATGCGCCCCTGCAAGAGACCAAGATTAGAGCGGGCGTTCTCATCATTGCCTTTCTCAAAATCTTCGACAATCCATTTCGTTAAATTTCTCATTTGTCGGAGCGGAGCCCTCAGGTCATGAGACGCAATATATGCAAATTGTTCCAAATCATCATTAGAGCGTTTAAGCTCCTGCGTATAAACATTCCCCTCTTTAAGACTGTCCTTTTGTAATTCTCTCAGGGTTTTAAAACTTACGGAGAACATAAATGTATCAATGAGCAACATTGCGGCATATGCTGTCCAAGCGAGCATCATGGCTTGCCCGGCTGAGAGGCCAAAGCTTGAAAGTCCGCCTGACATCATGCCGTGAAACCCGGCCATCATCGCAAACATCAGACCATAATGGGCGCGATGATGAATGCCGCAGGAATTAATAAACCGCGCAAAATGTTCAACGATAGGCCCCGGGATCAAAATGTGATCGGACTTTTGCCCGGACACAGTCCGCAGGAAATACGGGATTCGATAGTAACACCACCATGTTCCAAAATTGATCAAAGCCAACAACATAGCGGCCCAAATTGGCAGCATGGACTGACTTACAAATACAAGAACTAAAATATCCAGCGGGATCAATAGAATGTGCTGGCGCAGATCCTTGACCATGAAATGCTTCTCAGTCGGCGGGGCCATGACAGGCATATCAGCGGTTGAAGGGTCTGAGCCCGGCGAAGCTAATTCTGCTGACATAGTTTTTCACCGCGGGTTTAAAACAAATATGCGCGGCGCGTTTTACCCAAATGCCCCGAGTTACCCGAATGTTAAAAAACATGGTTAAAATTGTCTTAAATTGATCATGTTGATTTGACTAAGACGGTTTACTCTTATCCTCGCATGAGTGTTTTTGGAATTTTCTCTAAGGTATAATGGCGGCTTACGTTATTACGGATCGACCAAGTGTTACCCCCGCTAAGACATCCCGCGTGTCCGCGCCAAACCTCCTCAATCCTCCCCATAATAAAACACATCTTCGAAGGGCAGCTCAAAGGCGCGAGCGATTTCAAACGCCAGCTCCAGCGATGGGGCGTATTTATTCGCCTCAATCGCGATGATCGTCTGGCGCGTTGCGCCGACCTTTTCCGCCAGTCCCGCCTGTGTCCACTGCGTGCGGGCAAGGCGGATGCGTTTGATGTGATTTCGGATTTTACCCCGTCCGCGTTTAACCATGATAATGGCGCAGCTTGGTGATTTGCTTTGCCAGATCTGCGCAATAGAGCGCGCAGATTAGCCAGAAGAAAATCGCTGTCGGGCTGACGACGCTGACCGGGCCTTGATAATCCTCACCCGCAGCGTTCTCAATCAGGAAGGTGACGATGAAGATGCTGACAAAAACACACAGTAAATAATAGCCCGTTTTGTCACCGCGCCGGGCGATGTCAGCGTCGCGCTCATCGCTTTGCGGGGCGCTATCCTTGCGCCGCGTTTCAAAAACGATAGCGATAATCACATGGGCGACAATGGTCCATCCAATCACCACGGCAAATGTGGCGAGCAGCTCTCCGGGCGGCAGATCGGTTAAGCTGCGCCCGCTGAGCATGCGGCGCAGAAACCATATAAAGACGGCGCCGTCGGCAAGCAGGGTAATCCAGCTTTGGCGTTGGGGCTCCGTCATATCTTCGATTCGGGTCATTGCCTTTCTCCTGTAATGTAAAAGATATTTTACATATAGGGGCGCGACTCAGCAATGTAAATAGTTTTTTACATTGCGGCGGGTCTAAAGGTTAATACAAGGCGGGTAAAGGCGCGCTCAGAAAACTGCTTGAAATTTCAAGTAAATTCAATGACTTGAATCGCAATGGTTTACAAAATAGGTCGTTTTGTTAACTCCTCAAAGGGGCTATTTACGACTTATTAAGAATAAATATCAGTTTTTTGACAACTATATATTGACGTAAGGGGCGACTTACCCCCTATATGTAGATGTCGGGGGTCCTTGGGGCTAACCATACATTTTAGAAGCAGAGTCAGCCACATGCGGCTGGCAGCAGATTTTCTTAACCCTAAATTTCGAGGGTTGATTGGATCTGATAGCATCCTTTGCGCTAAAATTTGGGCGGTTTCGGGCATCTGAGGGGAGCCAAAAGGTACAAATAGCGGCCACGGCCGTAAACGATGGGAATGAAACATGTCAGAAGAAAATAGCAGCTTAGATGTCGCCACAGAGATGCATGAGGACGTTTTAGAGCGCCCGGTTCGTCAAGAATCAAAAGCACTAAATCGCGCAGCTACGGCGCCTGAGCTTAAAGTTGTAAAAACGGTCAAAATTGACCGCTCACGCGATGCAAATCTGACAGACTTCGGTAAGACAACATTGGTTGATCGTTACCTTTTACCTGAAGAGAGCTATCAAGATATGTTCTCGCGTGTTGCGATTGCCTATTCTGATGATCAGGCCCATGCTCAGCGCCTCTATGATTATATGTCAAAGCTTTGGTTTATGCCGGCCACGCCTGTTCTCTCTAATGGCGGTGCAAAGCGCGGCCTGCCGATCAGTTGTTTTCTGAATACTGTCGATGATAGCCTCGGCTCCATTGTTGATGTGTGGAATGAGAATGTCTGGCTGGCGTCAAATGGCGGCGGTATCGGAACATATTGGGGCAATGTGCGTTCGATCGGCGAAAAAATCGGCCGCGCCGGCAAGACCTCCGGCATCATACCGTTCATCCGCGTAATGGATAGTTTAACACTTGCCATTTCCCAAGGCTCACTGCGCCGCGGCTCGGCGGCTGTATATCTGGATGTACACCATCCGGAAATCGAAGAGTTTCTCGAGATTCGTAAGCCGTCCGGCGATTTTAACCGCAAGTCTCTCAACTTGCATCATGGTCTGAATATCTCCGACGCATTTATGAACGCTGTCAAAGAGGGCGCAGATTTTGATTTGCTGAGCCCAAAGACAGGCGAGGTCATCAAAACTGTCGATGCGCGTAAAATCTGGCAGAAAATTCTGTCCATGCGCCTGCAAACAGGTGAGCCTTATCTGGTGTTCTCTGACACGGTCAACGAAGCGCTTGCGGGTCACCAAAAGGCTCAAGGCCTGTCGGTCAAGCAGTCTAATCTCTGCTCTGAAATCATGCTCGCCACGGGCAAGGATAATGCAGGGCGTCAGCGCACAGCTGTATGCTGCTTATCGTCAGTGAATGCTGAGAAATATGACGAATGGAAAAATGAAGACGGCTTCATCGAAGACATTATGCGCTTCCTTGATAATGTCTTGCAGAGCTTTATCGACAACGCCCCTGATAAAATGGCTGACGCCGTGTATTCAGCGCGCCGTGAGCGCAGCGTCGGTCTGGGATTGATGGGCTTTCATAGCTTCTTGCAGCAAAAAAACATTCCATTTGAAAGCGCGACGGCGAAATCACACAATAAGCGTATCTTTGCCACGATGCGCCGCGGTGCTGACGCGGCCTCCAAAGTGCTTGCCGAAGAGCGCGGGCCCTGTCCTGACGCCGCCGATGCGGGCGTGATGGAGCGGTTCAGTCATAAAATGGCGGTTGCGCCTACGGCGTCGATCTCGATCATTTGCGGCGGGACGTCGGCAGGTATCGAGCCTATTCCGGCCAATATCTACACGCACAAGACTCTATCGGGCAGCTTCACGGTCAAAAACAAATATGTTGAGGCTGTGCTTGAGAAAAAAGGCATTAACACGCCCGAGACATGGGCGACGATTTTAGAAAATGAAGGCTCCGTTCAGCACATTGCAGAGCTGGATCAGCACGAGAAGGATACGTTCAAAACGGCCTTTGAGCTGGATCAGCGCTGGGTGATCGAACTGGCTGCGGACCGCACGCCTTATATCTGTCAAAGCCAGTCTTTGAATGTTTTCTTGCCGGGCGACATTGAAAAATGGGATCTTCACATGCTGCATTGGACTGCATGGGAGATGGGCATTAAGTCGCTTTACTATTGCCGATCAAAGTCTGTTCAGCGCGCCGCATTTGCGGGATCTGATAATGACTCCGGTAAATCAGAGATGGAAAAGGCAATGGAAAGAGCTGCACCGACAAATTACGAAGAATGTCTCGTCTGTCAGTAGCCGGAAGTTTATAAAAGCGTAAAGATTAGCCCCCTAATACTCTTTAGTATCAGGGGGTTATTGCATTTTAAGCCGTGACTTAATTCACGTGCTAAAGGTGAGGTATCACTGGGCCGAGCTCAATAGCGACACCGCTGCCGAATGATTTTACAAAGTGAGAAAGCGCCTTATTTGCCCCCATCAAGTTTATCTTGTAGTTTTTTGAGCGCGTCCATCTTTCCATCCCGCGCAAGTCTTGCCTGCTTAGGCCAGCTATTGGGTTTGTGGAATGAGAAGCGGGGGCCAGCTGCCTTGAGAATTTTTTCCAATGTTGATATTTTTGATTTTGCTAAATCCGCGAAAGTCATGATTCCATCGTCATTAAGGAGCGCAGCAATCTTTGGCCCAATGCCTTCAATCACCGTCAATTTATCTTTCTTCACTTTCTTCGAAGACTTTTTAGTAGGCTTAGCTCTTGATGAACTTGGCGCAGTTTCAGCTTGATGCCAATAAACATCAGGGTGTTGCCGGAAACCATCTGCATCTGCGATGCGGTAGGCTTCAATCTGTTTCATCTCGTAGGTTGTCTTTCCTGACATTTTCTTCTCCTATACTCAGTAAGATTTTTCTAATGCGAAACTTAAAATAAGGGTCGATAAGGCAGGCAAAGTCAGCGAGAGTGACTGCGCTTGACCGTGAGCCCCGATGTCTTCTGAAACTAACCCGCCAAGATTACCTTGGCCTGCGCCGCCATAAAGCGCGCTATCCGTATTGAGCTTTTCTTGCCAGAACCCTGCCTTTGGGACGCCGATGCGATATGGCGCGCGGACAGCCGCTGAGAAATTACAAATCACAAGCACCGGGTTTTCCCGGACTTTGTCCCATCTGACAAATGACAGGACATTGTCAGCTTGGGCACCGCCATCAATCCATTGAAACCCGTCTCGTTCGCAATCTAGTTCGTGTAGGGCGGGGCTATCTAAATAGAGTTTATTCAAATCGCCGATGAGCGTTTGGGTGTTTTTATGTTCCGGATATTGTAGCAGATGCCAATCCAGCGACATATCCGCTTTCCACTCTTGGCTCTGCGCAAATTCGCACCCCATGAATAATAATTTCTTTCCGGGATGTCCCCACATAAATCCGAAATAGGCGCGAAGGTTTGCGTGCTTTTGCCAGCGGTCACCCGGCATGCGGTCCAGAAGGGAGCCCTTACCGTGAACGACTTCATCATGAGAGAGCGGCAGCACATAATTTTCGGAAAATGCATAATCGATCCCGAAGGTCATATTGTGATGGTGAAATTGCCGATTGATCGGATCTTCGCTCATATATTCAAGCGTATCATTCATCCAGCCCATGTTCCATTTGAAGCCAAACCCAAGGCCGTCTTGGTCGGTTGGGGATGTCACGCCAGGCCAAGCTGTGCTTTCCTCGGCAACGGTGAATATGCCGCCCATCGCGGCGTAAGCATCCGCGTTCATGGATTGGAGAAATTTGACCGCTTCCCAATTTTGGTTGCTTCCGTCCGGATTGGGCAGCCACTCGCCGTCCTCGCGGGAGTAATCAAGATAGAGCATGGACGCCACGGCATCCACGCGCAAACCGTCAAGATGATATTCTTCAAGCCAAAAGCGGGCATTGGCCACAAGATAGTTCACGACTTCCCGGCGGCCGAAATTAAAGATCAGCGTATTCCAATCAGGATGGAAGCCTTTGCGCGGGTCGGCATGTTCATAAAGATAAGTGCTGTCAAATTTTGCAAGTCCATGTTCATCGGACGGAAAATGTCCGGGCACCCAATCAAGGATAATGCCCAGTTCGGCGCTGTGGCACGCATCGACAAAACACTTGAAATCATTTGCCGAACCGTGACGGGCTGTCGGCGCATAGAGACCGATAGGTTGATACCCCCAAGAGCCATCAAAAGGGTGCTCTGTGATCGGCATCAACTCGATATGGGTGAACCCCAAAGATGTCACATAAGGAATCAGTTTCTTTGCAAGATCTGCGTAGGATAGAAAGCCGCCATCATCCGTGCGTTGCCATGATCCTAAATGAACTTCATAAATCGACATCGGCGCCGCGCGGTGATGGCGTGTGTGGCGGGTGTCCAGCCATTTACTGTCACGCCATTTATAAGTTGAAAGGTCGCGCACAACGGATGCAGATTTAGGCCGAACTTCGCCCCCGAACCCGAAAGGGTCCGCTTTAAGCGGCCCTAACTGTCCGCTAGCGTCCCGAATAGCGTATTTATAAGCCGCGCCGTCCCCGACATCGGGGATGAAAAGCTCCCAAATACCGCTGCTTCCGCGCGATCGCATTGGGTTTTTGACTGTGCTCCAATGGTTGAAATCACCGGCCACGCAGACCCCTGATGCATTAGGCGCCCAGACAGTGAAGCGTGTGCCCGATACGCCGTCTTGCTCCATGATATGCGCGCCAAGCACGCGGTAAGCATGGACATGGCGGCCCTCTGAGAGCAAATAAAGGTCAAGGTCGCCTAGACTGGGCGCAAATCGGTATGGGTCATCAAACCTATGTGTCGTCTCCCCGTAATGCGCTTTTAGCTGGTACCCTGTCTTGATTTTAACGGACGCGATATGACCCTCAAATAAACCGGCGTCATGGATACGGGTCAGTTCACCCACAGGCTTGCGGCCGCGTGGTGTAAATATCTCGACTTTATCTGCATGCGGAGCATAGGTGCGTATGACCTTCTGCTTGCCATTGGAGTGAATACCCAACCGCGCAAAAGGGTCAGCATGAGTGCCAGAGATAAGGCGATTTATGTCATGCTGTTCCATGTCAGCTCTCTATTGCCGTCCTATGAGGTCGGCGCGTCCCAAATATCTTTAGCATAACCGCGAATAGTACGGTCTGAACTGAACCAGCCCATACGCGCCGTATTCAGGATTGCCATTTTGGCCCATTCTTCAGGTTTTTGATAGACCTCGTCAATATGGCGTTGAATATTCCAATAGGCCTCAAAATCAGGCACGACTTGAAAATAGTCATGATGTTTAATGTTATCGAGAATGTCGTGATAGCGGTTCGTATCACCATCCGAAAAGAACCCGGTCTCGAGTTGGTGAATGATTTTCTGCAAGCGCGGCGCGTCTTTTAGAACTTCTGAGGGCCGGGCGCGGCGATGTTGGCGCTCAGCCACTTCATCTGCTTTCATCCCGAAAATGAAGATATTGTCTTGGCCCAAATGCTCTTGCATTTCGACATTGGCGCCATCAAGTGTACCAACCGTCAACGCACCATTTAAGGCAAATTTCATATTGCCTGTACCGGAGGCTTCAAAGCCCGCGGTTGAAATCTGCTCAGACAAATCCGCGCCCGGGATAAGAATTTCTGCTGCTGAAACATTGTAATTCGGTAAGAAAATAAGTTTCAGATTATCGCCAATATCCTTATCATTGTTAATAACATCCGCGACATCATTAATAAGTTTGATAATAAGCTTGGCAAGGAAATAGCTTGGCGCTGCTTTGCCCGCAAAGATCTTCACGCGCGGTTGCCAATCCGCTTTGGGATCATCTTTCATCGCATTATATAGCGCAATTGTTTCCAACACATTCATTAACTGGCGCTTATATTCATGGATACGTTTAATCTGAATGTCGAACATGGCGTCGGGATTAACAGTAATATCCATGCGGTCTTTCAAAAACTCCGCAAGGCGTTTCTTATTGTCTGTTTTGACGGCCATATAGCTTTTCTGGAAGGCTTTATCTTCGGCAAATTTCTCAATTTTCTTTAGCTGCTCCAGATCATCAATCCAGCCTTCACCAATCTTATCGGTGATTAAGTCAGACAAACCGTGATTGCATTCCAGCAGCCAGCGCCGCGGCGTAACGCCATTCGTCTGGTTGACAATTTTATTTGGAAACATGCGATGAAGATCATGGAAAACGGTTTGCTTCATAAGCTCCGTATGCAGCGCCGAGACGCCATTGACCTTTCGCGAGCCAATAAAGGCGAGATTGCCCATACGCACCCAATCATTTTGATGGGGGTGTATCGCTTGAATTCCGGCGATGACATGATGCTCAAGCCCGGCCGCAAGGGCTTCTTGATAAAAAGCTCCGTCGATGAGATTTATGATCTGCAAATGCCGCGGCAAAATACGGGCAAATAAATCGACCGGCCATTTTTCCAGCGCTTCCGGCAAGAGCGTGTGATTGGTATAGTGCAGCGTTTCGCGCGTGATCTCAAAGGCGCGTTCAAAACTATAGTCATAATCATCCATCAACAAGCGGATAAGCTCCGGCACCGCAATAGCGGGATGGGTGTCATTAAGCTGAACAGCGACATGATCGCCGAGATTATCCAGGCTTTTGTAATTGGTAAAAAAGCGGCGAATAAGGTCTTGTAGAGATGCCGAAGTAAAGAAGACTTCTTGCTTAAGGCGCAATTCGCGTCCCTCGGGTGTATGGTCACCAGGATAGAGAACTTTGGATAATGTTTCGGCGAGAATTTGTTGACGCGCAGCCGCCATAAAATCACCCTCATTGAATTTCTTAAGATTCATCAGATCGGCTTGGCGCGCTGACCAGAGGCGCAAAGTGTTCACATGCGCGCCTTTCCAACCTGCAATCGGCATATCAAAGGCAACGGCCTGAACGCGCTCCGTTGGGCTCCATGTGGTTTTCCCATCCGCGCCCGTTTCTACCTTACCGCCAAATTCGACATTATAAACAACCTCAGGGCGGCGGAACTCCCACGCATTACCTTGGACGAGCCAATCTTCGGGCTCCTCCATCTGCCAGCCATCTTCGATATTTTGACGGAAAATTCCGTGCTGGTAGCGGATGCCGTAACCCATGCCGGCCACACCCGTTGTCGACATACTATCCATAAAACAGGCGGCGAGGCGGCCAAGACCGCCATTTCCCAATGCGGCATCTTGCTCGGCATGGAGAACGTCGTGAAAGTCTAAACCTTCGGATGTCAGAAATGTTTTGGCGTCTTCAATGAGCCCCAAATTCGTCAAGCTGTCTTCGAGCATGCGCCCAATCATAAATTCCATCGACAGATAATAAACACGCTTTTGCTTTTTCTTGTAAATCGCGCGCGTTGTATCAATCCAGCCTTCGACCATACGGTCACGCACGGCCAGTGACACCGCGACACACCAATCGCGCTCGACGGCATGGGCTTTGTCTTTTCCGACTGAATAGATCAGGTGGCGCTGGATCGCGTCCCCGAATGTTTCTTGGGTTAGATTTTTTACATCGTCTAATTTGTGGCTTACGGCTTTCAAGATATGTCCTTGCTCTACGGTTAGCGTCATGCTTTATGAAGTCAAAATGACAGCGCTGTCATTTTATGAAGTGTTGCTTAGGTGTCTATAGCATTTTCGTCCAGCGGGAATCGCCGAAAAAAAGCTTACTAAGCTAAAATTATATGCTTTAATAGCAAATAGAGGGCGTATCGCCCCATTGGGGAGTGTAAAGATGCAAAATAAGGCGTTTTCTTCTAATCGGCGCTTAGCTGAGAAAACCATGGCCTTCATTCTGGCCGGAGGCCGCGGGAGCCGCCTCAAAGATATGACAGAGGTGCGCGCAAAACCTGCTGTCTATTTTGGCGGAAAGTTTCGTATTATCGACTTCGCCCTATCCAACGCCATGAATTCCGGCATCAAGCGTATTGGTGTGGCGACGCAATATAAACAGCATAGCCTTATTCGTCATCTACAGCGCGGTTGGAACTTTTACCGCGCGGAGCGTAATGAGAGTTTTGACATTATGCCGGCGTCTCAGACCATGTCAGAGACCCGTTGGTATGAAGGCACGGCCGACGCGGTTTATCAAAATATCCATATCATCGAGAGCCATTCCAACGTGGAGTATATCGTTATATTGGCCGGCGATCATATCTATAAAATGGATTATGAATTGATGCTCGAAGAGCATGTCAATTCCGGCGCGGACGTCACGATTGGGTGTCTGCAAGTGAGCAAAGAAGAGGCCAAAGCCTTTGGCGTCATGCATGTCGATAAATCCGACATGATTACTGACTTTTTGGAAAAGCCGGATAATCCGCCAACCATTCCAGGGCAAGACGGCGTGTGCCTGGCCTCTATGGGCATTTATGTCTTTGACAAAAAATTCCTGTTTGAACAGCTTGAACGCGACGCCGCCGAGATCGGCAGTGACCGGGATTTTGGCAAAAATCTCATTCCATACATTGTTAAAAACGGCAAAGCCCAGGCTCACCGCTTTACGAAATCATGTGTGCGCGCAGATGATGAAGAAGAGGCCTATTGGCGTGATGTCGGAACAATCGACGCCTATATGGAAGCCAATTTGGACCTGACGTCCTTTGAGCCGGCATTAAATCTTTATGATAAAAACTGGCCGATCTGGACATATTCTGAACTCGCGCCGGGCGCAAAATTTATTCATGATAAAGTGGGACGCCGCGGCGCGGCCGTAAACTCCGTCGTCTCCGGCGGCTGCATCATCTCAGGGGCGCGCATAGACCAGTCCCTGCTCTTTACGGGCGTCTATGTGCACTCATATTCATCACTAAAGCGCGCAATTGTGCTGCCGGATGTCGATGTGGGAGAAGTTGTGCAAATGACGAATGTCGTGATTGACAAAGGCGTCAGAATTCCAAAAGGACTTGCCGTCGGTAATGATCCGGAGCTGGATGCCAAACGCTTTTATCGCACGCAAAACGGAGTATGCCTTATCACCCAATCCATGATCGATAATTTGGACAAGTAATTGGCCAAAGAGAAACCCTTATCCGTTCTCTTCGTCGCGTCAGAATGTTTCCCGCTTATTAAAACCGGGGGGCTTGCCGACGTGGTCGGAGCCTTGCCGCGCGCTCTGGACGCGATCGGCACAAATGTTACCGTATTTTTGCCGGGGTTTCCCGATGTCCTAAGCGGCCTGACCGGCACGCGCACGCTGGCCAAAATCGCAGATTTGTCGGGACAGCCCGCAAAACTCATTGCCGGAAAAACGCAGACGGGCCTGTCGGTCATCGCGCTGGACGCCCCTCATTTTTTCGATATAAAAGGCAATCCTTATCTCGACGCTTCCGGTCAAGACCGCGCAGATAATGGGCAGAAATTTGCGGCCTTCTCCAAAATAGCTGCTGACCTTGCGATGGGTAAAATCGGGCGCAAAACCTATGATGTTCTCCATGCCCATGACTGGCAAGCGGGGCTCTGTGCAGCCTATCTTAAAGCGGCGGGCGATACGCGCGTGAAAACCGTAATCACGATCCACAATCTGGCCTTTCAGGGGCTGTTCCCAAAATCGCTTTTAGGCGATCTGGGTTTACCGGCCGATTATTTTAGCAATGACGGACTGGAATATTGGGGCAAGGTCAGCTTCCTCAAAGCGGCCATTGCCTTTAGCGACCATATCACCACGGTCAGTCCGACCTATGCTTTGGAGATTCAATCCGATGAGGGCGGTATGGGATTTGGCGGCATGCTGCGCGCCAAGGCCGGTTCGCTGTCCGGCATTTTAAACGGCATCGATTTAGATGTCTGGAACCCCGAAACAGACCCCGAAATCACGCACAATTTTTCAGCAGCAAATATGGCCGGTAAGGCTAACAACAAGCAAAAACTGCAAAAAGACCTTAGCCTTCGCCCCGACAAAGACGCGCTTTTGTTCACAGTCATCTCACGGCTAACCACTCAAAAGGGCCTCGATCTTCTTGCGGATATGACAGATTACATCGTCTCGCGCGGCGGACAGCTGGCCATGCTCGGCTCGGGCGACTCCGCCATAGAGGCTGCGTTCCTGGCCGCAGCTAAAAAGCATCCGACTGAAATCTCCGTCACCATCGGTTATAATGAACCCCTCGC
>ENA-ORXR01003811-ORXR01003811.1-marine-metagenome-genome-assembly--contig:-NODE-3811-length-13203-cov-8.886790_pt1 | contig 13203 bp, 12 predicted proteins | sample MGYA00237866_ERZ511479 | MGnify/ENA metagenome assembly ERZ511479 | reverse complement strand
GTCAGTAGGACATATTTCTCTCGCGAGAGCAAGCGGCCGTTTCGGACTGATTGGATCCGACCGCCCATGACGCGAATCCACGTGTTCCCTCTTGACTGGGAGGACACTGGTTCCCCCAGTGTGGGGGCCAGGTGTCCGGCCGTCACAGTTCCGCCTTCTAAAGGGGTCGCCGTCCCGGCGGCTCAGGGCCAGGGGCCGGGCCTGCCCGAGGGTTACGGGCGGGCCAGGACGGCTAACCGGCATTCGCCCAGTGCGGGGCCTGGGTTCTGTCCCGGTCAGCGCCTGTGGTGGCCGTCCCGGATCGTGGGGGGCCCGCCGGGGCCAAGGGGGCACGCGCCGTCATTGTGCGGGGGACACGGGGGCGTGTCATGGGGGTCTGTGTGGCCGAGGTGGGCCACACAAGCCGTGCAATGGGGGCGCCGGGTATGGCGCCCCCCTCTGGGGCGGCTGTCACGCACGCCCCGCTGGAGGAGTTATCCAGGGGGGGCGCGGAGCGATGCCGCTGGAGGCGACGGGGCGCCCCTGACAGCGTACAGAAGCCCATAGAAATGGGACAGGCGGGGTCGACGGGGGTCGGACGGGGCAGCCGTAGACTAACGGCCGGTACCGTACCCCCTCCGCCCCCCAAGTCGAGAGTCCCACCCCTCCCTGCCCTCTATCCCCCATTCCCCTAGTCCGTCCCGCGTTCCTACTCGGACGCGGTGGCCATGACATCCTCGCAGTCGACGGCAGTGGCGTCGACGGAGGAGATGCCAACCCCAAGTGCGGAGCGCGTCGGGCGCCCGGCGGAGACGGCAGCATCAAGTGCGGGGCGCGCCGCGCCGGCGTCGGGTAGGACGCCGGCCCGGTCGGATCGCCGCTTCGCGGCGGCGGGGGTCCGAGCCGGCGGGGTGCCAACGACGGGCGCGGCCAACGCGGTCGGCTAGGCGGCGGAGACCGCTCAAACGAGCGGGGCGCCCGCCAGTTCGGGCGCCTCCAAGGCCAAGGGCTCGACGGCGGCTACCCCACGGGCGGGCGGGGCGGCCGCGTTGGCGCCAGTTACGCCGACGGGCGCCACCAAGTCAGGTGGCGCCGCCTCGGCGACGGCACGGGGGAAGGCGGCCCGTCGGTCGCACCCGGCCAGCGGCGCGACCTCGAGCCGGGAGTCTTCGGCGGCGGGGAGTCAAGCGACGCCACCTCCGCCGGCCCCACGCCGGCCCAAGTCAACGGCGGGATAGGTGACGGCCTCCAGCGCGTCAAGCGCGGCGGGGCAGTCGGCCGACGTGAACGCGGCGGCTCCTATCCCGGCGGCCGCCCGCTTGCCGTTGCCGCCTAGCCGGCTAGGGACTCCACCGGTGGCTGTGGCGGCTGACGCGGCGGCACCGGCCGTTGGGGGGGAGGACCCCATGGAGCAGGACTCCCCCCCGCCGGTGCCGCGCCGGGTGCGCCCCCCACCAGTGGAGGAGCCGGGGCCCTCGGGGGTGGAATAGGGGGCGCTGGTCCAGTGGACGCCCCCCCACGCCCCTAGCCAGATGGGGGAGTGTCGCCTGCGGGCCCTGTACAAGGCCATTCCGGTGCCTAAGCAGGGCCCGGCTTGGCAGCGGTGGCTGAAGCGGCACCCCGTGCAGTATGAACTACCTGCCGCGGTGACGGCGGACCTCCCCGCCTTACTAGAGGCGGAGGGCCCGCCGTGGGGGTAGCGCGGACTGCATCTAGTAGGGCCGCAACGGCAGACTGGTCCCCCGAGCGTGAGATGTCCGTGGTTCACGACGACGACGAGTCGTCGCGTCGGTGCCTACAGGAAGAGCGCCGGGCTCTTCCCCGGCGGTCAGCGGGTCTGGGCTTGGAGCCCCGCAGCATCGTAACTAGCGATCGGGTGACTTCAGACCGAGCGACATCGGCTACGGCGTCGCTCCCATCGAGACCGTGGCCATCCCTGGCACCCCGTGAGCCTGGGAAAGCACGACTAGAGCTCCCACCCGCAGGCTCCCGTGCCGAGTCTGGCATCGCCCCCCCCTCCCAAGAACCGAGAGGAGATCCCCCACAGGATCCGAGGGCCGGGGGACCGATACCGTGAGTCCCGGCGCTGTGCTCGCGCGCCCGGGCACCCTTGGAACTTCGTCAGCCTCGAGGAGCACGACTAGAGCTCCCACCCGCACGTTCCCGTGCCGGTGGTGGCAGAGACCCACAGCCCCACGTGGTTACGTCGGGCGGCTGTGTCCGCCGAGATGAGTGCCAGCACCCAAAGGGGCCACCTCGGGGTGAGGACTACTCGAGTGGGAACCTGCCGGGGGGAGAGTCCCAGTCGGATTAAGGCCCGGGGGCAGGGAATGGAACAAAAGCCGCTGCCCGCGGGCACTCGCATCCGTGGTGCGTGCACTGGTGCGGCAATCGTAGACCGAAGATCCGCCTCCGTGTGGGGACGACCCTTCCCCCCCGACACCAGGCACGTCGACACCAGGGGGGTCTCCATGCCCCCCCCCATCGGCCATCGACCCGGCCGGACTCAGCCGAACCTGGCGTTGCGGGGCTCCGTCCGCAGCGCTGGGCAACAAGGGAAGGAGACCAACTAGGTTCCCCCCGAGGCGGGTTGGCGCATCGCCACCACCCCGAAGAAGGTTGAGTCGCCTTCCTCTCTTGCTGCTCCACCAAATGTGACAACACGCCCAGCCAACCCCACCCAGTCGGGGGGAAGGCGAGCCAGGCCGTGTCGCTGGGTGGTCCTGTCGGGGAATACCCGCCCCGGAAGGAGACCCCGAAAAGCACACACGCACGGCGTCGACCGGGGGAAGACGCCCCGAGCGACAAGCACGAGTTGTGGGACCGGAAGTTTACTTGCCCGCGTCGAAAGCCTCGAGGCAACACTCACGCCTCGCCCTCTTGTCCCGTCCGTTCCCCTCTGACCCTCCGAAAAAATCCCCCTCAGTGTGTGTGTGGGGTGTCGTTGCCTATTGCGTGCTCTGCGTGGCGCCCATGATCGGTGGGTGTCTGTGTGTGCACGCGTGCAATACCCCCTGCTGGCCTGTGCGCGTGTGCGCCCGCGCGTGCGTCGTGTGGTTTGGGGGGAGGCGCGTCGGGTGGGCTGGCGGCGCACCGCACAAAACACAAACAGACAAAGACACGATCGGACGGCCACGGGCGGGAGACCCCACCCCCGCGCCACCCCCTGTGCACCACACGGGGCGCCGCGTCGCCCCGAGCGCATTGTCAAACAAAGAACCAAAGAGTGGCCACCAGTGGCGGTGGTGCGCTGGGTCAAGAATGGCCGCCATCCGACGCCGCTCGTGCGGTCGCCGCGGCCGCGCGCCAACGTCCGTCTCGGCGGCGGCCGTCGGGCGGCCGCCCCCACGCGCCCAGCACCGGGACGGAAATGGCGGCAAGACGACAACCCGCCGCCACCGGGTGGTGCCCGTCGGGGCGCTCCCCGCGCCGGCCACCCCGGGGCTGGGCGTGTGCCGCTCGGCCGCTGCGCTCGCGGCCGGCTGTGCCGTCGCCGCTGGTACGTGGAGCGGCGGCCGTCTGGCACCGACACGAGTCGGTGGTCGCGGCGGCCGAGGGCGGTGGCCGCAGCACGGTGGAGGACCTTGTTGGGGTGGGGGCGGCGGGAGGGGAGCGCGTCGTCGCCCCACAAAACAGGCCGTCAGAGCCCAGGGCGGCGCGATACCGGGGCTGTCCTGGCCGGCCGCGGCGGGGAGGGAGGGGGCGGCACGGGCGCCAGAGCCGCCGCGCGCACCCGCCGTGCGCCACGAGGGTGCCCCCCCGCTGGTGCTCCCACCGCCGTCGACGTTGCACGCCCCAAAGTGGCGGCGGGCGCGCCGCGCCGCGCGCCCGCCGCAGACCGCAACGTGCGGCTGGCGCGCGGCGGCTCGACACCCCACCGCGACGCGTGCGGCGCGGGCCGACGCCGCGGGCAAGACGGATCAGCGTGCGACCACGCGGTCAGGATTTAAAATTTTCGCGCAGGACGCCTCAGCTACGGCGTGGATGACCGGCCCGCTCGTCGTGGAGAGAGCGGCGGGCGCCTCCCACAGGCACCGGCACCCAACCACACAGCGATGTTGGGTCACCACCCCATGAGCTTGTTTCCCCTTCAAGGCACAAAACCGATTTTCGACGGCCACCGCCTCCCCCCACGGCTAAAGCTTAGTCACCCGCACGGGCGGTACCGCGTGCCGCCTCCTGGGGCGGCGTGCGCCAGCATCGGGCCATGGCGTGGCGGCTGGCCAGCGTCGCCGCGCTCACGGGAACACCGCCATCGCGGAGGGGTGCGGGAGGGGCGGACGCGGCGTCTCCCGGCGCCGCCACGCCATGGCCGCGGGTGGCGGCGGCCAGCGTCGCCGCGATCACGGGAGCACTGCCGCCGCGGGGGGGTGGGGATGAAACGGACGCGGCGTCTTCCGCTACAGCCGCCGCGCGGCCGTGGAGGGGGGGCGCGGCGGGCGGCTTGAAGAGCTGTGGGGCCGCCGTTGGTGGCGGCCGAGCGGGCGCACCGACGCTCACCATTCCAGCCTGCCGCGACCATAGCGACGACGGGCAGACCCGCTTCCCCCCGGCGGGTGAGGTTACCCTCTCAAGCGCTGACGATGGGCTCCTTCGCCACCTCGAGGGTTTTGATACTGATCGCCGCGGCGGCGGCGGCCGCGGTGGATGTCGCCCTCGCGACGCCCGCGGCGCCTGCCGCCGCCTCTGTCTTGTCGACGGCGGGAGGCCGGAACCCGTGGAACAGGGCGGCGTCTGCGGCGTCACCCTTGGGGCCGGTAATACCGTCCGCTTGGAAAACGTCTACGTCGAAGCGGGCCGTGTCGGCGTCGGCCATAGCGGGGCCGTCAGTGGGCACCACGCCCGCACGCCCGTCGACCGGCGCGGGGCATACGTCGGCGGGCGCGGCAGTGATGGGCCCGACGGGCGCGGGCGCCGGGCCCGCCTCCATCCCCGCCGCCGCCAAGACGGGCGGCGCTTCGTGCGACTTTGTGCTCCCCCACTGCGAGGCGGAGGAGGCGCGCTGGGTCGACGACTGGGGCGGCTGGAACCCACGGTGTAGCGGCCCCAACGGGTGGGTTTACCGCTACGGACCCCAGCCGGTGGTGCCGACCATCTCGGCCCTCTTTTCCGCCATCACGGCGGCCAACTGCTGCGCGACGGCGGAGCAAAAGGGGGCCCTCGAGGACGCAACGACGACGCTCATCGGGGCGGGCGTGTGTGGCGCCCACTACCACAACGTGCCCGCCTGGGACCCCGCCGCCACCGTGTGCCACGACCCGTCCGTGTGCGCAGACGTGGCGTCCGACTTGCAGATTGATTACAGCTTGTCGTGCTTCCACTGGACGGTGTTTGCCGACCTCTACGCCCGCCGCCGGCGGCTGACCGACACCCTCGAGACGGCGGGCGCGCACGGCTGCTGCACCGTGCCGGCGCAGCGGCGGCAAATGGCGGCGGATATGGTCGTGCTCGCCGCCTCCTCCACGTGCACGTCGAGCATCGTGACGCGGGTGGCGACGCGCGCGCTCGTCGGCGGGCGACAGACGCCCCCCGCCGTCGCCGGATGGTCAGCGCCCGCGGCGGCGGCGGTGGCGGCGGCCGCCCGCCCGCCGCCCGTGGCGCCCGTCGGCCGCGTAGCCGTGTCGCTGGGTGCGGGCAACACGCCAGCGTCGGGCGTCTGTTGTGGCAACGCCTTTGAGCGCACGCCGGGCTGCTGCTCCGTTTGGTGCTTGTGGGTCGCAGACTACCTGAGCGCGCTCGTGGGCACCCCCGACTGCTGCATCGACGCGAATGTGTGGCCAAAGGTCGCCTCGTGCGCGGCACTGTGAGGGCTGGGGGGGGGGGCGCTGTGGCGGGCATCAATGAGGCGGGCACGCCGCACGCATTGCACCTCCCTGTTCACTGCGCCCTCTCCAAGGCCCGCCCCAGCTCCTGCGGGTCAGTCGGCGCGCATGTCCCCAAACCACCCGCCCGCCAGCTTGGCCGTGCGCGTCGCCACGGTGTCCACCCATGGTGGCGGCACCTTCGCCGTCCACGCCGACAGCCGCGTGGTACAGCCCGACGGGACCAAGACCTGGAGGTCTGAATTGAGGTTTCTGAAGGCTGGCATATTTCCGTCTGCTTAAAATTTCCGGCTTGAGCCAAAACAGACCATAGTCAGAAAGGAAACCCATGGACCAGAAGCACGTATCCGGCTGAGCCAATGGCTGGGAGTCTGTCGTGATTGCATTCTGTTCTGGCCTGGTCTTTCTTCTGGGATGCGCCGTATCCGATTGTCAGCTTGGTCAACCGTGCCCTCCACTGTCAATGATTCCGGTTCCAGCGTTAAAAATATCTCCCAGCTTTGAAGGCTGTCCGAATGCGAATGGCCAACCGCGGCGCCGAAGTCGCCGCCCACGCACGACGCGCGGCCGCCCCAATGCACGCTGGCGGTCCGCGATGGACTCTGGCCGACGCCGCGAGGGGCGGGGCTCGGTGAGGGTGAGGGCCGAGGCAGCGCCGTTTTGCACGTGGCTTCCAAGGCCTGCGCCAGCGGCCTTGTTCGACCGACCGACCACTGCGTGCCCCCTTTTGGCCGTGGCGCGTGAGCGGAGAGGCCCGACGACCGGGACCAATCGCACCAAGAGCTCGGCGCCAGCAGCCAAAGCTACAGCAGTTGCGCGCCGGCGGGTGTCGGCCGCCAGCGGTCGTGGCCCGTATCCGCATTGGCTCACAGCCGCCTGAACGCGCGTCTGTTATCACCGCCGCCTCTACCGTCGTCTCGTTCTTTGTGTCACATCTCCCATCTTCGCAATCACCACCACTTCCGCAGACGCCACTACCCGACCTCCCTTTGTCTCTGCGCCCCCACTCTATCTCCACACACCACCTGCCCCTTCCCCCCCCCTCTCGCCACCACTTCCTCCGCTCGCCATGGACATGGATGCGGAGACCACCTTGCGCACGGTCAATGAGTACTATGGCAAGACCCTCCAGACGTCAGCGGACCTCAAGACGACCGCCTGCTGTCCTGTAGGTGGGGTCCCTGCGAACCACCGGGCCATCCTCGCGCGCCTCCATCCTGAGGTCACCGCTCGCTTTTACGGCTGCGGCTCACCCATCCCCGCCCACATGGACGGCTGCCGGGTATTGGACCTTGGCTGTGGCACCGGGCGGGATGTCTTTTTGGCGTCCGCTCTGGTCGGGCCTTCCGGCTCTGTGACGGGGGTGGACATGACAACAGAGCAGCTGGATGTGGCACGCAAGCACCTCGACTACCACGCCAAGGAGTTCCTCGGTGGCGCGCCGTCCAACGTGCGGCTCGTGGAGGGGGTCATTGAATCGCTGGGCGAGGCGGGTGTCGCCGACGGCTCGATGGACGTCGTCATCTCCAACTGCGTGTGCAACCTTTCGCCGGACAAGCAGGCGGTGTTTTCGGGGGTGGCGGCGGCGCTCGCGCCCGGTGGCGAGTTTTACTTTTCCGACATTTACGCGTCCACGCGGCTGTCGGCCGAAGCCCAAAAGCACCCGGTACTCGTTGGCGAGTGCCTCGGCGGCGCCCTCTACTTTGGGGACTTTTTGCGCACCATGGCCGCGGCGGGCCTCGGGGACGTGCGGGTCGTGTCGGCTGCGCCCGTGGCGCTGACGGACACGACCCTGGCGCCGTTGGTACCCGGCGTCTCGTTCTACTCGGTGACCATCCGCGCGTTCAAGCTGCCGCTGGGCGTCGCGGAGCCGTCCCCCGAGGATTACGGCCAGACGGCAACATACGACGGTTCCCTGGAGGGGGCTGCTGACGAGCTGGTGTTTGACGCACACTACACCTTCCCGACGGGCGTCGCGGTGCCCGTCGACGGCAACACGGCGGCGGTGCTGCGGGCGTCCCGCTTTGACCCGACGTTTACCGTGACGGACGCGGGGCGGCATCGGGGGTTGGCGGGTCCGCCAGGCGCCGAGGCGGGCTGGTACGCGGCCATGTCCAAGGTCATGGCGGGCGCCTTTCCGTCCCCGCCGACCGCCGAGGGCTTGACCGGCGACGCGGGGTTGGGCGACGGATGCTGCCCGCCGGCGGCGGCGGAGGCCACTGGGGACGGCGCCGCCGCGGCGTCGGGGGGCTGTGGTCCGCCGCAGGCGGCCAATGGGGGTGCGGGGGCCAAGGCGTCGTCGGGGGGCGGGTGTTGCCCTCCGGCGGCCTCGGCGGCGGCGAACGGGGGGGGGTGCGGAAGCGGCGCGGCCAAGAAGGGCGGCTGCTGTTGACGGCCGCGGAGCTTGGTCGGTCGCGACTTGAATCGCGCCGGCTCGGCGGTGCCGACGGGGCTTTAGGGTGGTGTGTAGTGGGAGGCACCATGGCCGCCGTTTTCGTTTTGACCCGACGACGTTGGAGCGTGGGGGGCGTGTGGTTCGACGTCACGGCCCGCTCGAAGCGGTGAATCGGTCGCCTCGGTCGTCGTTTTGTTTCAGGGGCTGCGCTGAGCACATATGACTGGGCGACGGTGTGCGTGCAAGAGGGAATGTCCACCCGCCGCGCGGGATGTGAGGCAGAAAGAAAAAGACCGTACGATTATTAGTACATGGGGATGGCCCTCTGAAACAAAAAACGAGCGCCCGGCGTGGGCACTCATCCCATGTGCAAGCGAGAAAGCAAGACTAACACCCCCAGAAAGCACGAGCAAGCCCGGAGAGCCAACTAGAAAGACAAGCGACAGGGGCAAGAAACGGCTGCTGGTCGGGGATTGGGTGGAGTCGGTGTACACGTGCCCGGCCGCTTGCATGATCCCCCAGCAGTCCATCCCTACAAGGCTGAGGCACCACAGCAGCACAGTTCCCTGCGGAGCCCAGCCGGCCATTCCCCAGACCCAGCAGACCAAGACGCCAAGAAAACAACCAGAGCAGACCCATGGGATGTGCACCATGGCAGGCCCGTAGGGGCAGATCCGGGACGCGCCGCCCGCTGCGCGCCCCCCTCTCGCACACAGCGCGCTCAAGCGGTGCCGTTGGACTTGCCCGCCGCCGCCGCGTCCTTCTTCTCAAAGTAGGCAATGAGCACGTCGCGCGCGCGGGAGAGCGAGATAAACACCTCGGTCGCGTCTGGGTCTGGCGTCTTGTCCGGGTGCACCGGCGCGCACTTGGTGCGGTACACCGAGTTGACCTCCTTGACCGTCGCCGGCAGCTCTGCAAAGCCGAGCTGCTTGGCCGCCTCCATCACCGACAGGCTCAGCTCCCCCTTGCGACGGTTGAACGCCGCCAGCCGCTCATTGTAGTCTTTGGTGTAGTCCTTGACCCACTCAATGACGCCGTCCGGGGCGTAGCGCTTGCAAAAGCCGATGCGGATGCCGTGCTGGTCGTACTGCATCTCCGACGCAACGTTGCCGCTTTCATAGTACTGGCGCCACCACCCATTCTTGACGCACGCCATCGTCACCTCGTCCTCCACCCAAAAGACGCTCTCCGACTTGAGCCGCTGGTTGGCAAAGTAGTGCTTGCGGTACAGGTAGCTCTGGCCGAGCGCAAAGTGCACGTCGACGCGGCACACGCCGTCCACGTCAAAGTGCTTTTCCTCGACGAGCCGCTCGTAGGGGCGGCCGAGCGAGTCGACCGCGTTTTGGTACGTCTTGAGGTACCGCATGTTGCCATTGTCGTGCCGCTCCCGCCGCGTAAACATGCGCCCGTCCTCCTCATCCGCGTCCGAATTGTCATTGTCCGACGAGTAGCCGTAGAAGGTCAGTGCCTGCTGCTTGCGGGTGATGACGCGGGCGAGTTGCAAGTCCTCCAGGGGCGACGCGTGCAGGTCGAGCTTGCCGACGCGCTCGACGAGCGCCTGATCCATGCTCTCCGCCGTCTTTTCCGCCATCGTGCTGGCGGAGGGAGGTGAGCAGGGGGAGCAGACAGCCGTCACAGAGGAGGAGGCTGGGTGGGGGATGACCAGGCTGTCAACAACGGCAGGGGCGTGGTGCTTGGTGGGGCAGACTGGAAGAGCAAACGAAACCAACACCGCCGTTCAGCACTGGCGATGGCAATGGTCACGACGAACCGGGGGGGGGAGGGGCATGCAGCTGCCGATAGCCTGCCGGGGTCCCTCCCAGACCGCCGTGCGCTGCGCGGGGGCGGGCCCTGGCACAAGACCACCAGCACACCAGATGCAGGCCAGTTGAGCCCCCCAGGCAAAGCCAAAGCCCACCTGTTCGGGTCACAGCGCCGCGGCGCTGTGATCCCAGCCTTTTGTGCTGGTGGTGGTCGAGCGGCGCCGCTCGACCACCACCAGCACAACAGGCTGGGATCGCGCGACCGAGGAGCTGGCCCGACCACCCCCCCACAGCCCCGACGGCACGTGGGGCTCCCACTGGCCATTGGAGGTCCAACAACCGTCGCCTGTATCCGCCACCCTTGATCCGAACGGCTTTCTGCGTGGCAGCCCTCTTGCCAGGTAGGCATGACCAAGAACGCCCCTGATTGGCGATGGTTTTTGGATGCTGCCCAATCAGTCGTCAGAGTCCACTCTGGCTGCCTTCTCGGGGCTTACAATAGAGCATGGAACACAGAGTACTTGTTTGACCTAGACTTGACCTTGACTGTCGACTGGTGCCCGTGACACGTGTGATGGCACCTGTTGTCAGTTCCCTGGCGCCAGGACTGGTTCTGGTCACAAACAGGGCGCCCGAGGGGTACTGTACGTGTTGCTGGCCTAGCCCGACCGCGCCGCTGGCTACAGATGGCGAGCGCATGCGACCGAGACCGGGATGAGTGGATTAAAAGAGAGAGGTAAGAGAAAGAATCAAACCAAGCAAAGAACCGAGAGTTGGGGACGGACCGCAACCGCCAAAAAAAAAAAAGGGAGCAAGCACCACCGCCGCCCCCTCACCCCCCGCCGCCGATACCCGCGCGGCGCCAGCCCGCCACGACGCCGGCCGCCGCCGCCGCCGACCGTCACGAGACGCGCACCGGGAACCCCCCCCCCTGCCGGCGCATGCGGGCGGCAAAGAAGGCCGCCGCCGACGATTGATCCGTGTGGCACGCGCACCGGTAGCCGTACGAGTAGAGGAGCGCCAGGTGCGCCGCCGCTTGCGCGTTGCCAAACCGCGCCGCACGGCGGTACCTAGACACGGGCGCGACGACCACAGGGGCGGGGGGGCACAACCACAGCAGCGGGGCCGCGCGTTGCCGCGCGGGCAGACGCGGGCGCCACGGGCGCCGCCGGGTGTTCCGTCAGCACACGCGCACGCGCGCCTCTCGCGACGGCTCGGGCGGGCGTCGTCGCCCCCGCTCGCCCACCACTCCCAAACGGCGCGCGTGGCAGCGTCGCCGTTGCGACGGGCCACCCCCCCTCCCCCCCAACGGGCGCACCGCGCGCGCACGCACCGGCGCTAGCGGCCCACGCAAGCGCAGAGACCCCCCAACGCACCAACTCTCCGCCGCCCGCACGTTGCGCCGCCGCACCAGCGGCAGCCGCAGGGCACGCCACAACCCCCCACACCCGTCCACCGCCGCGCGCCACCGCACACACACGCCGCGGGCGGCGGCCACGTCGGCGACAGAGGTGAGGCGGCTGAGCACCGCCAGCAGCACGTCCTCGGGCAAAAAGATGTCGGCGAGGGCGGGGGCGGCGGCGCCCGCGGCGGAACCGCCCGCGGTCGGCGTGGGCGGTGCGGTGGTGGCGGCAGGGGCCGCGTCGGGCGCAGCGGCCGCTTGGTCGTCGTTTGCGACGGGCGCCGCGGCGGTGGTCCCCGCCACCGCCGGTGGGGGTGCCACCGCCGCGGCCTTTGGGGAGGGCGACGGCGGCCACACGATCAGCGCCATCGTCGCCATGGCCAACGGGGACAAGGGAGGGGGGGCGGCAAGCTAAAGGAGCCGGGGGCAGAGGGAGTGGACAGCCACAGCCGCAGCCCAACCAAAAAAAAAAAAGAGAGAGGGGAACGGGGCAGCACCCAACGCAGCGCCGCAGTTGACGGGCCGCTGCACCACTGACGGAATAACGACAACCACACCCCCGTCCGTGCAGAAACGGCAACCCACCTGAAAGCAAGCCAAACCAATGCTCTCCGTCAAGATGCAAGGGCGGCCGCACAAGCGCCCTTGCACCTGCAGGGTAGATGGATGCAGTGGGGGGGAGGGACAAGGAAAACGGCGAGGTTGCGGGCGCGTCGCCAAGACGAACCCCCGCGCCCGTGGTGGCGGGAGGGGAGGGGGTGCTGCTGCGCCTCGGAGCTGACCATCTCCCCAGTCGCGAGGGCGGCGTTTTCATTGGCCCAAAGCAAACGCCCCCTGGCGACGCCACGCGCGCGCGGAGAGGGCGCCGCACCGAAACCTGGGCTCGAGCCACGTGTCCCGATCTCTGTGGACGTGGCGAAAAAGAGGCAACACAACACGAGCCGACCCGCTCTCCTTGTTGGTCGGCAGACGAGGCACGGACGCAGCCGGCCAGCGCCACAGCGGTGGCGCGGTCGTACGGCACACCTCGAGGGGCCACCCCCCCCTGTATGGATCCCCGCGTCAAACCCACGCGGGCCCCCGCACGTGGACGGCGGCCACGACAATGACGGCCGTGTCGTCGCCCGCCGCGTCGCGCTGCTCTGGCAGCACAATCCCCGAGGGCGTTGCGAGCCCCCCGTCCGCGACCGTCACCGTGACGGCGCCATAGGGGAAGACGGCCTTGACGGCGTCAACGTCGACCGACGCTTGGAAGGCGGGGGGAACCCCGAGCGTCACCGCCACCCGCATCATGCGGAGGTCGCCGCCGGGGAGGAGGCGCGACAGGCAGGGGAGGGAGGTAAAGGTGAGGGCGTCTGTGGGCGGGAGGGGGGCGGGGTGGGGGTTGGGAGACACGACACTCAACCGAGGAGGACGTTGGAAAGGGAAGGAAAAGAGCGCAAACACCGCGGGGGGGGTGAGACCACCGGCGGCGACGCGCCGTGCAGCCGGCGGTGGGTCCGAGACCCACAGCCGTGGGACAAAAGGCACACCGTCAGAAGGACATTCGGAACCACAAGGCGGGTGGGCGGAACCATCCACCAAAGCGCTGCCACCGCTCCCTCCAGGGCCGCGACCACACGGTCGGCACCACGGGCGCCGCACGACCACCCATGCGCGCCGCCCGGGCGTGGCCACGGCACCACCCATGCCGGCACGCCGCACCGTGGCAGCGCCCAAACACCGCTGTGCCCGTCAGCGCACGAACCAAACGCCCGCCCGCTGCCCGCCGTCTCCCCACCAACCCAATGGGGTGCTCGCCGCCACGCGCGCGTGGCCCCCCCCCCCAGTCCCCCCCCCCCC
>ENA-ORXR01003810-ORXR01003810.1-marine-metagenome-genome-assembly--contig:-NODE-3810-length-13205-cov-11.570308_pt1 | contig 13205 bp, 12 predicted proteins | sample MGYA00237866_ERZ511479 | MGnify/ENA metagenome assembly ERZ511479 | reverse complement strand
CGGCACGCTCTTCTTGCGGAGGGAGTCTAGCTACAGAGCGATCATGTCGCTTACGCCGTCGGCGTGTACAATCTCCCTGCAGTCAGCAGGCCATGAAGCTGGTGAACAACAGCCACACAGACGGTGACACAGTCAATATTGATTGACCATTGATTGGGTCAGGAGATCCTAGGCCGTCATGGCGATTGGCTCCGTGCGGCTCTTGACAGCAGGAGATTTTCTTTGTACCAGCTTGTGGGTCACCCCGTAGAGTGCAACCTACAAGACTCTTGCGGCCTCGGCCGCATTTCCTCCACAGTTCTTCCACAAATCGACGTCCTTGCGGGGGACTTTACGGAGCGGGTTTCGGAGCTTTTTACAAGAAAAACGCGCTTGCGTGTGAACACACGATATACCACAGCGCCGCCACATCTGTAGGCTACGGCGGTTCCGTCGGTGGGAAAATCTCGGCCGCAGCCCAGCCCTTGGGCGTCTGCACAAGCAGTCTTGTGATTTTTTTCGCCAGCTTCTGAGCTGTTCGACCCTGTGTCGTCAACAGAGGTGCTCTCTGGCGAGATTTCCTGCTGTGCAAGGCGCGCTGCTTGAGTGGTGCGGGCTGTGCGGGGGCGCTTCCCCGCCGTGCGCCAGATGACGCGAGCACCCGGGCGGTGACAGCTGCTCATACGACAAACCATTTGTTTTTTTTGTCTTCTTGCACGCATCAGTTAACGAACGCGTCGGGTCGGTGGCCCCCCCCCGAAATGGACGCCCCACCCCCCCCCCTCCCTCCAAGCGGCGCTGCACTCTTCAATGGCGGCGGCGGCGCGGCCAGCGCCCGCCCGTCGGGTTGGCCGGGAGCCCCCCACACAGGAGCGCCGCGTCGCGGCGCGACACCCCATACGTCGCCGCCACGGCACTGGGTGGCGCGTCGCACAGGCGCGCGGCCACCGTCACGGACCCCGGGTCGGCCGAGCTGAGGACGGCCAAAAACTTGCAGCCGCGGCGCGACACGCACCGCTGGCCGTGAATGAGGCCCGTCGGGAAGACGGCGACCCCCCCCCGGCGGAGCGAATTGCGCACGACGCGCACGGGCGGGGCGCCGTTTTCCTCGACAAAAAACACGTCGAGGGCGCCGGCGAGGAGGTAGAGCGTCTCGGCGGCCCGCGGGTGGGTGTGCGCCGTGTTGGACGCGCCCGGCGCCAAGTCCACCAGCGCCACCGCGCTGTTGATGCCGGGCGTCCCGAGGGCGGGGAAGGTACCGACCGTCGCCGCCCGCAGGTGGCCCGACGGGGTCGGCGCGCCCCGCAGCGCGGTCGTGTCAATGGCAAAGTCCGCGTCGGCAAAGCGCGCCCGCAACGCCACGGCGGTGGGGAAGAGGGCGGCGGTGGGGGGGGTCGCCCCGGCCGCGGCGGCGGTGGGGGTGGTGGCCGCCACGAGGGCGGCCAGCGCCGCGACGGCGGCGGCCTTGGCAAAGGCAGAGGCGGCCATGGCGGCGAGAGGGGGGGGGGGGGGGGGGGGGGGGGGGGGGGGGGGGGGGGGGGGGGCGGGGGTGGGGGGGGGGGGGGGGGGGGGGGGGGGGGGGGGGGGGGGGGGGGGGGGGGGGGGGGGGGGGGGAGAGGGCGGCTGCGGTTTGGGGTTGTGTTGACAGGGCCGCGGATGTGGTGCCGTGCTGCTGTGGCTGTTTGCTGGGACGGAGGGGCGGACCAGAGACGCGGTCGGCGCTCTGGCTGATATGCACGCGGCCGTCGGGCGGGCCGCCCGTCGCACGCGCAGCCTCGACATTGCCAAAGAGCCGTCCCACCACGGCGGCGTCGGCCCACGCCACGGGGCGTCTACCCGCCGGCGCGGCACCCGCCCGCACCAGGGCGCGGCGTCACGCGGGACGAGGCCGCCGGCGCGACCGCGCGCGCGCGCGCGCGCGTCCCCCCCGCCGCCGCGTCGGCCGCCCACCCGACCGCGGCGGGCGACGCGGCGCCCCGCCGGTGCCACGGGGCCCGTGGGGCACGCACGGGGGGCCCCCCCCCCTGGTCCTCGGATCCACCCCGCCGCGGCGGACGCCACGGGGGCGCGGCCGGCGGCGCGGCCGGCGGGGAGGGGCGGCAGCGGCGGCAACCGTCGGCGGGCGGCGGCGCGCCAGTGCCTGACACGGCCGCCGCCGCGCCGCGGTACGTAGGCGGTCGGCGGGTGGGGGCGTGCGGCGCGCGCCCCCGCCAGGGGGACAGCAAGGGAAAACAGGCTGACAGCCCCTGCGCTCGGCTCGTGCGGTGGCGCGCAGGGCGGGGCAGGGGGCAGGGCAGCGTTTCGGGCGGGGCCCACCGGGTGGCGGCGGCTCCCCGCGCAGCGGGGCTGCCGGCCCGAGCGGCATCCCGCTGCTCCCATTGCCCCGCCCCGAGCCTTGGGTGTCCGACTCCCCCTGGACGTGATCTGTAGCATGTGCACGCGCGCGCCGCCCCGTCCTCCTTGCCGCACACAGAGAAAACCGTTGGGTGTCCTCGTGTGGCGCGCCGTGCGCACGCCCCCCGCATACAGCGCGCGGCCGAGATCCGACGCGGCGGCACCGGGGCTCGCGCGGCGGTGACCCCCTGTTTGGCAGCCGTCGGTCGGCGACCGTGTGCTGACAGCGGGTGCCCCTGCCACTTTGGGCGGCAAAGCACCGCCACTTTGGCAGGAGGTCTGACGGGTGCGGCGCTCATGACAGGGCCTACCGATACAGTACGTCGCGGTCTGCCCAGGGGGGGACCTCGGCCGGCAGACCGCAACGGGCCGCGCTTGGCCGTCGGGGACTCGACCCACGGGGCGTGCGGCGGGGGACTCGACGAGATTTTCATGCAATACAAGGATTTTTCTGTTCCGCTGGTCCGTTCCGCTGGTCGATAGACGGCTTACAGCGGGAACCGACAAGCCCGCACCACGTGGTTCAACTCGTCGCTTTCCAATTACACAATTCTGTGCCAACGGTCCCGAATTGGACGACGAGCGCGACAATGCGCGACCAAACCCACCACGGTCGGGCTCGCCCCGCGCGCCGCGCCCCCGCCGCAGCGACCGCCGGTCGGCGGTTTCAAACGCGCGGCGCGCGCGCCGACCGCCGCCTCCGCGCCGCCGCCATCGTGCACCGCTTTGAGGTGGACGACGACACGGGCGGCGCGCTCACAACCGGCGGCGGCGCGCTGTTTGTCCTCCGCTGGCGCACCGCGCCCTTTTGGGTGTACCCGTACCGGGTGGTGGCGCGGCCGCCGGCGGCCGAGGCGCCGCTGCCGGCCCCCGCGTCGGCCGCCACGCCCCGCCCGGGGAGCCGCGTCGGCCGGCGCCCGCGCGTCGTTGAGTTTGACCACGCGGGCGGGCGGCCGCTCGGGCCGCTCGTCGCCCTCGACGCGGGCCCCGACCGGCCCCTCGTCGCCGCCGTCCGCGCGCGCCTCGTCACGACGCTCATGCGCTTGCCGGGCGCGTCGCAGGCGCTCGTGCTCGCCGCCCTCCGCCGCACCGACGTGCCGGGGCGGGCGGTGTTGGCCGAGTTGGCCGCCCTGGAGCGCGCGGGCGTCGTGCGCCGCACCTGCGTTGCGGTGCCGCCGCCGCCGCCGCCGCCGCCGCCGGGGGGCGGCGGGGGGGGGGCGGCCGCCCGCGCGGCGCGGGTGTCTGCACGGCGGGGGCGTGCGGCGGCTGGCGGCGGGGGCCCGACGCGTGGGGGCCCGCGGCGGTCCGCCGCGCGCGCGTGGCCGCCCGTGTGGCAGCCGCGGGGGGGGCGCCCGCGCCCCGTCGGTCCCCGCGCCCTGCGTGGGGAGGGCGGCGGCGCGGCGCCGCGCGCGCGCTGCTTTGGGAATCAAGTCACGCGCACCGCCCGGTGCACACCAGAGAACACCAACGATACGGTCCACGCAGCGGTTTTTACTAGCCCGTCCCACACTGCCAACGGGCGGTCAACCCCCGCACTACCGTGGCCGCCACGCAAGCGGCCGACGCGTCCACCCGCGACCGCCGGCCGGCCGCCGCGGTGTCGTCGCGCCGCCCCCGAGGCTGGCCACGCGCCCGCGGCCGGCCACCGCCACCGCCGTCGCCGCCCTTGCGGGGGGCGGAACCCCAGCGGCGGCGGCGCGACCGGGTCCGCGCCGCCTCTTAGTGGATGCCCGCCGGAGCCGCCTCGTCGGTGTCTTTGAGCTTATAGCCCTCCCCGTCCGGGTCCGAGTCGGTGGTGTGGGCGGCACGGCACGCGGCCGCGACGGTGGTGACGGCAGCCGCGGTGGCAGCCGCATCTACAGCGAGGATGGCCATGGTCTTGACTTGTCGTGGGGAACGACCTGCGGGTCGGTGGTGGAGCGGAGCGCGCGTGGTGGCGGCGACTTGTCGGGTTGGGGTGTAAAGGAGCGAGCACGAGGGGAGAGGGGAAGGGCGGTGCACGTGGTGAGGAGAGCTTGATGGTGGTAGGGATGGGAGAGAAGGGAGGCCAAGGACAAAGCGACGGCGAGCTCACGGACTTTATAGGCCAGCGGAGGTCCCAGCAGCCTATGCTGCAGCACCAAGCGCATGCTGGGAGGCAAACCCACCGCCGTTCCGAGCGTGGCTGCTCGCCCCCAAGCAGCAAGGCGTCGGCATCCGTTTCCTCGCAGGGGGTCAGGCACCCCAAGGGTCTTGCTGCCACACATGCGGCGGCCCCCCCACGAGGTCGTGTTACCCCCCCTCCAGAGGCTGTAGAGGCACATGCACCGCCTCTGGCAAGGGGGCGACGCGGGCTCGAGGATGACCTGAGGCGCCGCCGCCGCCGCTCCAAACGGCTTACGCGGCCCGGTGACCGGGCTCTCGGTCACCGCCTTGCGTGACACGGAGGCCACCGTCAGGGGGGGACCGCCCCACGCGAGGCTGGCCCCGCACAGCGACGCGTCAGCTGAACCGAGGCGCCTGGACTAGCCGACGGCCGGCACGTCCATGGAGATAGCCTGCGTGCAATGCCGACAGCACAGCAAGCCCCTGATCCATGCCAAGGTGACACAAGGACACGTCCACCGGCGATGCAGAAACCTCACGATCTGTCAGAACGCTCCCTACCTCTCCTCGCTCGCTACACACTGGGGGCTCCACCGCTGATGGTTGCAAAGAGAAGGTATGTTCCTCCGCGCGGTGCTGCGCGACAGCAGAGAAAAAGGGTAGAGGTGACTGGTCAAGCTGACGTCTCAACACGAGGCAGTGCAACAACCGGACGGGGCGCTCCGCAAGGGGGTAGAGGCATGGGAGCAGCAGGACACAGCGGGCCAACCAATGATGCACCCGCGACAGTGACGGCGCAGGAACGAGGACCAACGTCATGTCACGCTTGCAGAGAGACCCGCGCCGCACTGTTGAATGTGAGGGCAGGGTGCGGAGCGGTAAAAGAGGGCGGCTCATCTCCACTCAATTGCGCCGAGCTGCGACGCCCGATCGCATTGCGCGGACCGAGTGTTGCGTCACACCGATGCCCTGCTGCATGCCGCGGCGCTCTTGGTGACGTACATTCAGCACGTGGTGCGAGCTCCCGACACTCCCCGCAAGGGGGCTTTGATTCCTCTCGGGAAACACACGTCACCACTTCCAAAGATTGGCACTCCCTGCCAGAAAGAGTGAGCGCTGGGGGTGGTGCCGTCCCTCGTGACCGGTGCGATCGCGTCCCTACACACATCAAGGCGACCTCGTGCGGCCATTTAGCGGCCCTGCACGGCGGATTGGCATTGTGGTATTGAAGAGGACCGCTCGAATGCCACGCTGCGTGGGCCTGAAAGACCCAGCGCACGCACGGCGATGCAACAACACAAAAGCGGCCGACGCACTTTCGTGCATCCCTCCACCTGCGGTGGTGGTAGGTCGTTCAGGCTGGTGGCTTCCACGTGGGGATGGCAACAAGGAACTCGTGGCAACCGGTGCTTGTAGCGTGCACAGCCACCACGGCACGGCGGCGGTGGAGGCAGCGCTGGACTTTGACCACACAATTCATGGAGCTCCAGGATGCGTATTTGCCAGACTTCGAAAATTGACAGTTGCCGGGATCAAGTCGGGTTGGTGGTTGCACGCACCGTGCAAGCCTCTGCCTCAGCCACGATCTGGCCCGCATCTGACATCACGGCTGACTGGATCGCGCCAGGATCCCGCTCGCGCAGCCAGCCGTCGGCAAGCCGCTTCCAGACGGCTGAGCAGCCGCTGTCTCGGCCGTCTTGCGCCCGGCTCTGCCGTTTGCGGGCCACGACGCGCAGGCGCTGTTCCCGCCTTCCAGCTGCGGTCTCCGCCGCTGCCTGCTCCGCGCGCCCCCACCGACGCTTTGCCGCGCTCCTGGTGGGACCCGCCAACGCTTCCCCCCCCCCCTCCTCCCGCCCGCATATCCCCAATCCTCGCCATGGGCACCACCCCCCACCCCCTCGACCCACTCGACGCTGCCGAGGTGCGGGCCGCCGCGGCAGCCTGCCGGGCGGCCTTTCCCGTCGGCGCCGTGCGGTTTTGCACGATTAGCCTGCGGGAGCCGGCCAAGGCAGACTTGACAGCTTACGCCGACGCTGCCGCCGCCGCCGCCGCCGCGGCCGCCGCCACTGCCGCCGCGCCGCCGTCGCCGCCGCCCCGTGTCGCCGAGGTGCTGCTGCTGACGCCAGCCACGGGGCGCGCGCACCGCCTGGCGGTCGGCCTGACCGCCACCGGCGGGGACGGTGGCGGTGGCGCGTCGGCAGTGGTCGCGTCCCGCGAGGAGCTCCCCGCGGGCACGCAGCCGTCCTTTTCTCCCGAAGACTGCACGCTCGCCGAGGAGATTGTCAAGGCGGACGGGCGGGTGCGGGCGCTACTGCGGGAGCGCTATGGCATTTCGGATGTCGAGGCGGAGCTCGCCGCCGACCCGTGGAGCGTGCACCTGACCGACGCGCACTACCCGCCGATGAAGTGGCGGCAGGGGGGCGGCGGTGCGACCGCCAATGGCAGTGGAAATGGCGCGGCGGCCAGCGCCAATGGCGGGGAAAACAGTGGCTCGTCGGATGACGGCTCCCCCGGGGCCACGGCCGGTACCAATGTGGATTCCCCCTCGGACTCGGCGGCCATTCCCCCCCGGCTGATGCAGATGTTTCTCTACCACCGTCACGACACGGATGACAACCACTATGCGCACCCGCTGGACCTTCTGCCGGTCGTCGACCTTCATGCGCGGACAGTCGTGGCCATCCACGGGGCAGAGACAGCGCCGCCGGCGGGCACGCCCCCGGGCACGTGCATCAACTACCACCGAGCGTTGTTGCGTGGCAACAAGACGCTGGCGTTCGAGTGGCGTGCCGACCCGCCCGCCGCCCTGGCCGTCACCCAACCCGATGGGCCGTCATGGCGGGTGACGGGCCGGCACGTGACGTGGCAAGGCTGGAGCCTCCGCGTCGGCTTCAACGCCCGCGAGGGCCTCGTCCTCCACGACGTGCGGCACGGCGGGCGGCGGGTCGTTGACCGCGCGAGCCTCGTCGAGATGGCCGTCCCGTACGGGGACCCGCAGGGCCCCTACCCCCGCAAGTGTGCGTTTGACGTGGGGGACTATGGGCTCGGCGCATGTGCCAACTCGCTCTCCCTCGGCTGCGACTGCCTCGGCGCCATCCACTACTTTGGCGCGACGTTGTCAGACGCGGCGGGGGAGCCCATCGACATCCCCCGCGTCGTGTGCCTCCACGAGGAAGACGCGGGCGTCGGGTGGAAGCACGCCGACTTTCGGAGCGGCACGGCCGAGACGCGGCGCGGACGGCGGCTGATTCTCTCATTTGGCGCGGCGGTCGTCAACTACGACTATGCGGTCTATTGGTCATTGGGCCTCGACGGGAGCATTGACTGCGAGGTGCAGCTGACGGGCGAGCTGTCAACCAACACCTTGTCGGCGGCGGAGGTTGGCCCTGGCGCGCCCGCCACGCCGCGGTACGGGGTGCTCGTCGCCCCGGGCGTCAACGCGCAGGTGCACCAGCACATGTTTTGTGTGCGGCTCGATATGGCCGTGGACGGGCCGGCCAACCAGGTGGCTGAGGTGGAGGTCAAGCGCCTCCCGCGGGATGCGGCGGTCAACCCGGCTGGCAACGCGTTTGCGTCAGTCGAGACGCCCTTGCTGTCAGAGGCAGGGGCGGTGCGGGATGCGGCGCCCGGGCGAGCGTGGCGAATTAGCAACGCGTCGTCGCGCAACCCAGTGACAGGGGCGCCGGTAGCGTACAAGCTCGTACGTGCCCATACCCTGTGCTGCTGGCTCATGTCGTGCTCTTTTCTGCTTGCTTGTCTCGTTTTTCTCTGTTTTGTGTCTGTGTCAGCTGCCTCTGGCAGTTTTTTTGTCCTATTGACAGGCAGTCATGCGGGCTCCGTGCAGAGAACTCACGTACTGTGGGACGCTCGCTTTGACTCGTTCCCCTTCTTGCGTTGCCTGTCTGTTCTTCGTTTTATCGAACAGGTGCCGGCCACCCGCGGGGGTCTGCACCCAGCGCTGCTTACGGCCGACGACAGCGCCGTCTCCCGCCGCGCCCTCTTTGCATGCCACTCGCTGTGGGTGACGCCGCACGCCGATGGCGAGCGCTACCCAGCCGGCGAGTTCCCCTCCCAGCAGCTACCCGCCGATGACCCCACCGCCGACGGCGTCGACGCTGGCCTCGCAACGTGGACCGCCGCCGACCGGTCCCTCGTCGACACGGACGTGGTGCTTTGGCACGCCTTTGGTGTCACACACGTGCCGCGGGTGGAGGACTTTCCAGTCATGCCAGTCGCGACCGTCGGGTTTTCTCTGCACGCGGACGGATTTTTTGGCGGCAACCCGGCTGTGGATTTGCCGCCGCCGCGCGTCGGGGAGGGCGCGAGCGTGTGCTGCAGTGAGGCGTAGTAGGTATTGCCGGCGCGCAGACATGGCGTGCGTTCGGTAGCAGAGGGTGGCACCAGCGGTGCCGTGTATTCGACGTGCGGTTCTCGATGCGTCAAACGCGCTCAGGTAACGACTCTTCACCTCCCCGTCCGGTCCGCACTGGGGTACGTACAGACCGCCTCTACGTCCACACGACGGCGAGCAGGAGCCAGCGAGGTGCGCCTCTGTCGACAAAGTATACTACGGCTGCGTTTTGGGCGGATCGCGGATGCCCCAGTTCAAATCGGTGTGATTGCGGCAGTCACAGTAGGTTGGAGCAGAAACCGAAGCAGCAACGAAAAGCAAAAGTATCAGCCATGCGCCTTCCGGGAATCGAACCCGGGTCTCGTGCGAATTGCAACATTGGCAAGCACGTATTCTACCACTAGACCAAAGGTGCTGCTTCTAATTATTGATATTACGCTGAAAGTCGGAGTGTATATTCCATGGACACACGTGAATGGTACCAAAATAGCGTCGGTGGAAAAGCACACGGAAGCCCCCGTCGAAGGCCACACCACCTTGGCAGGGTGCACGACAGACGCGACAGGTTGGAGCAGAAGCAGAAGCAGCGATAAAAAGCAGCAAGAGATGCTCGTGCGCCTTCCGGGAATCGAACCCGGGTCTCGTGCGATTTGCGACGTTGGCAAGCACGTATTCTACCACTAGACCAAAGGTGCTCATTCTAATTACTGTTGACAATGCAAAACTCACACCGTATTTAATCCATGGACACAGACGGACTGGACGAAGATCTCGGGCGGCAGAGCACACGAAGGCCCCTTTGAGGGCCACCACCCTGCAGGATGCGTCAGGTCTGACGCACATGATGCGGAAAGTTATACTGTGGAAAATCGAATGGCGTCACGTCCGAGGCAGGCCCTTTCATGTAATGGTCCCATGTAGAATGCCAGTGAGGTTGTGAGCCCAAGATTTCTTTCCACGTAGGCAGTGGAACCTCGTCACAGAAAAGGGTAGCCTTCTTCTTTTGGCTGTTAATGTTGATAATGGTCTTGTGCTCGCGCTTGCCCTTGTTAGAAGCGTATGGGAGCATTTCTAGCGCTTTCTTCTCTCGTACGCGGCATGTTTCGGTGCACGCAGCGCTCTCACCGGCTTCCAGGACAGCAACACGCAGACACTCATGTGTTCCGCGCTTCCACCTCTCTCGCACCCATCACGCCGCCAGACAACTGCTCGCGCCACCCTGCTCCCGGACCGAACCGTTGGATGAAGTCATCACCATCTCTGAGGCCGCAAGAACCGCTATGGCCGCTATCACCGTTGTCTTCGCCACCGTTGCAGTTCTCTCATCAATGCGCTCGTGCCAAAACGAACATGAACTTTCGACTGCTATGTTATTTTCGGGACCTGTATTAGATACAGCCCCTGCGGACAGATAAAAAAACAAGAATCATGTTTCTCTGTCCGTCCGCAGGGCGCACGCTACTCGAAACAGTTCTCCACCGACAGTCTTTTCGATGTCTTTCTCACACAATTTGGCTTCCTGGACGCTGGTTTTCTTCTCTTTGCAAAAAGAAAGAGCTTTTTGGAGCTGAGCGAGCGTCCCAAGAACACTACAGTCTTTCTCCAGAAAATCCCGCAGTCCCAGAAGCTAACATGTGCAGCCAACACTTCTCACTCGAACAAAGTGGCCGATTTTCAACCGTAACCTGGTGACAATCTGCTCATTTTCCTGAGGACTTCCAAAACGGGAGTGGACCACCACTCTTCATGAGCTGCCAGAGGCTGTCTCAGGATGTACTCGCGAGATATGATCAGAACCTTTACGCCGCAGTTCACATGCCAACGATCATTCATGCCGTTATAAATGACGTGGCGTTGGCTTCAGCTGTTAGGATCCACAAGAGTGCGTTTGGGACAACGACATGGAGCACTGTTGCGATGGGTTGGAAACACTGCCACACATGTGCCGATGTCAGTCATCTGCCATTGGCTGACCCGCAGCACAGCAGAAGCTCCAGTGCTAAAGGCCAATGAGCGTTCGGGAACCAACATGTTTTGGAACAGTTGCCATGAACAGTTCTCCACATGTTGCCTTCTCAGAAGGGTCTGTGGGCCAGGGCGTCCCCTTTCTCGGAAAGACGGACCAAGAGACCACTTTTGTTGGCCGGCTGGCGCACTCTCGTCTGCAGTTTCCTGACCATGCCGCCGATCGAAGGGAAGCGTGCTCGCACCTTCCTGGTATGCGCAAACGCTCTGTACGTGGTCTGCCCGCAGCTGATCGATTGCGCCCATCATCGCTTGGATCAAACCTTGCACGACCAGCGTGCCGCATCAATCACGAGGGCCATGAAGACACTGGTTGCAGGGCCAATAAGCAAGACCTCTCCATTTTGAGCAGTTATGTCTAATTCGAGTCGGTTAGCACACGATAGCATTGCGGCACACACGAATCCGATGCGACTGACACTACTGCACTGTTGCGTGGCACAAATCGCTGCACGCGAAGATGATCAACATCTGTGACAGATCAGTTCCAAAGTGCAATATATCGCCGACGAATTTTGAATCATCGTCACGCATCTACGAATATGTGTGGCCCGCATTCGTTGACACGACAGCACAAGACGATCCAGTGCTGCGATCTCGCTTCAAGCGCCACCAGCCGGTGGGGGGGGGTGCACCACCTCCCAGCTGGGTGCGGTGGAGCGTGCGACAGCCTCCTTCTCCACGACCGTCGTCCCTGTTATGCGCATCGATGGCGATCTGCCTTGGCCCTCCCCGCGCGACACCAAGACCTTGCCTGTGTGTTTACCGGTATGCTTAGACATGCACCCTCTCTTTTTGTGCCTCCTATTCGTATCTTCGGCTACATGTCCAGCCGAGGAGGTGGGCAGTGATAACGTTGTGACTGGCATGCATTCGATGATGCTCCTTCTGTATTTTCGGAGATCCACGGCTGCAGAGGTGCTAACACGCGCCTCATTGCGTTGTTTCTACTCATTGTTTCTCCATGCCATTGCGGCGCGCGCATCCCCCCTACTCCGACTTGTCTCCCTCTGCTCTACCATCCTTTCCGTCACTCAGCCTCTGTCTACTGGATCTGTATCAGGTTGTAACTTCCCCGCGGGCCGTCCTGTCGGGTGATTGTTTTTCACTGGTCACGTAGTGCGCGCACGTAAAATGATGTGTCACGGACTGTTTCAGGTGGCGTTCTCGTTTTGGTTCCCCTCTGCCTGGCTCGGCCCCGCCTGCGCTGTGCTCTATGTGTTCTTTTTTTGTTCCGCTGTACAAACTGCTTGGTCTCGCAGGGGGAACCACATCGAACAAGAAGTCAAGTCTTGTCAGATGCCGCCGCGGTCTTCTTCTTGTGCGTGCCTCTTTAAACACTGTGCATTCGAGGACAGTTCTTTTGTAGCGCCTCCCTCCCCGCTCTTTTTGTTTTAGTCTCTTCCTCCCAACATAAACTGTTTTTTCATCGTACTCCGGCGCGCTGCTCAACTCTTGCTCACAGTCACGCATGTGAGTCAATTCACTGTTGTCCTCATGGGCGCGTCGGTGATGAGCGCTTTCATGAAAGGTTCCTCATTGAGTGGGACAGACCATGTTACTCGTCGATGCATCGACTTGGTCGCCGGTGTGTCTTCGTGGTACCACCTGAGTCAAAGACCCTAAGCAGCTAAAAACCAAGCTCAAGCACCCTAATGAACCACATTTGCATGAAGTCTGGATAACTACGATGGGGGCCACTCGTAGTACATGTGTCTGTGCAAATCGTAGTAATTCAAAAATGCATGACGACGTAAATGTAAAAATACAGGACGGAACAACGCGCTCAATTCTCTAAGTCCCAGCCCTCAGAAGTACTTTCGGTGTGCTCGCTGCCGCCGGCATCTCCCGAACATCGCCTGCTGCCACTGCACCATCTCGGGCAGGCAGTTTGAGTGCATCCATGCGCCAAGGACGCGTCAGTGGATTGGGATCTGCTGTCACTCTGGCTTGTCGACGTGTTCAGGTTGCTTGCCACGCTGATTTTCCGGCTTACCACAACCACACTGTGTGCCGGCACGGCTGAGGGCGGTAGGTTTATGTTTCATGTCTGTGAGCTTTCGCATGAGCATGCGGACAGCTTGGTTGCATTTCGTTTCCAGCTTCATTGTTTAGAAAGGAACAACAGAAACAGCAGCTCAAAGGCGTGAGATTCGGGGACGTAAACACGCGGGATGTCACATTCGCACTGATCACCGCTGACGCACCGTCTACGTGCGCGCCGGCTGCGCGCGCGCATGCCACGGCGGCGCGCCCTGGTTCTGACGCACAGGGAGAGGCCTGTTGGCCTTAAGCACACGGCGCGGTGGCCATCGCGGCCTCCGCGGCCTGCCTGTGCCCCACCCGCCCGTGGTGGTGGCCGACGCAACAG
>ENA-ORXR01003809-ORXR01003809.1-marine-metagenome-genome-assembly--contig:-NODE-3809-length-13206-cov-131.048138_pt1 | contig 13206 bp, 14 predicted proteins | sample MGYA00237866_ERZ511479 | MGnify/ENA metagenome assembly ERZ511479 | reverse complement strand
GCCTTCCTCAAACAAGTCGATGTCGTCTCCAAAGGCCACTTCGCCGGCAGCCAGTCCTCCATCCGCTGCCCCGGCCATCCCCAACTGAACGGTACCCGCGGCCTCGCCGTGCTCGCGTTCCACCACAACGAACTTCTGATCAACCGCACCTTCGACACCTACGGCTACGAAACCGAGTCCGCCGCCCTGGCCAAAGCCATCGGCGAACTGCCCCAAGGCGCGTTCGTGGTCTGCGCGGTCAAAGACGAAGGCTCGCGTGCGTTCACCGAAGCCGCCCAACAAGCCTTGTTCTCGCTCGGTGCCGAAAAAGGCCTGCTCGGTGCCCCCTACCGGGATTCCTACCTGCTCATCGGTGCCAAGGGGTTCGAGTTTGGCCAAGCGGTGGAGCGGCAAGGGCGGCATCAACTCAAGTATTAGCGAGGGGCTTGTCCCAAGTCCGTCAAAGAACGCGAAAGCGGCGGGTAGTTCGAGGGGCTTGACCGATTTCTGCATGCGGGTCGATTCGTCCGTGGCGAAGAAAAACACCTTGGAGGCGCTGATTCTCTGTGGCGCGTTCGATTTCAGCGGCAACAACCGGGCCGCGATGGCGAAGGGCGTCGAAGCGATCATGGGCCGCGCCGCTGCCGACTTGAAAGACAAGTTGGCCGCGCAGGGGAATTTGTTCGTGGCACCGGCGGAAGGTGATGACGGGAAGCAAAGGGACGAGTTGCCCGACGTCGACCGCTGGAAACCCGCATGGTCATGGACACCGCCGTGGTAGCCATCGTTCCCGAACAGCGTCTCTGGGTCGACCCCGCCAGTGCGCTCGGCGCGGCGCTGGCGGATTTGGTGGGTTCGGAGAATGTCGAAACCTCGATTCTTCAAACGCCGCGCAAGCGCGTCATCGAACGCAATTTCATCCGTTCGGCCAAGACGGCTTGAGGCCACGTAAAAGCTAGCGTGGGATCCATCCCGCGTTTGGGCCCTTTTGCTCCAGCCTTTCCTCTGTAGTAACCGATGCTGATAGCCACTGCCTAACGCGCCAACGCGTCAACCTCTTTTCAAACTGGTTCTTGACTCCGACAGCAGTATCATGGATATCTCAAGTTCTGATTCAAAATTGTTTCAGCACAAGGTGGTTAGAGGTTACAAATAAAGGTCCAAAACAAAAATTTTCTCAGAATGGCAGAGCCCTTTCCCTGTTTCATTGCCATCTGGTGTTCGTCGCGTTCTACGTGCTTTCTCACGGGTACGCGTTCTCGCAGGAACAATGCTGGCCTTGGACCAGCGAACTGGAAATCCGGCTTGTCTCGGGGCTCGCCGAACCGACCGAGCTCTCGCGGGCGCGGCAATTCATGCGCACGCCGAAGGTCTGGGAGCAGCCGAGCTTGATTGCGGCGCTCGCCCGGTTCGAACGGACACAGAAAAAAGATCTGTTCAAATCCGCCGCGCTGGTCGCCCCTGCGGCGGAAATCGAAGCCGGCAACCTCTCGTCCAACCGGCTGCCAGCCTATGTCGAAGCCGCGTTGATCTATGCGGCCCGCGGGGATTCTGACGTGGCGATCCGCATGCTGGACTATGCCGCTGACAAAACGCGGGCGCTGGCGAATATCCACGTCAGGGCGGCCAAGGCGGAAATTCTCGCGGCCCAGAAAAATGCGGAGGCGGCTCTGCAGCAAGTGGAATCTGCGTTGCGCTATGGTGACAAGGAATTCCGCCGCCGTCCTCAGAAAAATAGCTCCGCCAGCGCCAGCGAACCCGCAGGCGGCAAACCTCGCACTAAGCCTCATCCTCAAGCCGATTGCTGGAAGCATATGCGCAGCCGTCTGCTGGCGTCGCAAAAAAGGCTTCAGCGGCTGCTTCAAGTGGAACGTCACGGCTTGGCCTTCGTCCTTTATGCGGAAGCCCAAGTCGCCCGCGTCGCCAATCATCCGCTCTCGCTTGATTTTACACTGCTTCCCGGTGCCACCAAATTTCCTCAGCCGCCCAAGGCCGACTTTGACCACGCACTTGAATTGTACGCCCACGTATTGGAGCTCAAGGAACCGGGGCCATATAACGACGCCGCGAAGCTCTACCACGCGGTCTGCCAGATCAAAACCGGGTCGGTTCGCGAAGGCGTTGCGTCCCTTGAACGGTTCGTGCAGGAGCAACCCTTTGGCCATTATCGAGGCGAGGCACTGCTCTTGCTTGGGCATGTGGCGTTAGAATCCCGATGGGACTTCAAAAAGGCCGAAGAATATTACAACCGCTGCCTCAAATGGTGCGTGGATGTCCGCGCGGCTGAGCGGACTGGAAAACCGGCTTTCGACCCGACTGGCCCAACCGCCACGGCCCGCGCGAAATATCCGCCCAAAGAGGTCGCCTGGCGGATGAAAGACACTGGGGTCTTCAAGCGGGTTCTGCAAGATCCCGAGGTTCTGTTCAACCGGAAGGAAAGCACGTCCTACCTCGATCAGTTGGAGCACCACAGCTACCTGCAACTCGGATTCATCCGGTTTGTACATGCGGAGTATGAGCCGGCAGCAGAACAATTTAAAAAGGCTTGGTTCCGCAGTCCGATCCTGAAGAAAGGCTTCGAGGAGGGGCGGCGGGAGCCTTTGACCCGTTGTATCCTCGCCTGCCGTGATCGCGGATTCATCGGCACGCCCTACGAAAACGACCCGATCAAGCCCCTGCGCCTGAAGGCCCAGTTGTTCTACGGCGACTTCCACTACCAAATGAACGACACGCCTCGTTGGGAGGCGATCTATGCCGGTCTCGGCGCCCACGCGAAAAAAACGGGGAACCAAGAACTACAGGGACGCGTCGCCCTGTCCTTGGTCCTCGGACTACATTACGGCGGTCAACGGGAACGCTCCACCCAAATCGGCCTTGCCACGGCCAAGGCAAATCCGCGTAGCCACTCCATGCCGAAAATCCTCTGGGTCACCGCGCGGAAAACCATAACCTTTCGAGGTGAGAAACAGAAACAAGGGTTGGCGTTATTTAAGAGAAGTTATACCCGCTATCCGGATTCTCCCTATGTGGAGCAGGCAAGGTATGAAGAGGTGTACTACAGCCCCAAGGAATTATGGGACGATTTGTATCTGCGATTCAAAAAGGACTTCCCCGACGGGGAGTATCTCAGGCATTTGGACGCAAAAATTGAATTAGACAAATGGCTATTGGACGATAGCCATGTTGAAGAGATGATGAGGCTTTTAAAAGAATGAACCTAAATCTAATCACTGTAGTACTATTTCTAATGCTCGGTCAGGCTGCCAGCCTAGCCCAGCTGGCCTACCAGACCAAAGCTGTCGAAGTGGCCCCCGGTTCGAAACTCCAAGCGCAGTTCAACACGGCTGATACCAAATTGGGCTGGTTTATGGTTATCTTTCCTAAAACATGCCACAAACTCGGAGCTTCGAATATGATGGATGGATTACAATGGAAGCATCATGAAACTAATAAAATAATTAAAAAATGTCGGGAGAAGGCGGAGATCGACGCAACTATTTTGAAGAATTCGCTCACGGCTACACGGCGGTTGCGATTAAGGCCACAGCCCGTCCTGCAGCATACCAGAAGTTTCTCGACGGGATGGCTGCCGACTTGGGTCTCAATTTCAAGGCTGGCAACAATCTACGGTTCCGCCCTGCCTATGAGAAAACGTTAGATGAGACGTTCGGCGGCACGGTCGCGTCCTGCTGTGGAGGAGGAGGCAAGGCCTCGAAACCTCCTCCGTGGCAAGTGGAAGTCAACGCCAAGGATGCGATCGCGATTTATCCCCGCAAGACGGTAGTGCCTGCATGTGATGGAGACCTCCCGATCCAGTTCGCGGCCTTCGTCAAAAGCTCGAACGCCAGCGGGGAACTGGCCGTAGCGGACTGGAAAATCTTTTGGAAAGACCCTCAGGGGGGATCTCACGCTTTAACGGCTACTTGGAAGGACAAGTATCTGCTCAGTCTGACCCCGAATCAGATGTTACAACATATGCCCCCAAGGTCAGAATTGCGTGGCACGTCCGTCGAACGACTTGCTGGTCATCAGTTTACTATCAGCGCCCATAGCCTCGTGCACAATTCTCACAAAGAGGAAGACAAGAGGGCATACGACCATATCGGCAGAGGGTATGGCAAAGCATCTGCTACCCTTAGTTTCGAAACGTTTGAACTTAACCAACTCAAAACGTGGATTCTCTGTAATAAGGCGGGTGGTACCATTGACGTGAAACCGCACATCAAAGGGGATCCCACCAGCGGACGACTCTATACTTGGACGGTGGTTGAGGACAAATCCACATACGACCACAAAGGGCAAACACTTAGCAACCCTGGAAGAAAGGATCCCGGCTTGGCAATGCCGACTGTGGACGCGGACGGAATTCTCTCCGTGCAGGGGAGGAGTCCCGGCAGCTACAAGGTGGTGATCTCTCTGGCCAACGCGACTTCGGCCTCCTGCAAACTTGAGGTGCCCTTTCATCTGATTGGCATTGTATCCCAGTGTCCTGCGGGGAATTTCAAAGACGCGTTTCTTCTTGGCGAAGGCTTACCTGCCAATGAAAAAGTGTCCTTTTTCGACCAGATCGACCAAGGGAGGTCCTATTATGAAGCCCGAGGGATTTTTTACCTGCCGTTAAGCAAAGTAGGTGACAACTATTTTGATGCCCAGCGCCGCCACTTCCCGAAGCTAGACCCAGGAGCAAATGATAACGGAGTATTGTCGTTTACACATTTAAAAAAGGGTTCCTATAAACACAACACGGGTCAAATTTTCAAAGCCGCTGGCACCATCACCCCTTGGACGGGTCTCTCCGCTTATCAGCCCTCTCCTTGCACATGGGAGCCAAGTATAGAAGTGTTCCACCTGGGTTCGTTGGATTGTTTGAAAGTCGCCTGCAATGACAGGACCGTTGATATTTTCCAGTCGTTGGACTTTTTCTTAGGACGATCCTTGACTACGTTTAATCCGAGGTTGAATTTGCACACGTTCGACTCCGCTGCCGGCTTGAAACTCGACGATCCCACGCAAGGCCAGATCACGGCTCTTGGGACCCTGAATCCAGGGGATTACAAGATCACGGCGGAGCTAATCATCACAACCTGTAGTGGGCTGCAGACCGCCTCGCGGGACATCACCCTACGCAAGTTGGGCTTTCTGCAAAAATCCCTCGCGTTCATCGACGATGCCGAGTCAACCCCAAGTCCAACGATGACACTGGGATATGACCACGCTGTCGCTGCTTATTCTCTGCATGGAGACCAGCAGGACTACGCTGGCGTTGATATTGTTGTCACACGCGACGAAAAGGGAACACCTGTCGAGATTTACAAAAGCCGACCAAGTCTCCCGGACGCGCAGATGAAGGGTGAATTGAAATGGAATGGTCGCTGGCACGACCAGATAAACTACGTGTCGCCCGGCAAGGGGCCATATACTGTCACGCTTCGCTATCGTCCCCGTGATTGTTCCGGAACCGCTTCTCGAAATACGTGCGATCACGACCTCCCCGAGTTCATCCCAACGGCCTGCGCCGTGATTGTATGGGATAAAGGCCTCTATGGCGGCGAAGCCAGGAGGGTTAAAGTTCGCGCTTCACTAGACAAGGCAGGCTATGACCAACAGTTTGTTGGGTTTGGTAAGCAAGGAGTGTTAGAGCTCAAGGCTGGGATGAAGAATAAACCCTTATTAATGTTCATCTATGCACATGGAAACCCGGTAAGAGGGAGGCCGGATGAAGTTCCTCCAGTACTACCGGACTTTAGATTGAAGTTTGATCGAGGTGCGGATGGTTTATTTAGCTCTTCCGAGTTGCCCGCGCCGAAAGTCTGCCGTCCGGGCTTCTGCGTCCTCAACGCTTGTGGGGGTGCTGATCCGATTGCTGGTTTCTCCCTTGAGTATAGTGAGAAAATGGCTAATTATCAGTTGCTCGCTTGGAAGTGGTGCCAGCTTGAGGGGGTGACAGATAAGGTCACAGATAATTTCTTTAAGGCTCTAGAGGGGGACAGAAATTTCGATTATGATGAAGTTCAGAGTTGGCGTGGCAGCGCGACTCATACGGCGGAGCTTTCGCTAGTCGATGAAACTGGAATACCAAGCACGTTTGACACAGACTTTCAATCGTTCTACTTACGGTGAATCCGATGATGACAACATCTCGCAAAACTCTTCTTCTTCCTTGTCTCTTTTGCACTCTATTTTGGTGGATCCCAGCCAGCATCGCCAATGAGCATTTCGATCTCCTGTTAGAACTTCCGGTAATTACCAACGTGATGGAGGAGGCAGAACAGACAAGATATATCCTTCCGCCTCACCTCATAAATGGCAAGAAATTGCCTGGGGGCCATTTAATTGTGGATGATTCCAATGTGCTTCGGACTCTTTCGTCTCTTGTGTTCGCTGACCGAAAGATCGATTTGCAAGCCTTCCGGAAATATGTTGATGCTAAACTCGGAGAGTATCGGAAAGGAGGGCGAATTTTGGAGCCACCGAGGTGGGACCCCACTGAAGCGAACAGATGGAATCATGATTGTGATCGAAACAAAACAAGATGCCTTTTCTATACGTATTGGGACTGCGTCGTGATCTCCGGCCAGCGGTTCCGGACATCGCAGATTTTGGAGTTGGATCTGACTGTGAGTGAGCGTTACGGGAAATCTGTGACCTTCTATGACAGTATCCGCCCGTGGCCGACGGGGATCTCAGACTTCGAGACGCCGGCGGCATTGGTGTCGACCAACGCCTCGATCAAGATGGCGACCAAATGGCTAAAAGAAGACATGGCCGCCTATCCTCTCAATTTCCTCGATGACGACGAGAATCCCTTCCATCCCACCTTTTACCGGTGCTTTGGTCGGCTGGTCCAACCGGGACTGAATCTTGGCAACCGTCCCGGAGTTTATCACCATCCGAAGCTGTTCGGTAAGAAAGACTACCAACTGGCTCATGTTGTGCAGTTTCGTGCCCCTGGCGGTCAATTTTCTTGGTATTGGATTCCCGCTGATGCCTCGTTGGCCGTCGATGTGAAGCGTGAGAAGTATGACGAGGAATAATGTGACCGGTTGATCGCCCCGTTTGGCTGTTTTTTGTAGCTCTCCCCTTACCAGTGTCTTTGCGGAGTCCCTTTGATGTCCCGCCCTTTCCTCGTAGTTTTTGCGTCCCTGCTTGGTCTGAGCATGGTGGCGCTGGTGGTGGGGCTTTCGTGGCAACACACGAGCCAGAAGTCTGTATCGAACCAAGAACTGAAGGAGCGTTCTGCGGTCAGGTCCACGCCTCGGGTGGCGGCCCCCGGGCTGGCCGCACCGGCTGCACCGCAGCCGTCACTGGCAGTACCCGATCCCGAATCGCATCCCAGCCCTTGCCCGAAAACTCCGGACTCATGCCCTCCCCACCAACCGTCACGTCGTCGAGATTGATGGCGTTGTTCGGTTGACGAGCGTCATCAAGCCAAAGACAAATCGCCCTATGGCAATCGCCGGACTTCCAAAATCCGATTATCAAGATCGACGGAAAGGATCCCGCCTTCATGCTCGCGAATATCACGCCAAGCACTAAATCCTCCAAGGATCGCCTCCTCCCAGCGGCTTGCTGGAAGTATAGCAACCTCACGCCCGGCAACAAGGTCGCGGATAATCCCAAGTAAGGCCTGATCGACTTTCACAACTCCCTCATAGAAATTTCGGCGCTCCGCATGGCTAAAAACAATTTGTGAAATGGCTTCTTCAATGATGCCGGCGCGCGCTCCGTCCTCTACGATGTCGACAATGGGTTTGCTCTTACGTTTTACACCAAGCAGTTTTCTAGTCAGGGGTGACCAGCCCAAGTAGGCTGCGTACGAAAAGTGAAAAACGTCATGAAACCGATAACCATCATTAGAATAAGAATTATCAGTCAGCGTGTCACCAATAGTCCGTCCAGCTATGGAAATCTCCACCTCAGGCAGGAATAGGGGAAATCTACCAACTTTTTGTCGAAAGAGGACTTCGAAAGACCGGGGAATCTGCTCCGAAACGGGGAATTCATAATCAAAAGAAGTAAAGGAAGTCTTCATTTTCTATCCAAGAGAAGTTACTTATTTTCAGCAGGCTCACCAGCAATGAAACCTTCGGACCTAAGCTCTGCCTTAATTTCCCACTTTAACTGCTGCCGAAATTCTTCACTAAACTCAGGCGCTGCAGAGAGGGCTTTAAAACCGAGGTTACCAATTCCCAACGCGATAATTATAAAACCCACGAAAACCGAAACCAGGATGCTGAAAATGATTGTGAGGGTTTTCAACCTTGAGCTCTGCGACTCGAGTTTTCTGCTGAGAACAGCGGGAGATGCCAGATCACCAGCCATCCATTCTTGATCACCAGGATTGATGAATTCATTTTTTCGCGAATTTTCATATACATCTTTCGTAGTCATGTCGAGGTCAGCGAACCAAATCTGGAACAGGCAATCTCCGCGACACACGCAAATCTCGCGACCGCCCGCGTTGTACACTGCAAACTTCAATTTACTATGAAAACCAGGATCCACGTGAAAACCAGAGACATTAACCAAACCCTTCTTTTTGAAGCGAAATTTCAGGGAGATGAAGGCGAGGGTATCATGAGGAATATTTACCGTTTCAGATGTGAGCAACATCGCAAACTGGCCCGGAGGGATGCTGATCATATCATTGTCATACAACTCCGTCTTACGGCCTTCGGAAGAAATAAAAATTTGATCCCCCAAAGAAAGTTCATACGCACAATTTTCAACGTTCCCTTCATCATACCCTATGGAGATTATTTTATGAGATTCCTGGCGTCTTTTTATCGTCTCACTCGTCCAAAAAGCCATAACTAATTCCTAAGTTTCATTTTTATCTGCGGATATGCCCCATTTCGGAGGATAGGTATACGAAATAGGTGTGTGATTCGCGCGAAATTTCTGCTTAATCCTCGTACGCCCTGACACACCCAAAACATCAGGGTGCTTTACCCGAGCGTACTTGCCAATCTCGCAAAATAGATTTTGGCAATCGATCAATTGCAAGTCTCTTCCAAAAAGGTTCCGGAAAGAAATCCCCCTTTCAGCAAACTCAGCCTGTTGATTTTCCGTTACAAACTGGATGATATCCGCTGATGGGAAGGCTTCAAAATTTTCGAAACACTTTGAGATCCCATCTCGTGCGCCCGGACCTGCCACCACGAAATCCATTTCCGAAAAATCCACCAGCTCGGAGTAGTTTACATCAATTGTCAACTGATACCCAATGAACGGACCAATCATTGGATATGAAGTAAAGAGTTGATAAACACTCTCCAAACTTTCTGCGTTGGCAACACCGCAAGCAAGATCATCCTCCATCATTCTTGCCAATAAGCTAAGATGGTTCATGTGCTTCTCCCTGAAACCAAATGAAGAAACACCGGAGGGCGAGATATATGCGCCCGAATAGATCCTCTCGCCGGCCTGCCTCGCACTGGTCAAAATCGAGCCATAGAGGCTCATGTCAAAGCTTGCGTAGGCAGGGTTCCCACCAAGTTTCTCTCGCAAATTCTTCCACGTTTCAATTTTATTGAACAGCTTGAACAATATTACTCGAAAGAAAATCTCCTCGGGAGCCTGATCACCTGAGTAAATGACAGAGTCTATTAAAAACTGGCTGACCCTGTCTGAAGCACGGTATGCATTCGTAAATTTATAATTAATTAAAATTGGATCTTGAGTCCAGCAGTCCAAAGGTTCGCTGTCGTAACGACGGAAGAAGATCTCTTGCCGCTCAGCTGCAAATTTCCAGTAAGAGTCATAGACGGCAGTAGGCCTGAGAACCGTCAAAATATCCTGGCTATTCATCTGAAATATACGCGTGAAACTCATCCAATATAGGCCTCATTTTCGCTTTCGCCGGACTCAGCTCCGCGAGGCTCGCCACACAGTCGATTCGGCCTAGGCGCAGCCCGGTCTCATGAGCGAGAAACTTTCCAAGGCGACAAAGACCCAAGTAATTCCCGAAAGCCTTTTCGAATATGAGTTGCTTTCCATATACCGCTGTCAGTATTAACTCCCCGGAATCCTCGCGGAATGCGATTTGATTTAAGCAGGGAAAAGATTTATATGGTGTGGTGTTCCAATCTCGCCGCGGATCAAAGATGGACATCACAAACTCGCTCCTTCTTTTAAGCCCATTGTTATAAGCCGAAATCACATGCTCAAGTTGGTTGATACGCGGGACATTCAAATAACTATCTGGCAACGGCGCGGCTTCAGGGACTACATCCAGATCCTCTGAATAGGACCACATTCGCTGGAAGTAGTTGCCCTTGCCATTCCGCTTTTTCTTAGCGCAAGTAGACCAATAGAGCCCTGGCCAAGCCATCATGAAGCGCTTGTACAAGTCTTCGCGAGGTTTCGCTGGATTCCAAAATTCCATCGGGAAGATGGTTCCGGCAACCTGTTCGGTGGAGAGACATTTAGATTGAAGCAACATCTCATCCAGCCGGTTTTGGACTGGCCTGTTCAATGGCGCGTCGCCTTTATCATCAAAACCAACGATGGATACAACTAGTGGCCCTGAATATTTCCCAGATTGATTTACGATCCTGCTCACGACCTCAAGCCAAACGGCAGAAACTCCATTTCCAATTACAACATCAGCTGTAGCCATTTTAAACCTCTTCGTATTTATTTCCATACCACCCCTCGAATCGTGCCGAGGAGATCCTAAGTAGAGAGTTCCACCCTGTGCTCTCTGCTGAACAAATTGTGGTCCCCGGTCGCATAGCCTCATAGATAAACTCCCCTCCGAGCAGCCTATGACTTGATGAAAGATAAGAGCTATCGCAGTTTAGCGGATGGTTAGTCATTATGTAGTCGCCCAGCTGCAGGTCAACAGGTCGCCCCATCCAAGACTCGTTAACCGAGAAAATGTTTTGTGGACAAACTTCACCTACAATGAGGTTCCGTATGGCGGCCGGTGTTTTCCGCCTCAAGACTTGCCCGAGCTCGGGGGAAATCGTCCGCAACGAATACTGAAGATAGGAGACTAGAGTTGTGTAGCCTACGCCGATTATTCCAGAGGCCAAATAACAATGTATTGGTGACGGATTTTCCAGCGAGTAGCCTTGGCTGGTGAACACCCGTTCAACAAGGGATTGTGGCATCAGAAGTGCTGAAGCAAAAGAGTCTGCTAAAAACTCTCTAGGATCTCTCTTGTCGAACTTGTCCAGCTCAGTCACATCATCAATCATCGTGCCATGGTCAAATATCTCATGGCCTAGCTCATGCGCCGCAGTAAACAGCTGTCGACCGTAGGGACGTAAAGCAGACACAATAATAGCTTTAGCCTTTCCTTTTTGTATATAAGCCCCTTCCATGCTCCGCATTCCGAGGAATCGCAGCTCAATCGATTTCTCAAGAATGATATCGTATGGACATACGGAATCCCAAGGTTGATACCCCATTTCGGCGCGCAACCTAGAGGCGGTTCCAATAGCAAGCCTTGCATGGTTTTTCTTTAGAGCACTATTCACTGTCGGGAAAATTCTCCAATGATTGGACCAATGTCACGAGTTTTTGCAAGTCATCAGGAGCCAGATTACCCAGCTGCCGAGCTGCTATTTGGACCTGATCAGAAAAGCCATGGTCATCTTCATTTTGGCAGAGCAGCCACTTGCTATCCACACGATAGATCGAAGAAAATTCTGCCACTTCACTGGCCTTAAGAGCGCGGCGCCCCGCCTCGAGTTCAGATATCAACGGCCTACTGACTTTCAAGTGCCGGGCCACCTGTCCCTGGCTGAGGCCAACCATTTCACGGGCTAATTTCAGTCTTGAGGCAATCTTTCTTTGTAGGTCGGGATCTCCAAAACTCATCTTTCCTCTACCCACTCTAAAGACTCAATTCTGTCTGCGATTTCCTTAACACTCAAAGCCTTATTCCCTTTCTCATTCTTAAAAATATTCATATCCAACGGGATATTAACATTCAGCTTGAACGCTATTGAGGGAGTCGCCTCGAGTCCGTTGCGGCTGGTAAACCCTTCAAGTCCGCCAATCGGAACAGTGTTGCTGCCGACCTGCGTTTGCTCCCTACCCGACATAACTTGTATATTTCGGATCGTTTCAATCACGACCGCCTCTATTTCTTTCTTGCTTTTCATTGGTTACCTTTACATGTACGTAAGAAAACCTTACCCCATGGTATAAAGATGAGTCAAGCTGAAATAGGTCAAATTTTTTTCTCAGGAGGTCATGGCATCGACGTCGTTGATCATGGCGACATCAAAAGGGCCCTGAATGAAAACGGGCGGAACTACATTGATCGCATATTTTCCGTCGCGGAAAGCAAACTAGGCGGTAGCGCACCAGATTGTAGGTTTTGGGCAGGGAGGCTTGCGGCCAAGGAGGCCGTCCTAAAATCTCTCGGACTTGGAATTCAAGATGGACTAAAACTTAACGAGATCGAGATCCTCCGGTTGGATTCAGGGAGGCCATTCGTCAAATTGGGCGGTGCAATAAGTCAGTTTGTAGACAAGGACTTGAAATTTCTTATCTCTATTAGCCATGCGAACGAGTTTTCAATAGCCAGCGTGTTTTGTGCCACCCAAGTCAAGGATTGATACATTTTTGTAGTATTCCGCCCCCGAACCCGACCCAGCACCATTGACACCCCCGACTACCATTCTTCATTACTAGCCTGCTGATGAAGAACCCAAACCAACCACTTTCCGAAGAAAAGCTCGCACATTTTGCCAAGGGGACACCCGCGAAACAGGGGCTGTACGACCCGCAGTTCGAACGCGACGCCTGCGGCGTGGGCTTTATTGCTAACATGGACGGACGCCAGTCGCACCAGATTATCTTCGATGCGCTGAACATCCTGGTCAAACTCACCCACCGTGGCGCCTGCTCCTGCGATAACCGAACCGGCGACGGCGCAGGACTCTTGCTGCAAATTCCGGACGCGTTCTGCCGCAAGGTGACCGCGTCGATGGGCTTCGAACTGCCGGAGAAAGGTTGCTACGGCACCGGACTGGTGTTCCTGCCAAAGGACGAGACGGCGCGCAAATGGATCAAGGATCAGTTCAAGGCGAAGGTCGTGTCGAACGGACACAAATTTCTTGGCTGGCGCGAACTGCCGGTGGACAAGTCGGTGCTCGGCGAAGTGGCCGCGCGCACCGAACCGCACATGGAACAGATCTTCATCGAACGCGGCGAGCACGTGAGCACCCACCGCGATTTCGAACGCGAGCTGTTCATCATTCGCAAAGG
>ENA-ORXR01003808-ORXR01003808.1-marine-metagenome-genome-assembly--contig:-NODE-3808-length-13208-cov-7.673978_pt1 | contig 13208 bp, 14 predicted proteins | sample MGYA00237866_ERZ511479 | MGnify/ENA metagenome assembly ERZ511479 | reverse complement strand
GATGGAAATTTCTTTAACAATGGGTCAATAGTAGAATCTTTTAGAGACGGATCATCACGAGAATTACCTATAACAGGAGGGACTATTGCTGTTGGAGGTGGATTCTTAAAGGGTCTCAAACTAATTGAATCATTCTCCAGAGTGAACAAAGCAATAAAAATCAATAGGTCACTTACTAAATCAATTAGTAATAAAACTCTAAAAAATCATGTATTTAACTTAACGAAAGGTGGGTCAACAACTTTTAATGCAGTAAGAAATGAAATGGCAACAGGTTTAGCTACCAAAGGTAAATATCATACTCAGAAACTTATTGAAACAAGAAGTGGTTTAATTAAATTGTGGAGAAATAAAAAAAATCTAAATGAAAAGGACCGTAAAATATTAAAACGTGTATTAAATGAAATACAAAGCACTCTTTCAGGAAATTAAGGATGATTATTTCAATACGCATCTAAAAGAAGACATAAAATCTACTTTCCCAGAGATTAAAATGATCGACTTAAGCTTAGGGGAGTACTATAATGTTTCTCTATTATATTCATATATGTTAGAAAATATTTTCATCGAGATTAGACTTTTAAATGTTATAGCCTTTATAAATAAGGCACTAAGCATAGGCAAGCATGAGACTGAAGATGTGTTTGTCATAGAAATATTCAATGAAGCATATCGCCATAACCATTTAAAGGATCTATTTTTCAAACATTTAAAAGGGGATGCTCTTAGGATATTTATCAAACAACAAGAATTCTTTGAGGAAGAATGAAATAGACACCAGTAGAATCTCTTTTGTATTAGAAACTACTTTTTCTTATACTCAGGCAAATGATAAATATAGATTACAACTCAATTGAAGTCAGTAAAAATGGTGTTCTTACTGGTAAGATAAGTATTAATAGTGGAGAAAATAGTTATCCTGAAATTGATTGGAATGATGTGATAATTATTATTTTAAGCCAGTGGATTGGAGAAATATTAGAAGTTAAAAATGAAATGATCTTCTATTTCTATAATGGTAATTTTTCCTTTAAATTAGAAAGAAGCAATGATCATTGCTTCTGTAATTATACATTACAACAAAAGAATAGTGATACGCTCAGTACAGAAATTAGCTATTCTGAATTTATCATTGATTTAAAATATCATTCCAATAAAATTTTGAGAGAATATCAGCACATTTCTGATAATGAGGACTATCAAAAATTAGTTGATATAAATAGTAAACTAATTGGCTTAAATCATGTCACTAAATAGGCTTTTAGTATTATTGAATAATGAATAATTTTTAAGATCTGGTAAGGCTTTCTGAGTGTGGAAATATGCAGCAGTGCCCGCCATGCATATACCCTTTACAGATTTTAATAATTGGCTTGCCTTTGCGATTGTATGCTCCTCGCTTCATAGCAATATATGATGGGATGGGAAAATTGAGTGGAAATTTCAAGTAAAACTTAATGAATACTTTAGAAAATTTAATTAAAATTGAAATACAAATCGATAACGTACGATCCTGAGCCGTCAACAATAGGCGTAAAAAACGGCGTTTCACAGTTAGAATTCTATGATCATTTTATAAGTGAACATAAAAATTCAAAAAAAATTGAAGAGTATTTGATCAAATCAGATATTGATTTTTTTCTGAATAATGAACAGACTGCGAAAGAAATTGACTTAACTGGACTTAAAGGAAGATTGTATCCGTTAGCAAATGAAACTGATTTAATTGTATTTTCTCCCATGATGTGGGGATACAATTATATAGTAAGCCAAAATTTTATTGACTCACTGAATGAAGTCCAAGTATCTGATGAAGATTATACTATATACAGTGTCGATATTGAAAATGCTCAAAATAGAAACTACTATCTACTATTTATTCCAATAATTCCAAGTAATGAAGTTGATTATGTGAATTCAATATTATACAAAAGGCTTAGATCAAATGCTTCTGAAAAGAAGTATATCACGATTAGTAATTTTCAAGAATATAATGATCTACTAGACGATTATCCGTTTTACGATTTCACCCAATTAGCTTTACCGTCTACTTATAAATCTAAACATATTTTGAATATTCAAAATCATGTAGATTTATTCTTATCAGATGAACTTATAGATTCATTGCAATCAAAAAATGTAACTAATTTAGTAATCAAAAAACACCCTAAACTTGTAATTCAAGATCATTCATTATAAAAACTTATACTATACACTCAAGAAGAACAATCATGTACCATGATTCAGTATAAAATAATTATAAAAAAGATTTATAAGATAGAGTGCTTTACTTCACCTCCCGCCATCTTAAATAATTATAAAGAGTAGGCTTACTAATACTCAACTGATCACAAATCGCTTTCACAGAATGATTACCATCATTATAAAGAGTCTCAGCGGCCATTGCTGTGTTCTGCGCTTCCAGAGATAGCCCTTTCGGCCGTCCACCCATTCGACCCCTGGCTTTAGCAGAAGCCAATCCAGCTTTCGTCCGCTCCGAGATCAGATCTCGCTCAAACTCTGCAAGAGAAGCAAAGATGTAAGACTGAATGAACTACACCGTAGTGAATGTACCAAATGTACATTCAATGAAGGAATCTTGACCTCCGCGTCAAGAGTGGGCCGCACCCGCCCAGAAGCAGAAGAAGTATCAATTGCATCTTTTAATGAGATGAAGGTCACGCCTCGATCTTCCAGATCAGAAACGATCTGTATCAGATCCTTCAGAGATCTTCCAAGTCGGCTGAGCTTGTCTATGACAAGCTGATCACCGTCTCGGATCTGCGATAAGAGCATATTCAGCTCTGGACGTTACTTTTTAGCTCCTGAGAGGACTGATTGATTTCGACTTATCGAAAATGAAAAAAATGCTAAATGCATCTTTATAAGGAAGAAACCTTGACCTGCGTGTCAAGGATGGGATGGACTAATGACTACTTTTACAAGCTGATTCTGATGAATCAGTTCATTCATTTACAAGCAAGGTTTACTTGCTTGTATGCTCAGCTTTCGCTGAGTACCACTCATTCTGATATCCGATTTTCATTTTAAGAGATTTTTGATTTTAAGAATATCTCAGATTGGACGTTAAGGCGAAGTAAGCGAAAGTCGTTAAGAATATCAAATTTTAGTTTTGATTAGTTTAACGAGTTTATTTAACCAAAAATTTTTAAACTTTAACATTATTGACTGCTGCCGCTATCAAGCGGCTGAAAGCACTAAATGTGCTTTCAAAGTCAATAACCTTGGCATCAGCCAAGGATGGGCGGCCTTGTCATTTGGACCGTATTGTCTCTTTTTGAAGATTATGATCTATCGAAGCTGAATAGCGTAAAGAAAAACGGTCGTTTTGGTTTACTAACTAAGTTGCCAAGATAACTCAGAATGATTTCGAACAATGCATAGTTTTGATAGTATAATTTATGTTATGAAAATTGAAAAGAGATATTACCCACTCTAAAATTCATCAGTTAATTAGTTCTGCGATTGCGTTAGATTTTTATTGATTCGACAACATAAATTCTAAGCGTAGACCACCATTTTAAGTTTGCTTGTTGTAATACAAGTGCCCAATAGTCTACTATCTATACAATACTGCACATATGAAGAAAATGTAGACTCTATTTAATAACCATAAAAAATTATCGATGAAGAAAATATTATACCTCATTATACCCATAACCTTATTATTCATAGCATGCCAAAAAGAAGAATTATCTAATGAAGCTTATACTATTCAAAGTGATGTAGAGCTTGATTGGCCATATGCACCAGGCGAGCCAGTGACATTAGATCAGCTAAATAAATATCTTGCTAAACATAACATCTCACCAAGAACTCAATCAAGAATGGATGAGATTGAAAAATTAATTGAAGAGTCAAATAGTTCAAAGCCATATAAAACAAATTACAGTTGCAGCCATGCAAATGTTGGTGATTGGAGCCGCCAATTAAATAAGACAAATTGCAACTATGTTCAAACCAATGTAACTGGAGCAGACTTAGTATTGGCTAATAATTATATCCAAGAGTTTCAAAGCCCTTCACAACCAGGCTTTGCTACAATTGGAGAGCCTTTCAATAACTACCCTGCTTGTGCCTCTGACAATTTTGGAACAATTTCATTTTTTGAATCCAATGTTCATGAAACTACTGTTGATACAATAGATATGGATATAGTAAGTTACTACGTTCTAAATTGCCAGCAATAAAATATATATATTATACCACTTTAGCCATTCTATTATTTCTTTCTCATGTAAAAGGCCAAGGAGAAAACAACGTATGGATCATGCCTAATCAAAATGGTCTTGACTTCAACTTTGATCCTCCACAAGTGATAGAAAGTAATAGCCTCAGAGGTGAAACGATAGGCGCCATCAGTGATACTGATGGTGCCCTTCTTTTTTATTGTGATGGTATCAATGTCTATGACCGGGATCATAATATCTTACCGAATGGTCAGAATATAGGAAAATCTACATCAGCCAAGAATGGTGTCATTTTTATTCCAGATGGTTCTAATACTGACCTCATTCATTTATATGTGATCAATGCACAAGATGATAGGGAAGGTGGAACATTTTATTACTCTCGCATTGATAGATCATTGAATAATGGTGCTGGTGATATTATAGATGAGTACAGGTCTATCACCCTAGGAGAAGACTACGTAGAAGGGATGAAGGCCATCAAAGGAGATTGTGGGGTGGTATGGATCATACTGAGGAAAAGTATAAATAAAGAACTTCACGCATTTAAGCTGATCAATGGAAATATTAAAGATATAGTAGTTTCAGATATTTTGGTTTCAGATAAATTTCCCAATACAGATGAAGTGCCTCAAGCTGGAGAGATAGATTATCATGCACCTACTGCTGTCCTTGCCGTCAGTAATAGCAGAGGTATTATAGAACTGTTTTCCTTCGATACATCAACTGGTGTGGTGAGCAATCCATTTGTCATATCGAGAGGCGACGAAACGCCCGAGTTAAGACAATCTACATCACGAGCTTATGGTTCAATCGCATTGAGTCCGTCAGGATCAAGTATTATTGGTATAGAAAATATAGCTGGTAATAGAGGTAAGTTTGTGTATAAGTATGACTTTGATTTTGCTACTAAATTATTTTCAAAGAAGCTGATCACCCAATATTCTCAAGGTGGAGGTACAGATCTTTCCAGACATCCCTTGACAGGTGACATTTGGATGACCAGAGGTAATTCATCCGATTACTTGGATAAGATTTCATTTGAAAATGATACATGTATTTATCAGGATAGTGTGATCCAGCTATTAAACCCTACCAGAATCAATGCAAATTTATTCAGCGAAGTCATAGTCCCAGACCCAATCCCTACTTTGACCAGTCCATTTCCAATAGACACGCTGCTATGTCCAGGATCTAATTTAGAGTTATCGACATCTAATTCTAATGTAACTCACGTATGGAGTACAGGCTCAACTGCAGCTCAGATCAATATTACTGCTCCAGGGATTTACTGGCTTGACCGCACAGTCGAATCCTGCTACGTGCGCAGAGATAGCGTCACTGTTCGCTATGCAGAAGCGCCAGCATTAGACTTAGGCGATATGATAGTGACTTGCCATACTGATCCGATCACCCTGATGAGTCAAGTTGCAGCTGAGCGCTACACTTGGAGTACAGGCGAAGTGACACCAATAATCGAGGTCTCACAGACAGGAAGCTATATTTTGGAAGTAACAACAGCGGAAGGCTGCAGTTATCTTGATACGATAGATATTGTCTTCGATGAGCTATCCTTAGACTTAGGTCCAGACCAAGCCATCTGCATTGGTGACAGCACTATACTATCCGTTCCTTCGCCAGAGACTTTATCAAGCATTATTTGGTCAGACGGCAGTACAGATGATCAGCTAGTCGTGAAAGAGGCAGATAGCTATTGGCTGAGGGTAGATCGAGGCATGTGCTCTGCCAGTGATACAATCATGATCAGCGATGGTATGTGTGATGTGAATATTGATACCATGATGGTAGATACCATGATGCCAGACAGCATGACTACCGATGGCGGCATTGTGATTCCAGAAGACCCGTGTCATCTATACATACCTAATACGATTAGTAGTTCTGCATCTCGTCCCTTGAATCGAGTCTTCCAGGTCTTCAGCGCCTGTGACTTAGAGCATGTGCAGATCAGCATCTATGATCGATGGGGCAATCTGCACTACCAAGTCTCTGATAGTGTGATTAGAGATCAAGAAGTATTGCGCCAGCCAGGTGTATATATGGCTAAGGTTGAATATCGCTTTATCGATATGGAAGAGCCAGTAGAGATATTGCAAAGTTTGACTGTGCTTTAAGGTCAATTTCTACTGACCATTCATAAACATCATTATCATTATCAGATACAATTCAATCTCCCCCACTGAACCAATACTTCCATGCCACTAATCATGCAGAAACATTTTGGCTATTTCATCGTAATATTCCTGTGTTAATACTTCAGTCCAAGCTGTTGGTTTTCCACTGCCATATAAAGCTAAATAAGTTACGTCACTTTGTTTAGTTGAAGAATGCCAATGTTCTGTATCTTTTTCACATTTAATTACATCGCCTACTTTAAGAATTAAGGGATCTTTTCCTCTTTCTTGGTAATATGCCTCTCCATCCACAATTATTAAGACTTGTGCAGTACTATGTGTATGCCAATCCAAGGTTGAATTTGCTTTAAAAGTTGCTTTTGTTATGTTATAACCCAATTCGGTATCATCGTGAATAATAGCATTTAACCAAGCCTCTCCGATGTAATGTGTATTTGGTGCTTTCGTACCTTCTGTTTGATATGAAGAAACATTGTATTCGGAATTTTGGGAACACGCAGATAATGATATTAAAAGAAACAGAACTACAATTGAATTTTTCATTTTTCTAAGTTACTATTTATTCATTACTGGCGTACAACGTATCAAGTATACCTGAGGGAGTCTACCGATAGAGACACTGGCATGGTCATTAGGTGTGTGTGTCCAGCAGGGCAGCTACCCTAATAGGTAGCTATATTAAAGAGGGTACAAGTCCCCCCGCAGTAACTACGGGACAGGCTCTTATGCGTTAGTTTAAGGATTAGAAGCATTAATGAATTGCAAGGGGCGTAAGAGGTACCCCTTAGCTGTCCGATAAAGGCAGTGAAGCAGGCCTACAAAAGTTGGTTCTAACGAATAATAACTCAAGAGAAATATTATTATCCCTGCATATTTTACCAATGGCAGCTGGGGTATAAGCTTGTGAAAACGTAAGAACAAAGATCGTCCAACAAGTGCTGTATGATGGGAAACTTTCACAGCCTGTCTCGCATGGCGGGATAAGATTCTGTGAAAGGTTAGGGGTGAAATTTGCCTTTTCTTACTCGACTATACACAGGCTTTCAGTTCGCTCTTATATATTGTTCATTTATCCTTATGGTGTCTATGGTTCTACCATTCTGCACCAATGCATCAACACTAATTTGCCATTTCGAAGAATCAATTTTTTCGCCAGACACTCTTCCATTCTCTACCAGGACATACTCTCCAAAGCAACCAAAACACCTTGTTCTATAATGTAAATTCGTTGCCTTTACTAAGTCATTTTCAAACATAAAATCTGCGGAAGAATTTGGAATTTCAAAGAAAATTTCCCTTTCAAATTCATCATCCGCGAAATCAATTTTATCTGCTGCTTTAAAGAAATGCTTAAAAACAAGATTATTCCCACTACTACTCGGAACAATACTTATTCCTTGATTAACAAGTGCTGTGTCTATTTTAGAATTAGTAAAATATAGAAATTGTGATATTTGAGGAAGAGTTATAGGTTCATCTTCTATTTGTTTGGTGCACCCTATTCCAATGCAGAATGTCATAATTATAAATATTTTCTTCATTCAATTTTGAATTTTTTATTCTTAGAAACTTGGTTTTTACCGTAGAAAAACGATTTCATTTATAAGTTTGTTCTTATCGAAAAGTTAAAGCATAATTATAGCCTATAAGCTATCGAAGAACCAATTCCAATCAGATTGCGTAAAATGGTTCAGAGCGCAGCCCTGAACCTACCCATCAGATCAATATCGAGGCATTCCCTTATAAAGCATGCCTTTTACAAAGCAACATCCCATCTTCACCCATTTCTAATCTTCACAAACCAATTATAATTCTTAATCCCATCATTTTATTAGCGAACTCAAATTTCCTTTCATCTCGACCGAAGCAGAGGCACGTTATATGGTCATGATCTCTGGCGGCAGCTCACCAGCTGCTACCGCAGCTCCTGCCCCACCCAAGAAAAACAAGGTCAAGTATACCTGTCCTTCTTGCCAGACTAACGTCTGGGGCAAGGCTGATTTGAATTTGATTTGTGGGGATTGTGGGGAAGGGTTTGTGGTTTAGATTTACGTATAGGTGACGTGCATTTGTCTCTCTGAGGAACGAAGAGATATGCTGTCATAGTCACTTGTTATAGCCTTTAATTATTCTCTTTTTGTTAATTCTTCTTCAATCATGCTCATATCAGATTTCGTGTTATAAACAAGTACGATCATTCCTAAGGGCAGGAGTAAAGTCCAATCGAATTTATTTGCCTTGGACAATTTATACAATACAATAGCAAGTATAATAAGGAGTCCAATTAAGCCTAAAATCATTGTAACTCTGCGCTTTCTCTTTTCTTTGTTAAGTTCGGCAATTGTATAATTTCTAAGATCATTATAGTTCATATTGCTAATTTATTATAATTGGATGTGTTCAATTTTATTCAAAGTGATATTTATATCATTGGGATTTTAGATTATGAGATTCTTTAGCGCTATATTTTGTTTTGAATTAACTCAAATGTGTAAGGCCTTTTTCTGATTTATTCTTATTGGCAGTAACTGATTTTGGTATACGGAGGACGACCAAAGTAAGTCTTATGTCATACCTAATGTTAGCGATTGTCACATTCTTATTATTTGTTTAGTTTCTAAATCGTAAAAATTTGCTCTCATTTCTCCTGAACAATTTACCAAGGAATACCTGGCGATATTCGATTTGAACCGTTCAACATTCTTTGCAACTTTATAGTCGATAGTTAAATGAGATGAATAAGCTAAAACATAGGTGATCGATTTATCAAATAATACCACGAACTCATCTAAGTTCAAATCATTGATATCCCTATTCATAGCTTTTGCTTTGGTATAAATACTTTTAAGAAGTGTTTTATCCTCTTTTCCCATCTCTTCCCTTAGACGCTTTGCTGATATAAGTATTTGATTAGTCAATTCTCTCATTTTAGATCCAAATCCATATTTTACGTGTACTAAATAAATTCTGTTCGCTGTGTAATACAAAATATCACAAAGTTCTAAACCATCAGCGATGATTCGATCAAGTACTACATAATTGTCTTCATTATTATATAGCATATTATAGTCCTGCTCTTCTCTATTGATGCTCTTATCCCAAGGTTTATCAAGAATATCACCCTTTAAGCTGTATGTGCCAAGAATATGTTTGGTATGATAAATAAGGCCTTCTACAAATGACTCTCTTAAAGAATACCATTTACTGTCAACGAGAAAAATTGGTTTGCCTTCGATTGGAAACTCTGTCGATATATGAAACAGAAACATTGAGCCTATACCTACTTTTTCATCATTATAGCAAGTAACTCTAACACCTTGGAGGAAAACTTGTAAATCAAACCTTTCAACATTTTCCCTCTGCTTAGCAACTTTTAACGTAGTTTCATATATTGAACTTCGATTGTAAACTACGGCAAAAGTCGTATAACCTCCTTTCGCAGTTTTACTTTAAAGGTGATATTCATCCGCTTCATAAAACTCCTGAATATTATTAGGATTGCAAAAGTCAAATTGAAACCTATTGTCAGTATCTTTCTTAACTTTCCCAATATATGAATAGTCATCAAAAATCCGGTTCATTAGTTCAGGCTTAAAGAAGTTTTCTATCAAATTTGAATTTGTAACTTCTTTAAAAGAACTTAAATATTCGTTTGCAGGTTTCTCCATTACAAAACTCATTTCTTGTATGAGTTTATGTAATTCTTTAAACTCTACAGCCTTTTTAATCTTAAAAGCTTTACCTACATGAATGTTCAATCTATCAGTTTCGGTTGCCTGTAAAAATCCAAAATTTTCCTTTGAAACTCCATTACTTAATTTAACATGAATTTCCTGAGGCACCTTGCCAAATTTAATAAGATCGATGAGTTTATAGCTATCTCTAAATTGTTCATTCATACCAGCTCGTGCCCCAGTTATGCCCCTTGTTTTTATTGAGGCTAACTCATCCTCTTTTTCGTTCATTAATCTGGCATATGTATTAAGTCCAAAAGAATGATCAATAAAAGGAACAATAATTTTATAGGCATTACCTCCAATTATATAGTATACAAAATGCTCAGTTTCTATAAATAAGACAAGAGACACCTTTTGAACAGTAAAATTGTAATGCTCTGTCAGAGTTGGTGGAAAGAATTCCTTCCAATCACTATCTTGTTCTTTTGTATTGAATAGATATAAATGATAAATAATCCCATCTCTTGCTACTGTTCTTAAATTCGCTTCGTTAAATTTTTCTTTGAGTAATTTATAGCAAATGAAAAATTAATTATGTATTCTATCCTTCCCTTTACTGTCTGTATATCTTTAAGCTCTCTTTGAGTTTTGTTAATGCAGTAAAGTTTTGGGTTTTGTGTCATTTTATTATTTCTTGATTGCTATTTCATTCTTCTTCAGGTCCATACCATGAACTTGTATCTACATCAAATTCATCTGCCTCACATGACGTATTAGGAAATTCATCCGTTAGTTTATAAGTTACTTTTGAATTGAAAGGGAAAGAATCAGCCAAATCCAAGCCATCTCCTTCTCGACGCTCTTGTTTTGATCCATATTCAAGTTTTACCGAGATAAAACCATTTACACCAACAATTACTTCTTTAGATGTAATTTTACTTATAGTGCTCGAATTAAGAAAATGATATTCGATTTGAAAATGAGGAGCGAGCATAGATATATTTTCGTAGTCATTTGAAATGACTGTGTCCAAAACATCATTATCGATTCGACCATCAAGAAATTTGCTCAATTCCAATTTGGACTCCCTTATTATATTCACTAAATCACTAAATGATTGTAGGACTATTTCAGACTGTTTTGTGATTTCCTTTTTATCCAAATCATAAGAACCTTCATTAATGTGAGTGTACTTACTTAAAGAATTTATAGCTCTTGTAACTTTAGTTATTATTTTAGTAATTATCGATATATCAAAGCCAAGTTTTGTCAAGACTTCATCACTAAATCCTCCTTGAATGGCATATTTAATTCTTTGTGCTCTCGTTGGTTTGCCATTTTCTGTTTCAGATTTAAACCATTTACAAGCAAACACTTCTGTTTCAGGTGACAAACTACATAAGAAATGTCTTGATAACTCCCTAATACTATACGCAAAATTATTGTACCGGAGTTCATTTGAAGAGTCATTTAGGTTCTTCAATGCGGAATCAAATAATCTCCTTTCAAAATCTGATGTAAGTAATTCGAGTATTTTTTTTCTGTTTTTCATTCTTGGTTATCGACCCATCTTATCTATATCTAGGCATTATATTAAAAACCATACATTTTTTAAATAACAGCTCACTACCTCAAATACTTTTAACCCATCTAAACCAAATATAATTCTAAATCCTCCCACTTTAACACCAAAACCAATTGTCCCCCAAACGCTCAAAACCCGAGGGGACAGAATTACTATAATGTCCCCTCCCCCCGCCACATATACCGCAGAATGGGCTAATAAGATGATCACTGTCGGCCTGATGCCCTCCACCACTGGCAAACCAGGAGGCAAGATCGTTGGCCAGGGCATGAGCGACTACCCTATCGAAAACGGTGTTTTTCTCAAAGCCTTAGACAAGATGCCCGACCGATTGAAATTTCCTTTCATCTCGACAGAAGCTGAGGCCAGATATATTCAGATCTCTGTCCAGGGAGCTGGATCACAGTCTCCGACACAGGTCGCTCCTGCTTCTATCAAAAAAAATAAAGTGAAATACACTTGTCCAGATTGTCTAACCAATGTCTGGGGCAAGGCAGAGTTGAATATAGTTTGTGCCGATTGCTCTCAGGAGTTTATTTAATTAGCCTTGTTGTGGTGGCAGCGTAGATAATTTTAGTTGAGCCCATTCTAATTGTTTTAGTGTAAAAAGAGAATTTGAACATCCTATAGTGCAGTTATTTTTTCCTTCTTTACCAGGTGCTAAGAATGTAATACACTTACCACTGAAGCATATTGAATAACGGCTTAATGGCTCCAGATTTCTAATATCTTTTAGCCACATTCTGATACCTCCCTTTGGAAGTGTTCTAAACATCAAATTATCCTTACCAATAAAAACTTCTGTTGTCCCTTCATCAAATACTAAATCGTTAACTGTAAGGAACCTTCCTTCATTGATTTGATTCTCTTTAAGCTTAGCATAAAAATCAGGGTATTTTTTTGAGACTGTTTCGATGGTGTTAACTTCAACAAGTTCAGACCCTGGAAATAATAATTCAAAAGCATCATCGGAGCTGTTGAGTTGGATTGTTTTACAATTGAATAGAAGTATGCTCAACATACATACTGTAAGTGAAATATTTTTCATAGCAAATCTTTTTAGTGTCCGTTTATTAGTGTAGGTTCTGGATGAACATGTTACCGCTTATAATCTTTTATTTCCAAGTTCATTAGAATAGTACTCATCAGTAGTTCCCAGCTTAAGCCATACAATGTTTTGTTTACATTCTCTTTTAGTGAACAAACTAAATGTCACCTTATCTTTCATAATAGTGGGTGACATAAGAGGTAGAATGTCACCCCCCCGCACCCCCCCGCTTTGTAAAAATTTCTCAAAGAAAAGGTATGCCAGAGCCATGCTCATGCTGCACTTACGGAATAATATTTGGGTTAGACTGGTAGAGTCTCACTAATATGATCAAAAGCAAAAGGGATATTCCGCTGCTATCGCAGCCGGATCAGGACGCACTTTTACATAATGTGGCGAAGAATCCGCGTCATACCTTGATGGTTCTCTTGATGTTAGATTGTGGCTTACGTGTCTCTGAGATGATTACCCTTAGAATAGAGAATTGTGATTTTCAGAAGCATGCACTGAGTGTCGCTACTCTTAAGAAGG
>ENA-ORXR01003807-ORXR01003807.1-marine-metagenome-genome-assembly--contig:-NODE-3807-length-13211-cov-3.037917_pt1 | contig 13211 bp, 10 predicted proteins | sample MGYA00237866_ERZ511479 | MGnify/ENA metagenome assembly ERZ511479 | reverse complement strand
GCCAGACGGGCACTTAGCTCTACCTGGCTACGCCGAGTAGACAGGTTCACTTCTGAACAATAACTTTAAACAACTTCGTCACTAAAACCTGTTTTATGCTATTCAAAAGCTTGATTTTTCTTCCTAGGAAAGCACCTCAAGCCAAAAAAAATTACATCTTCACAACTCGTTTGGTGACCAACACCTCTTTTTCAAAATCTTCAAAGACCAAAAAGTATACACCTTGAGGAAGGTCGCTAAAGTCGATCATCACCTGCTCGTTTTGAAGGAAAGAAAGTGTAGACATCTGCTTCATCAGCTTCCCGTTAGAATTAAACACAGACAAAGAGAGCTGATCCAATTCACTGGTTTTAATGGTTAGCTCCGAGCCTACTGGATTTGGATACACTTCAATTCGGTTGTTATAAGCTGTTTCATTCACGCCTACCATTAAATCTCCCCCATCACAATCTTCATCAATGCCATTATTTGGTATTTCAATACCATCCGGATTAACTGTCATGTTGAAATCATCACAGTCCGTACTATCAACAACGTAGCCTGTTATTGGTTGATCCCAGCAAGTAACAATAAACGTGTCAGGAGAACCAAAATTATCTTCATCAAAATCGAGATAATAAGTATACATTTCAAGCCCATCATCGACCATATTATTACAATCGTTGTCGATTCCATCACAGACTTCAATCGCATCTGGATTGATTTGATCATCATCATCATTACAATCCAAATCATTGTCAACATACCCCATAATTGGTGTAGCCTGACAAGTATCTACTGACAGTGCTGCATCTCCATATCCATCCAAATCAGCATCAAAGTAATAGGTATACAATATAAGACTATCATCAATCATCAAATCGCAATCGTTGTCGATTCCATCACAGACTTCCATAATCGCCGGGTTAATCAAAGAATCCTGATCGTTGCAATCCCAATCGTTAGCTACAAAGCCAGTAATTGGAAAACTCTGGCAAGTGTCTTGCGCAATATTTACATCACCAAAACCGTCATTATCAGCATCCATGTAATACGTATAAACAGTCAATCCATCGTCAATCAAATTATTGCAATCGTTGTCTTTTCCATCACAGATTTCAGGAGCATTTGGATAAATAGTAGGATCGTTATCATCACAATCTATATAGTTGTAGTAACCATCCTGATCAATATCTTTGAAGAAGAAAGTCTCTGCGTGATTGAAGGCATCTACCCCGATGACTTCTCCCATCAATCGGCCAGGAATGTCGTCACATGGCGGGTGAATCCCCCCCCATATTCTAGACAAACTACATTGGTCGGAAGCATCGCGATAAGTTGCCCATTGTAAGGTGATCGTATCAGAAGGGCCATTTTCGAAAACTAAAAAATCATTTGCTGGTGCAACAAACTCCCCCATACCTCCTGGAAAAAATGCGTCTCCGGTCAACATCGTTAGTACCTCTGCTCCTGCTCTTGAATAGGTCGAGTGGCCAGATACATAACCTGCAAATGGAGGCGTCACAAAAGAGGGTCGCTGGTAAGGCCACCATACATCTGATAAAATCCAATCAGCACCGGCTTCATCAGTCATAGGATTGTTAATTTCAGGATGCCCCACCCAGGAATAAACTTTTATCTTTCCTACATTTTCATTATTCGGTCCAGCCAATGTATCACCAATTTCTACCAATTCAATTTGGCCAGGAATCAACTTAATGCCACCAGGGTGATAAGACATCATAGTTGAATCAGAAGATTGTCCCAATCCAGCTATATATCTGATAGCGGATATTGGACGAAGGTAGTCATACCAACCTTTCACTCCCCAGGCTGTAACCGCTGCATCGTGCATAGCTCCGCCCAGCATAAAATAACTTTTAATATCCCATTCAAGGCTATCTAAAACTTCGCCCTGCCCTCTGTATTTTTTTTCTAGCTCCGGATGATCACTTACATAATTTAGTATCGTATACCAATGTCCAGGAGGTGTTTCCGAGTCAGGGCCATCAGCCCAAAACTCTGCAAGGACACGGCTATAATCTGCACGTTTTACCATTTGCGGTGCATAGGGCTGACCTGTCACTGGGTTCGTCGTGTGTCCGATTCCTACATCACCTCCTTCTAAGAGGTTATAAAAATTGGGATAATCTGACCACTCCGATGGATAGGACTGAATGTTGCCTATTGACGCAGGAGAGATGTCCCACATCGTCGTATCCTCGGCATCTAAATGTCCACCCCAAACCGATACCAGAGAAAAGCCCCAGATATAATCCTCCATAGTCGTGGCTGTCGCGGACGTATCATACATTGGAGGTGCTCCCGGATCATGATAAACCTGATAATTAAAATTGTCTCTTTGATAGACCGTCATATCACTTGTGTCAAGCGCAAATGGAAGTACAGCGCCCCATTCCGGGCTCAAAAAATCAGGCGTATTATAGGGTATTTCATTTCCGGACTGGTCGATAAAAACATCCAGAGTTAGCGGTTGCCAACGGTTAGGATCTATCAAATCCGGATTACCATCAAAATCAGTTACTAAAGGATCATTAACCGGTTCGTAATATAAATTATCATAAGCCCCTGATTCATTCGCACCGTCCTGCATACCATAATCGATGAGGCAGTAGCCGATATAATTACCGAGTGCTGCTGGATCACCGGTTGAATAATCCGTTCCAACAAAATAGGGTTGATAACCTAGTGTGCTCATTAATCCATAGGCCTGATTTTGAATATTGAAAGCCCCCGGCGAGTTTTGAAACCGATGAATAATTATTCGAAGTATTGCATAACTGATCGCTTCTTCTCTTGCTTCGTCAAGATCTTCGGTTGTGGTAAAACCATCAAACGGACAATTAAAGCCGTCTACTGTTTTTCCTAAAAGATAAGGATCAGCTATAGAATCAAAAACGGCCCAGGCATCATACATTGCAGTGGATGAGTGGAATAAATTACGGGCATGAACGGTAGGTCGTGCAAAATCGTTTCGGACAGCGAATAATACGACCTCATTCCATTCACGAGCAACAGAATGCTGCGAAGTAAGGGAGCAAATACTGGAAAATGAAATCAGTATAGCAAGTAAAAATTTAAGTTTCATGGGAAAGATTTGTTGAATTGTTCTCGATAGATAAATTTCTTGATCAAAATAATTGCTAACGTAAAAGGTAATTAGCTAAACAAATTTACCAATTTATTCTTAAAGGGAGGCTATTTTACCTTGAAATCTGTGTATATAACATATGATTTAACCTTATCCTTCTTTAACACATACAAGTATTTTACCAATTTTTAAAAAACTGTTAATCAATAACTTAAGTATGAAAACACCCCAATAGAAAGTCAAATAAAAACGGCTCATTTATTCGAAAAAAGCCCGATCTATGCGTTTTATATAATCCTTCTCTGCCAATTTATCCAAGATCTTCCGCCAGTTTTTTTGATGCGTATTACCCAGGCAAAGCCATTCGATGCCAGAGCAGCCAATCCGACCTTTACTTTTATGCATTATTTTGAGGCTTGGATCTATTTTCTTGATCTCTGAAGCCTTCTTTTCATCTGCAGGGATACAATATTCGTAATCAATGGCCACCTGACTTCCGGGCCTATTGCCAAGCCCTTCCTCATCAATCCGGCTGAGATCAAAAGTAATTTTAGGGGAAGGAATGGATGGTTTTTCCTTATTACATTTAGAAGCTGATAGTAGTAGCGTGAATAGAAGGAGACTGGCGGGTTTTAGAAAATAGGAGGTAAATTTCATGAATGGGTAGAGTTTACTGAGTGGGAAGTGGGGAGTGGGGAGTTCTCACGATATTCGGAAGCTCCCCACTTCCCACTCCCCTCCCCACAATTAAAAATGGGAAACCAGTTTTCACTGATTTCCCATTTTCTGGATACTGATTGTTAGTAAGATCAAAATCAGTTATTTTTTCTTTGCCTTTTCTTTTTCTTTTGGTAAGTTAGTTTCTTCGAATTTCTTACCATCCCATTTGCCGAGCCATTCAATCTGCTTACCGACCTCATGGTATTTTTTATAAATGTACAATGCAGTGTCTGCATTATCTCTAGACAGTGTGATGTTGTTAGGAATAGAATTTATCGTCAGGTAGTATTTACCGACACCATAATCAAATTTCTTTGAACTCCTCATAATAAAAAATAAGAATAAATATACGACGGGACTTTTCGTAAAATTAAAAAATAATATTCCACCGACCTTATCCCTTAAGGTGAGGACTAGAAGAACATTACCTTCCAATGGCTATATTATTCAATAAACAATCGGAAGGAATAAGCCAAGGCTATAAATTAAAGTGTCTTATTAGATACTTTCAATTCTAGCTTTTAAGCTATGCTGCTCTACGATTTTCTCTGTAAAAGCTTTAGAACCACGAGGAGCTAAAAGATAAAGGCGTCCACCTTTGATTTCAGCCATGCGGCTCAACAATTTCCACTTAGAAATCACGCGCTGCACATTCTCTTGCTTTTGAGCAATCTCGACATAACACTTTGAAGTAGATTGCACTCCAGTAATATCTGGAATATATGCCTCTTCTTCCCCAGGTCTTGTAAATTTAGAAGGCGTTTCGTAATCTTCCGTGTTAGCCTTAATTGATTTAATCCCGCGCTTCTTAGCCCAGGCTATAGCATTTTCAAATAATTCAACATTTGCCATTGTAAAGGATGTATTAGTTAGATTAAGAATTTAGATCTAGTAGCTCTTTAATCAGTTGTAAATTAACGAATAAAATTCGTTATTTCGTAATGATCTTGTATTTATTAAGAAGGAAATTTGGTAAAGTCAACGAAAATGGTAGGACTTTGAGGTATGTGTTTGCCCAACAGAGTACAGTTCTGGTCATAAATTTCGTAACCTTTTCTCATATTTCATACCACATAATAACGTCTGAAAACCTACAATTGTTTCCTTAACTACTATTTTCTCACTATTTATCACCTTTTTCAGCTTAGCTCTATTCGATCACTCACTTAAGAATGAGGAAAATGCTTTGTACATTAGCGACCTTTAAAAATGTCCATTATCCAGCACTAAATGCCATTAATTCAACCGTCTTCCTATCCTGGTCCACCTTTTTACCAGTTCAATAGCCATTTACAAACGATTCTTCCAGCTCTCACTCGAAAAGTTGACAGCTTCGTATTTGATAGAGAACGACTCACCCTTGCTGATGGTGACTTTGTCGATCTGGATTGGATTGATTCCAAATCAAAAAACCTCATTTTGCTTTCACATGGACTAGAAGGCAGCAGCACCCGTTTTTACATGAAAGGAATGGCAGAAGCTTTTCAAAAAGTCGACTGGGATGTACTAGCCTGGAATTGTAGAACCTGCTCAGGTGAAATGAATCGAAAACTCAGAATGTACCATCATGGAGAAATCGGTGACATTGCAGAAGTTATTGATCATGCACTCAAAAAGAAGTCCTACGAGAAGGTCGTCTTGATCGGCTTCAGTATGGGCGGTAATATCAATATGAAATATTTGGGCGTCAATGCCAACAACCTACCTCCCCAAATTCATAAGGCTGTTTCTATTTCAGCTCCGCTTGATCTGGTAAGCTCTGTCGTCAAACTCGATACGCCCGGGACTTCCATGTACAAAAGATATTTTCTACGAAAATTAGAACACAAGATTAAACACAAATCGGAGGAATATCCAGACCTCATTGATTTTAGTAAATACAAAGAAATTAAGAACTGGGAAGATTTTGATCATCTATATACTGTTCCTTTAAATGGATTTAAAAACCCTCAGGACTTTTACTATCAGGGTTCATGTATCAACTTTATTGAACCAATCAATATTCCTACTCTAATTCTCAACGCGCTCAACGATCCTATTCTGACTCCTGAATGTTTTCCTTATGATCTTTGCAAATCGCATCCTTTTATTTATTTGGAAACTCCGGCCACAGGTGGTCATGTAGGTTTTAGTGTGGCGGGTAAAACGGGCGCCTGGTCGGAAACAAGAGCTTTAGAGTTTGTTCTGTCTAATTAGTTGAGACAACAAGCATGGCTATAAGCTGTAAGCTATAAACAACGGCACTGTGTGCGCCCCGAATCGAGTTCGGGAGAGCTTGTGGTTGTAAGTTTACCGCAGTTGGCAGAATGTTTAATTGTATTATTCATGTTCAATCTTTGCAAGATAAACTTACAGCCGGAGCGAGCAAAGCGATGCTCCTTATAACTTACAGCTTATAACCAAGCAAATAAAAATACCATTGAGATTTAGGAAAGTTTCAGCTCTATTCAAAACAAATAAGCAACATCACAAATAAAAAATTTAGAAATATCCGCAAGAATTCATTTGAATTGATTTCTTTTACAAAAAAATAGTACCTACTCAGGTTATTTGCATTTAAATATTAATCTCATTAAAAGTGAGAACTACGAACGACGTTCCTTAAAGGAACGTCGTTCGTTTACACAAAAAAAACACAACCGCTTTATCGTTACAAAATCCATAAAAAAATACTATTGAAAATACTTCATTTTTCAGATACGCATCTAGGTTACAACGATTTGGATAAAATCAGCTCCGGAGGAATCAATCTCCGCGAGCAGGATTTCTATGATTCCTTTACACAAGTAATCGATGAGGCCATTGAAATAAAACCCGATTTGATCATCCACTCTGGCGATTTTTTTCATCGCCCCTCTCCTGCCAATCGACCGATGATATTTGCATTGGAGCAATTGATTCGATTGTCGGAAGCAGGCATTCCGCTGGTTGTCATTGCGGGTAACCATGAGACACCGAAGACCGTCTATACCAGCCCTATTCTAAAGGCCTTTCGAACGGTCAAAGGCATCTACCCTATTTTCAATCAGGCCTATGAGACCATTGAATTTGGTGAATTAGTTGTACATGGCCTTCCACACATCAATGACGATAAAGTACTTCGGGCTGAGATGGATAAGATCAAACCGGTAAAAGGTAAGTTCAATATTATCATGCTGCACACTTCCATCGGTAAGGAATACATCATGGAAGAATACGGCGAACAATTGTATCCAAGAGAGCGACTCGAATTGCTCAATCAATTTAATTATGTAGCGCTGGGTCACTGGCACAATTTCCAAAAAGTTACAAAACTAAAAACGGCCTGGTACTCTGGTTCAACAGAACGTATGAGCGACACCGAGGCGGGTAAGGATAAAGGCTACTGTATCATTCATCTTGAAAAGGACAAAGCAGTTGAGCCCGAATTTGTGGCGATAAAAGCGCGCCCCTGGTTGAGGTTGGATTTAAAAAATTGCCATGAAAAAGAAATAAACGTTTTGGAAGCTGAGATTAAAACCTTTGCCGACCAATCAGATACCAAAGATGCTTTATTGAGTATTTATTTTCAGGATATAAAAGTCACTCAGTCTGTTCAATTGACCAATCGTCACATTTACGAAGTGCTGCCGAATGCTGCGCATATTCATGTGAAGCGAAAGTTTGTAGATGACTATCAAAACGAACTTGGTATGCAGCAGCAAACGGAGAGTTTGGATGATTTGCTGGGCAATTTTATTTCAGATGAGTACTCGGATAAAGCTGTTGCAAAGTCGTTAATTAAAAAGGCGAAACTTTATTTTGAACTTTATGAGACGGGGGAATATCGGAATCGGTAGTTTTTAACCATTTAGAATTGGGCGCGCAGTTCGCGGGTTTTGAACCACAAAAGACACAAAAGCAAAAAATCAATGATATTAATCACACTCAAACTTAATCACTTCAAACAATATCAGGAACTAGAGCTCAACTTTCGGGAAGGGCTAGCTGGTATCGTCGGGCGTAATGGTGCGGGTAAGTCGAGCGTCTTTGAAGCGGTCTTGTTGTGTTTGTTCGGTGAGATCAAGATGGATAAAAATTTTATCAGATCTAGTTGGGCGACTACTAAGCAGCCTGTCGTATTGGACCTGACCTTTGAAGTGGAAGGTAAGACTTACCGGGTACATCGGGAGTACAGAGGGAAAGCGATGACGCACCAGGCGCAGTTGTACGATCACAAGGAAGAGTCGCTTGCGGCAGGTGCCAAACCGGTGACTGATTCGATTACGGAATTGATTGGGATGGATAAAGACTCTTTTGTACGGTCAATCTTTTCAGGGCAAAAAGAGTTGGGTGAAATTTCGAACACCAAAGGGGAAGAGCGGCGCAAGATGATTCGTAAAATGGTTGGTTTGGACAAACTGGATAAGATCCAAAACATCATTCGAGAAGATCGAAACAAAATTAAAAGCGAAATCAAAGGAAAAGAAAACCTCCTATATGAAGCTGAAGATATCAAAGCTTTTGAGGCTGAACTGAAGACGCAGAAAAAAACCTTGGATAAAGAAGACAAACAGGCTACCAAACTAAAAAAGCAACTCGACGACAAACAAGCACTTTATTTAAAAGCTCAAAAAGCATTTGAATCAGAAAACGAAAAATACAAACGACACAACGAACTACTCCATTCATTTAACAAGTTCGAAAATGGTGTCGAAAATTTTACAGCAAGAGCCAATGAACATAAAGCAAAAATTGAACAACTTCAAAAGACAAAAGCTGCACTAAAAAAAGTAAAGCCACAAATTGAAGCGTTTGAAAAACAAAAAGAAGCATTAAAAAAACTGGAAGTTACAAAGACTTCTTTTGAACAAATCAATTCGATCAATCAAAATAAAAGCAACTCGGAGCAACAACTTAAAGAAGAACAACAAACTATTGCGGCTCTTGACAAAGAATTAAAAACGCTTCCAAAAATTGAAAAAGAATTATCCGAAAATATAAAAATCAACGAAGCACAACAGGCTAAAATTACGACTAAGGAAGAGGAGATCGCAAAACTCAACCACCAACGAGGAGCCATCGCCGGGAAAATAAACGACCGCAAAAACAGCATCGATAACATCCAACAACTCGGTAAAGACGCAGAGTGCCCCACCTGTTTTCAACCACTGCTTAAAACCTATGACGAAACCCTCTCTCGTCTTCAAACCGACATCGAAAAATACGAACGCAAAGATTTAGAGACGATAAACAAAACGCTTAAAGTTGCTGGTCAAGGATTAGAAAAACTCAAAACCGAGTATAAACAAAACAAGGAGACCGAAAACAATCTTAAGTCGCAAATCACCATACTGAACGACAAGAAACAAGATCACACCAACAAGGTCGCAAGAGCACAACAAAGAAAAACAGAGATTGAACAACTCGACGCAAAAATCAAAGCCTTCGGAAAAGTAACTTTCGACCCCAATAACTATCAAAAACTAAGGGAGGCCATCCAGGTTTTTGAAGCGAAGTATATCAAATACCGAAGTCAGCTCGATGACGTTGAGCAAATCCCAGCTATCGAAGAAAAGAAACTAGCTCTCGTTGAGCGTATCAAAAATGGAAAAGCAGCCATCAAAAGTCAGCAAATCAAAATCACCAAACTAGGCTTTAAAGAAAAGCAATACGAAGCTGCACTCAGTCAACAACAAAAACTCGAACAGGAAAAAGGGCTTATTCAGGAATCTCTGAACGAACAGAAAGAAACCGTCTTTAATCTTAAAGGTGAAATTCAAAAAATAGTTCAGGATCTGCAGCACAACGAGAAGGTGCTAAAATCCATCAAGGAACAACGCGACGAATTTCAGGAATTGGAAACGCTTGATGTAGTTTTCACCAAGTTCAAAACCAATATCCTCGAACGAGTCAAGCCAGTCATTTCGCACCACTCCAGCAAGCTTTTCAATCAGATTACCAAGGGCCGCTATGAGAGCATTCGGGTAGACAATAATTTTGAGTTTCATATCTTCGACAATGGAGACTACTACCCCATCACGCGCTTTTCAGGTGGCGAAATCGATTTGGCTAATCTTTGCCTTCGAATCGGAATTAGTAAAGCGATTTCAGATCTTTCAGGTAGTAGCGCCGCTAATAGCCTGCTTTGCTTCGATGAGATATTTGGTTCACAGGATGAGGAACGTCGATTCGAAATTCTGAATGCCCTGGATTTACTCAAAGAGCAATACCGACAAATTTATATCATCTCACATATTGAATCCATTAAGGATCATTTTCCGAATATATTGCAGGTTAGAAAAACGCAAACTGGAAGCTTTGCGGAGTGGACGGATGGGTGAGGATAGTTGTGCTTTTAAGTTTTAGTTTGGTTAAATTTTGAATGGTAAAATGATTGAATTTTGAATAACCCTTTGACGCGGTCGTTCGCGGTAGAAGGCTATTCAAAATTCAATCATTCAATCATTCAATCATTGTACATTCAATCATTCAATTCGCTTTAATAAATCCATAATTAGCAAGCCAATAAACTCACATTTACCCTATATCCTCGTCAATTATCGAGAATCCAGCAACTCCCGTCGAACTTTCCTTATATTATTAATATATTGAGTGTAATTTATTCACTGAATTAAAGGTATTTATGAAAAACATACTTTTCCAGTTATTATTTCTCGCACCGATTTTCTTGTTTGCACAAGCACAAAACTCGGATGGCACCAACCTAGATGAGTACCGATTTCTATCAAAAGGCTATGCTCATCAAATCTCTATGGGGCTGGACCCTTATAAAGAGGACTATGTGATAAAACCTATTGCTCAAGAACAAAACCAAACCGAATTTATAGGCCTTTATAAAAAAGGAGCTAACAGACCACAGGCCATTCTAGTAGTTCTAAAAAGTAATACAACTGACCCCACCTATATCTGCCTACCCAACAATCAGGCAGATGATCGGGTTTGGGATTTATATGAGGTGGACCGGTCGACTATTACTGATGCTGCGATCTGGGAAAATTATGATGCCGCTATGCGCGATCTCGCCTTTCAGATCATGGGCGATCCTCCGACCGAGCAAACAATGCCTACTCAATATAGTCAGGTGGAAAGTGCATCGAAAAAATCTAATGCTAAGCAGACTACAACTTCAGAAGAGACAAATGAAGCAACAGATAATTGGGTGGCGAAAGGTGCTCCAAAAAAGGAAACTAAACAATCAGTTGGAGCAAAGGAGATCAACACTGATGTCAATATTACAATGGACCAAGACCTTGTCAATATTGGTGTGATAGAAGCTCCTGTTATTCGTGGAAACTATGGCTCCAAAGGAATATTAGTGATCAAGTTTTGTGTGGATTCGGATGGCAGTACTACTAATGTAAGATACACGATGAAAGGTTCGACGACCTATAAAGAAAGTTTGAAACAGATGGCTTTAACTTCAATTCGAAATAGTAAATTTGAAGCACACCAGGAAAGCGAGCAATGTGGTATTGCTACTTTTCGTTTTAATTAAAAGTATAACCATCCAAATATATCTATTAAATAGTGTAACTGTTCAGTATGGAGTCGGAAGCCCGAGGTCCGAAGAGCACAAGGCGTAAACTCTTCGAACCCCGGACTTCTGACATAACAGCAACTAATAACAATAAAAGTAAAAATAGAATAATGGCTAAAGACTTAAAAACACTATTCGGAAATGCACATGGACTTGATCAGAAAAGTGTGGAATTTTTGACCAATTCGTTGGAACGAAGTAACCTACCAGGGTTCGATTATATCGAATACAAACAAGCACTAAGTGCCCTTGCTAAAATGGATATGGATGAAAGCACCGCTTTCAAATCTGCCTTTGCAACTGCTTCCACGATGGGCCTTACCAAGGCTAAACTAGTGGAAACAGCAGAGCATTATAAAAATACAATCCTCAAAGAAAAGGTACAGTTTGATGAAGCGCTGAAAAATCGAATGAACCAAAAAGTCAACGGTAAAAAGCAGGAAGTTGAAAAACTAAAGGAGCAGATTACCAAGCACAAGGAAAAAATAAAACAACTTGAAGAGCAGATCGGTAAATATCAGACAACCATTGACGGAGCGGATAGCCAAATCAATGCGGAAGTGGAAAAAATCGAAGCTACCAGAGGTAATTTTGAGCATACCCACCAAAGCATTTTAAATCAAATTGAAAAAGATCTTCAAAACATCAACCAATATTTGTAAATTTCCGTTATAATTTAGACTTCGGTTTATTTTCAACAATGGTTATCCTAAAATATTAATAATAATTATGGCAGATTTAAATCATATAGACACAGATAGCTTTAAGCAAAAGTCATTTTGGAAACGACCGGAAGGTGTCACCGGTACTGTATTTCTAGTCGCATTAATTGCGGGAGGAGGTTTTCTCTTATTTAAATTTCTTCCACTGCTGGTCAGTTTAGCTGGTAATATACTTGCATTGACAGGCATGCTAGTCGTTTTGGCGCTTATCATTTATATGGTACTCGATCCCAAAATGCGCAACCTCGTAGGTTACATGTACAAGAGCGTCATGCGTTGGATCACTGGCATCTTTGTCAATATCGATCCGATTGGTATTCTGAAAAGCTATGTAGACGATCTTTCGGATAACCTTCGAAAAATGAGCAAGCAGATAGCGGCACTCCGTGGTCAGATGCGTAAGCTTTCTACCATTATGGATGATAATACAAAAGAGATTACCAAAAATATGAGTCTAGCCAGCGCAGCTAAAAAGAAAGGCAACCAAAATGCGCTGATGTTGTCGACTCGTAAGGCGGCTCGCTTAAGAGAGAGTAATGCTAAATATTCGAAGCTACATGCTAAGATGGATGTGATGCACAAAATCTTATCTAAGATGTATCAAAATTCTGAAATACTTTTAGAGGATACTAAAGATCAGGTGCAACTAAAAGAGCAGGAAAGAAAAGCAATCCGCGGATCGCATTCTGCCATGAAGTCAGCAATGAGCGTTATTTCTGGTGACCCAGACAAGCGAGCTATGTTTGATGCTGCTATGGAAGCTGTGGCTGACGATGTCGCCAACAAGGTGGGTGAGATGGAACGTTTCATGGAAATGTCTTCCAGCTTCATGGACTCTGTTGATTTACAAAACGGCGTATTCGAAGAGGAAGGTTTGAAGATGTTGAAGAAGTTTGAAAAAGAAAGTACTTTGTTACTGATGGGCGATTCTTCTACCGATGTATTGGACCTAGACTCTCCTACTGCTAAGCCAGAATATCGGGAGAACTCTAATAATGAATCTTACGATAACTTATTTGAGTAACGTTTGAATCGAAATTTGAATCGAAATCGAAATCGAAAATTTTCCCGCTAACGCCAGCTTGTTTTAAAATTAAGAACAGTATTGCGTCGAGAGTTTTTCGATTCCAATTTCGATTTCGATTCCAATTTCGATTTC
>ENA-ORXR01003806-ORXR01003806.1-marine-metagenome-genome-assembly--contig:-NODE-3806-length-13214-cov-4.286747_pt1 | contig 13214 bp, 8 predicted proteins | sample MGYA00237866_ERZ511479 | MGnify/ENA metagenome assembly ERZ511479 | reverse complement strand
CAGGTCGCTGGGCTTCAACCCAAAATGAAAGTCCATTTTTTGAAAAAAGCGCGCGGGATCGTCTCGTAAATTCCTATCTTTATATTGGCTGAAAAGAAGCGGGTCAGACCATTCCTCGCTATAAAACAGCCTATCAACTGTTCCCATTCGGGCATGAAGCAGGCCGAGTAATTTTCGGCTTTCCGTGTGCCTGACCAGAGTCACATATCCCGGGTCCGTGAGCCTGTCTTGGATAAGCACGCGGCATCGCGCCTTATCCGTCCAGAGGTGAAACCCGTTAGGCAGAATTATGGAGTCTAGACTCTCCGGGGGAGCGGATTTCAAGGCGCGCTGGTACGCCGCCCCGCGAAGAGTCTCTTGGCAGGCTTTACGCTTTACCGGGTCGGAGAGCGCGGTGCTCACGGTGTAGGCGTCAAAGTCAAGCGTATGGGGCAGGGATTGAAGTGGGTCATCTTGGTGAAACGCAAAATGAAAATAAGGGGCCGCACAAAAGCTTGCCCTAAAATAATCGGCCACCTCAATCGCCACCTCGGCGGGCAGGGACGGCGCATCATAGGTTTGTATGTCGAACTTACTCTGACGGCTCGCATCAACCTTGAGAACCTCGACCGCGCGATCAGAATTCATATCCACACCAATAATGTCCCCGCCATTGGCGTGAGCCGTCTCCAGAGCGTGTATGGCCTCAGTTGAGTATTGCATCCCAGGAATAATCTCGGGAATGCCGGGCGGATATTGCCGAATGGTCGAGGCCGCGACCCGGCCTGTCGCCGTGCGTAAGTCTACACGCTCTGTTGGTGCCGCAAATGCATCCCAAGCTCGAATGATACCCTCTTCTTTATGCGTCATCTTCACTACCGCGGCTTTGTTCGAGGGACATATTTAAAGCGTCTTTCAAACAGATAATTATCTCATCTATTTGCGTCCAATGCGCGGGAGAGCCGCAGAGCAGCAGCAAGGTGGCTGATGTTGCCTTCTCGACATCAAACGCAAATTCGCTGGATAAAATCTCTGCCCAATGCCGAGCATCAACGCCTGGAATTTCGCCCGCACCAATTAAAATGTGTGTTGGGTCATGTGTTTCGGCCTGAACGTCCTCGGGCCGAACAATATACAGCTCCGGATGGACGTCTTGAATCCGGTCCGCAAGCGAGTTTGCGGCGCGCTCGGCTTGATCAAAAGACGCATTCCAATCCCCGCGAACTATCTGCGCCAAACGATGTTCCGCAATCATGATTTCGACAAAGGAGACGCTGGAGGACCGAAACCCCAAATCTAAAGCATCATCCCAAAGCCGGGCGACGGTCTTTTTTTCGGTCAGCATACATCCCAGACTGCACGGCGTGAGACCGCGCTTATGCGGGCTGGTTATCCACACATCGCAGATCGACGACAGCGCAGGGGTGTTGGACTTATGCTGTCGAAACCGCATCGCATCCCATGCCCCGTCTATGATGACAAATATGCCGTGCGACTTCGCGTAGTTATAAATTTTTACGGCTTCTGAAGGAGACCGGAACCCATCATATGAAGGCGACACAAAAATGAGGGCTGCAAATCTATCGGGGCCGTGACGCTCGATGATGTCCGTTACCGACTGCAATGTCAGGGGACGACTTGTCTGATGATCCGGCTGTTGCTTTCTGCGAAGACGTATGGCGTTCCAGCGGCCAAAAATGAGGCCGCCGATGGTGCTCTGATGGCAGGTTTCATCAAACAGAATAAGGTCCCGGTCCCGATAAAGCTTAGGTAAGACGGCCGTCAATAATGTGAGCAAAGCGCCTGATGAGCCGCCAAAAGAAAGGCTCGCATAGGTCCCGCCGTAAAGCCGGGTCAGCAATTTATTGACCCGGTTGACCGGACTGTCTCCCAATGCAGCCGGAAGGTTAAACTCTCGATGAGAAATCGAATGTTCGGCAAAGTCCCAAAGGCGAGAATAGATATCCGAAAATTGACGGGTCGGGCGATCCAAATTTCTTGGACCGAAGACAGATTGGAAGATGAGTCTCAGCATAGGCCTTAAAATCAAACCCATGAAAGACAGGACGTCGCGCCGCCGGATGCGGCTAGGTTCAACGGACCGGGTCATCTCAGCCGTGAAGAGATTTTTACCGGTGTGCAGAAAGATCGGCGCTTTCTGACAAAGAGGGACCTAAAGATAAGACCGCAAAGAGACTTAGGCTGAGATAGAGAATGTGCTGGCATGAGGGTTTCCAAATTTCCTTCGGATTACCCAATTTTTCTGTGCAGATACCATGACGCAATCCTAAACTCTTTCAAACGTTAGGCTGCTAAGTTACTGAAATATATGTGTAATAAATCATCAGACGCCTGTTAAAGGTCGAAGCTTTCTGCCGAAGACCTCGTCTTCCCTGTTTTAAGTCCAGAAATAGGGTTCGAGATGTTCTTGGTAGGAATGTTTTTCAGGGACCCGTCCATATCCATAAATGTGCAATGCCGAAACTGCGCGTCGGGTGGTGGGTCCGATTTCTTACTTTGCGTGAAGACGCATTCTGAAAATACGCAACGATCAAAAACGACATTCACGAACTGCGATGAATCAAACTCCACATCAGAAAAATGACATTGGGAGAAATACGTCTCTTCAATATGGCAGTCTGCGAAACTGCCGCCTTGAAACCTTGATCCCTGGAAAAGGGTGTTGATGAAGCGAGACTCCACGGCCCGCCAGTGATGAAAAATGGCTTGTTGAAAAAGCGTGCGTTCAAAGCGGGCCTCGGTGAGTTTCACATGGCTCCAATGAGTCATCGCGAAACTGGTGTCTTCACAGATCAGACTTTCGACATGGCCGAGGCCGAAACTTAGCTGGCTCATATCCGCGAATTTCAGATGCAGGGCAGAGATGGATTGCGACAAAACAGAGACGTCGCGCAGCGTTGGCTCAATCAGGGACCCCGAATCCAAATTTAAACCATTTGGCCGCTGAATCGTTTTCAAATTCGATACAGTGAATGCCCAGCCTTCACTCGGCAGTTCAAAGTGTTCGCCTGTGCGTTTTAGGCGCTCCAAATTCAGACAGGACCAAATAAAAAATAGAAGACTGCTGGAATTTTGAACGTCCGATATGAGGCTCAAGCCGGAGCTTTCAAATCCAACGTTCTGCTGAGGGTCTTTTAGTATCGTAAGTGCCGCATCCCAATCCACATCTGAGAGCGAGTCAAACCGGGTGGCCGCTTCCTTCTGACAAAAATCCGCGAAGCTTGGGCCGTGGGCGCCACGTTTCGAGACCTCGATCCAGTCCTTGAACGCGTTTTGAAATCCCGTTTTTTCATGAAAGGCGGAAATCAGAGCGGTGAACCGATCGAGCAAAAGCGAGCTGATTAAGTATTCAGAAAAGGTCTTGTGCGTAAATTCAATTGCGGCTTGTTCCGGCTGGCGTTCATTTTGCGACAAAGGACACCCGGTAGCTGCAACTAATAAATTCGGGGGAGTCTTTGCCAAGGATCCGAATGAGCTCAAAACCTGGAGCGACGCTTTAATCTCCGGGTCATCGACGATGTCTTGGAGTGTCCGCAATGACACGCTCCGGCCGTCTCCCTTATGCCACACCGCCAGCGCAATATGTTGTAGAGCGGACACAAAACCTTTTGGGTCCATGAGCTGCCGAACGCTTTGAGCTTGCTGCTCCAAAATGGTCTTATAAATTTCGTTTTTATTGGAGGCATAGGTCAGCGCATTGACCTGCTCATGTGGCAGTTTCTCCGGCGAGCTTTCGTTATAATGTTCCAACGCTGCCTCACAAATCAAGAACGTTAAAAGCGGGTCTGTTCCAAACTCGGAAAAGTCATCATATTCCGTTGCCAGAAAATCCGGAAGACTGGGGTCGTGTCTATACTCCTTTGCCGCGAGGTATTTTTCCCACCATAAAGCGCGCAGGTCCTCTCCCGGGATGGAATTTGAGGACACACCAGAGCCGCGCATGCTGCCGTCCAGCGCCCGTAGGATGAAGTGTCTGAGGCCCGGAGTCGATAATTGATTGGAGGCAAACTGAATGTGCGACTCTCGTCCGAAAGCGATCACCCACAGCTTCTTATTATGGGCGGCGCAGGCTTTTTGCTCCGTCTTTAGCTCCGCCATAAATTGACGAAAGGCATCTTTGGTACCGTGAGGCTCCCGGCCGATTTCATCCACACCGTCCAAAATAAGGCAGGCCGCGTTCAAAGATGAGGCACGAAAGTGCCGCAAAAATGACCTGGCAGAGAAGGCGTCGCCAATGGGTTGAGCGGGATCCGTAATTTCCATGTCGATGTTGGAGAAATGGCTTCCGCGCAGATAGATTGGGAACAGATCTCCTACACAAAGCCCCTGAGCCAAATGTAGGGCAGTCATAGACTTGCCCGCGCCGGGCCGGCCGCTGACAAAAATCCAATAAGTCTTGTCCGGACCTCCGTCAGCTTCCTTTAGTATATCAATAATGTCTTCGACGCCCTGTGGGTCCGATCTATCGGAGAGGGCATCGTTCATCTGGATAGGGACATAGATGTCCGCCGGCGAAAAACTCTGACCTGCTAGGTTTTGAAAATAGCGCTGCGCTATCCACTCGCGGTGCTGAGCGCAGACCGCGTCAGAGAATGCCGCTTTTTTGGTTGGTGGCTTGCTCTGTGTCCGCCCGGCTGAATACAGGCCCCAAACTGTTTCGAAAGCGGTTGTCCACTCTTTTGCTAGGGTGGGCTCCGAGAAACTCTCGACCATTTTTAAAAATGCCCCGGAGTAACGTGTCGGGATTACGTTTTTATTTTTCCACTTACTAATGGTGACAGTACTGACCAGCTTTCCTCGGGTAAAGCTCTGTAGGTCATCACTGAAGCTCTCTTCCGTCCAGCGCCCGATTTGGAAATAGAATTTAAACAGTTCAGATGGGCTGAAACTTGCGAGCTCTTCCGGTGGAGGGACATTTATGGGCTTTCGCAAAATATACACCTCTTAGCTGCAACTCTGAATTCACACTGAAACCCGAATTTACCCGACGATCGTGGGGTGCAGGGGGTCAGGGGATTCCTTAAGGCTGATGAGCACTCCTAGCGGAGGATGAAATAGGGATTCAAGACGTCTTGTAAATTGAAAGGCTTTCGAGCTTTTCGTTCAAGTATTTTGGAAAACCTGGAGTCTTTCGCGTAATATGATTTGGAATCCGTAATTCCCACTAACGAAACAGTACCATCCTGTTCCGGCGGATAGTCGAACCTAGACGGCGCCTTCCGATAAAGCGAGGCAGGCCAAATTTGCGTATTGAGAAGAGTGCAGTTGCAGGTCCTGATGCTGCCGCAAAGGTTAGCCGTCCAGGCTGACTACATTGTCCCATCAGGACCTGCGCCCTAATCCTCTTCGCGCAATGTCTGCCTAAACAGTGTTCGGCGTCTTGTTGCCTTGGCTTGCATCGCTTATGGCAAGGGCGTGTCACTCTCACCTTTCATAAAAGCGGCGGCTTTGTCAGTTTGCATTTTGGGGTCAGCCTCTTTGAGCGCAGAAGCGCGGGATCTCTCCCCGAAAGAGAGAACCGTTTGTGCGGCGCTAAAAAATTGTCTTAGTATTGTCAGGCGACACGATTCTTCGGAATTCGATTATGATGTCTTGGAAGCTGAATTTCGGCGGTTTGGCTCGCAAGGAAAGCGCGCGCTTTTCACAATTTTGGAGACGGATGACGGACAGCCAGACATTGCCAGATTGATTGCAAGCTTAGGGCCGCTAACCCCTCAAGATCGGCAGCGCGTTCAGGCGAAATGGACACAAGACAAAACGGAAATCTACCTGCCATTGCTATTGGATGGTCACGCAATGTCGAGGGATTTTCTACTCAGGAGTTTGGCGGACCGAAAAGCGGTAGTTCGCGAGCAAGCGCGGGTCGCTTTGTTGCGGTTGCCAAAATCTGTCGAGCGCGCTCCGCTTTCAAAGACGTTGCAAAAACCCTTGCTGTCAGCCTTACTCATGGACCCGGATGCGGCCGCCGCTCCTTATTTGGCCCGGCTCAACCCTGCCGGATATGAAAAGCAATTCGCAGAGCTGCTGAGGAGCGGGAATAGCGAAATCGTCTCCGCAGCATACATTGCGCTATATAGAAAGAGCCCGGCTCAAGCGTTTAATACGCTTTTGGCTGAAATGGAGCGAATTGAGACGCCGGCCCAATCTCGGGCTATCGGGCAAATGCTAGCGGCGCGCCACAAATCGCGGCCGGACGGATTCTATCTCAAATTTGCGCAAGACATGTCCGGTGATGAAAAGCTATCCGCAACCGCGCGGGCGAGTGGCCTGCATGCGCTTATCGAGATTGCAGGCGGCCCGTTTCCCAAACTCACGCCAGCTCGAAAAGAGGCGCTCTCATTTCTGGTCAAAGGTCAACCGCGCGTGACACAGGACCAATATTTCCCCTATTTGACAGCGGCAGGCGCGGACTCGGCTTTGGAGTATATCTGGGGGGTTGCCCAAGCAGAGCGATGGGCAAATCGGGACATGATTGCCCGGTTTTATGATCGCCGCAGATCCCATGACAAAGTGATTTCCGACCTCATCCAATCTGATGATATCCGGACATTCTCGGCCGGAATTATAAGAGCTAAGCCGGCCCATGAAAGGCTAATCCGCGCACAAATCGACCATCCTGTAAAAGCTATTGCGAGCGCTGCCCGGAAGACGTTGAAGCTTCCTTTATCCAAGGCACCAAATCAGACATGCCCCATACGGCCATTTGATTTGGAGGATATGCGGGCGCAAATGCCGTTCTTTGAATCAGGCTGGATGATCGCCGATGACCGCGCCCGAATATCACTGACCCGGTCAAACCTTACAACGGCGCACCCGTCCAGTTCGGGTTGGTTGGCTGGATATGACCTGCAAAGCCCTGGCCGAAACGCGGCCCATTCCGGCGGCACTCTATTGCATTACGGTAATAAATCAGGCGCATTCGAAACGGCAGGGGACTTTTCAGGCCCGCTCGCTATTCTTCCGGGGCAACCCTTGCAGCTTGGCCAAACAACGCAGCAATTCTGGGTCATAGATCGGTTGGGCGGACCCTCGGCAGATGTTTCGGCCTATACGCTGGACTTGACGGCTCGCACGCCGCGCATCACCCATATTGGGGTACTGCCAAAACTGGCGAGAGAGTTCTCTGTGATCCCGAATGGTGATCTTCTCATTGGTTTTGAAGGCCGGGAACAAATACCGCTTCGGCTGTCAAAATCAGGACAGATGTCTTTGGCCTGCGCTGCGCCCCGACCTTCCAGCGTTCCGCGCGCTCCAAAATAATGCCTTATTCTGAAGACCTCGCGCTAAAGGCTTTATCCACGATTAAGGACCCTCAGAAGGATGGAGATATTATCTCTGCCGGACGATTGGCCTCGCTGGAATTCGTCGACGGCACTGTGCAGGCCGTGCTCCAAATCCCGCCTCCACAAGCAGACGCGTTCTTTCCGGTTCGGACCGCTGCGCAAAAGGCATTGGAAGGGATGGACGGCGTAACCAAAGCCCAAGTGGTTTTATCTGCGCATAAACCGGGGCCGCAAATTGGTGGACGCCCGCGGGCCAACCCCCACCAAGCCCGACGTCCGGACGGCGTTCAGGGCGACGGCGAAGTGAAACGTATCCTTGCGATTTCGTCTGCCAAAGGAGGTGTCGGAAAATCGACAATGGCGGCCAATCTTGCTGTGGCCTTAAAAAAATCGGGGCTTCGCGTCGGCTTGCTGGATGCGGATATTCACGGCCCCAGCCTGCCCATGATGTTTGGCACACGCGGGCAGCAGGCCCGGGCTATTCCCGTTGGCGCGCGCAAAATCATAGTCCCGATTGAGGCGCACGGCATTAAAACCATGTCAATTGCTTACCTTACGCCGGATGACAGTCCCGTTGTCTGGCGGGGCCCGCTCGTACAGGGCGCAATCGCCCGCATGTTATGGGATGTGGATTGGGGCGTGCTTGACGTGTTGCTGATTGATATGCCGCCCGGCACGGGCGATGCGCAGCTCGGCTTGGCGCAAGACATTAAACCCGGCGGGGCGATTATTGTCTCCACGCCGCAAGACCTCGCGCTCCTGGATGCGCGCAAGGGCGTTGCCATGTTCGAAAAAGTCGACATTCCGGTTTTGGGTTTGATTGAGAATATGGCTGTTTTCACCTGTCCGGATTGCGGGTCTTCCTACCATATATTCGGGGAAGGCGGCGCGGCGCGTGATGCGAATAAATTAGGCATTAAATATTTGGGCGCTGCGCCGCTGGAGATGTCTATTCGAGAGAGCGGAGATAAGGGCGTCCCGGTCTCAACTTTGGAAACGACAGTCTCAGATATATTCGCGGACCTTGCGAAACACGTCTGGGCCGAAGCCCTCAAGACAGCTCAGCGGGAATAGCGCCTTCGTCGCGCGCGGCCTTTTTTCGGTTTGGTAAAAAAGTCCAACCCGCTATATCTGAGCTGTCCTAAAATTTCCGCCGGATCCGGCATGTTCTTTGTCAGGCCTTTCACACGCCATTTCAGTTTTTCAAACGCCATCACATTCTCAATTCTGGCATCAAGAAACGCCCGCGCAGCAGCCTTGTCTTCAGATTGATCCGATAGCCAAACGGGAAGCGTTGTGCCGATGACGGAAGACAATATCGCGCGTTTGGAATAAAAATTAGCGTCCGTTGACGTGTCGCCAATCCCGCGCCAGATCATATCCGCCGCACTCCATATTTGGCGCACACCCGTTGAAGCCAGATCGGGCAACACCAAGCGGGACGAGGCGCGCCGTGCGGCTTCTTCATGCGGTCCAATCGCTTGCAGGCGCAGTAACACGCCTTGTGTGACGCGCTCTCGAATCTTCAAAGCCTCCAAATCTAATTCGCTAATCTGCTGCGCTGTTTGCGCGTTGAGCCCATCTGACCAATGATCCAAAAGATGCGCAATTCCGTTTTCAAAATATAATTCACCGGATCCGTCCGGATAGCCTGCATCGCGGACCGCCCGTTTCAAAGTCAAATCTGTCCAACCTTCGAAAGGCGCAATTTTCAATGCGGCCTTTAATATTGCATCGCGGGTTTTGTCTGGCTGGCTCATAGGATATTACATAGGGACCCCAGTCCAAAATGTCACCTAGGCCTTACGCCGCAGAACGACGCGTTTGAACCAAGCCACAACGACTTCTGCGCCCGCGCCGGATAAGACGCCAAATCGGAAGATGCGTCCGGCTAAGGCAATCGTTCCTATGCAAAGCAAGGTCAAGAAAGCCGTCGATAGCAGGAGTTCCCAAAGCGGCGGATCTGACGGCAAGCGCACGATCGCCGCAAATGGCGCCGAAAACGGAATGAAAGTCGCAATGCGGAGCAGCGGGCTGTCCGGTGCGGACAAGCCCAATGGAATGATCGCAGCGCAGGCCATGAGGATAAACAAAATCGGCGTCGTCAGGGTTTGCGCATCTTGCATGGAGGATGACAGAGAGCCGAGCGCGATGAAAAATGCGCCGTAGAGCACATATCCCAAAATAAGATAGATAATCAGGAAAATGATCATCCTCGCATCGAAGGCGGACACCAAGCCTTTGACAACATCTTGGTCAGGTCCAAAGGCGACATAACCAACGACGCCGACAATACCGACGATAATATAGGGCGCCATCATTGACAGGGTCAGGGCGGCCACGCCCAATAATTTCCCCAAAATGATTTCCGAAAACCGGGTTGTTGCGAGCATCATTTCGAGTAGCTTATTGAGCTTTTCCTCCAACATGGATGTGAGCAACATATACGCACCGGAAAAGACCGTGAGCCACAGCATGAAGGCCAAGACGGTCGCAACAAAAAACGGAACGGTATCGCTGGAGTTCACGCCTTGATCTTCCTCTCCCGCCTTGACCGGATTGAAATTGGCCACCTCCGGCGCGGACGCTACGCGGCGGTCCAATTCCGTGACGCTTAAGCCTTCAGTCTCCAGATAGGACACCCGGGCTAAGCGCTTTAAATAGCTATTCACTAAATCAGGCGCATCGACTTTGTTCACATTTGTCGACCAATATTGAGCAATCGGTTGTGCGGGTTCGGGACCTGGCTTGAAAATTACGACGCCTCCTAAGGTGACGTCTTTACCGTCTAAGGTTAGGGGTTTCTCATCTCTTAAATAAGGGATTAAGTCTTTTAGCATGTTTGCCGGCGGTTCTATAAATTCGAAATCGGCGACCGGGGGCGGAAATTCCGTTGAGAGACCGGGCACATTCTCGGTGATATAAGCTGCAGCCGCGTCTGTGCCTTCGGCGCGCAAGGCACGTTGGAACTCTGCGCGTTTTGCTTTGTCTTGGATAAAGAAGGCTTTGGCGGACATTGCGTTTTGAGCGGCATCTTCCAACATCTCGTCATACATGGCGTCCAGACCGGACTTATGAATGCCGGTTTCATCCAAGACGGTGACATATTGGGTGGGCGTGAGATCAATGTCAGCCGTTGCCATAAAAAATCCGAACCCGCCAAAGATAAATGGCAGCAGGAAGGAAATCCAAAACCCCCAAGTTTTGACGTAACCTAGATAGTCACGGCGCGCGATTAAGAAAGTCCGGCGCAGATTTACTTTTGGTAAAAAGCTCATGCTAAAGGCCCCTCATTCAGGTCCATATCTTGCCGCACGTCCTCGCCGACCAGCGTCACAAAGGCTTCGTGCAATGTGGGGCGGATGGGTTCATATTTGGATAAGCGCAGCCCTTGGGTCACAGACCGTTCCAAAATATCATGGGCTTGTGCGCCGGGTTTGAGGATCAGTGATAAATCTCCGCCCGGATGCGTATCGACGGAGACCGCAAAACGCTCAACCAGCTCAGCCAAGCCATCCATTTCCGACGCCAATGTCACGCGGCGCGGCGCTTCGGCGAGGGCGGCTTCGGTCGTGCCGTCAAATACTTTTCGCCCCGACGCCATCAAGATAATGCGGTCACAGAGCCGTTCGGCATGTTCCATCACATGTGTCGAGAATATGATCGTGCGATCCCGTGACGCGATTTCGCGGACCATGTCTTCCAATACTTGCTGGTTCACAGGGTCCAGACCGGAGAAAGGTTCGTCCAAAATATGAAATTCCGGGTCATGCGCAATGGCGGCAGGGAGTTGCACCTTCTGCGCCATGCCTTTGGACATATCTTTATTCTTCTTTCGCTTCGCCTCGCCGAGACCGTAACGATCCAGCATTTCATCGGCGAGGGTGAATGCCGCTTTTTTCTTTATCCCGTTCAGCCGCGCCATATGCGCGATGGCTTCGCGCGCAGTTTGCTTTTTATAAAGGCCGCGTTCTTCGGGTAGAAATCCGACCCGGCCAAATGCGCTCTCTCCCGGTGTGTCTCCGAATAATTTTACGTCCCCGCTGTCAGGTTTTATCAGGCCTAACGCCATGCGGAGTGTCGTCGTTTTCCCGGCGCCATTCGGGCCCAAGAACCCAATGATCTGGCCCGGTTCAACGGTGAAGGATACACCGCTGACGGCGGGTTTGCCGCCGAAGGATTTTGAAACGGCGTGGAGAGCGAGCGGTGCGGTCATATGAGGGGTCTATGGCAGAGATTTTGTAAGCGCTAGGTTAAATTCAGCCCGAGCGTTCTAATTTACCAAGCGCGGTTAAGACGACGTTTCGCCCGCCGCTGAGCCAAGTCTTATTATGACTTGCGCCGGGGAGGCTATGCGCGGTTTTTGGGCCGTCATATCCGACAAATAATTTCTGTCCCTGCGCGATCGGGATGACATTATCGGCTGTTCCGTGAATCCATATGAGCGGGACATCTAAGTCCTGCAGCGCGGTGTCAGATTTCCATGTGTCCTTCATCAAAACGGATACGGGCAAGATGGGCATTTGCCGCCGACCCATATCCAAGACGGAATTAAAAGGTGCGTCCAAGATCAAAAGCTCCGGCTGATGATGGGCGGCGAGTTGGGCCGCGACGCCGCTGCCCAGTGAGGTCCCGTAAAACACAATCCTCTCAACGCCCATATTCGACAAATGTTCATATTGGTCGATGGCGGTCTTGACTAAACTGTCTTGCGTCGGGCGTCCCTCCGTGCCTGGATATCCGGGGTAACCGACAGACCAAACGCCGAAACCCGCTGCGCCCAGATCCCGAAAGATATGCATATTACTGTCGATGGAGGATGCGTTGCCGTGAAAAACCATGACCGTTGGACGGTCTGCGGCCGCAGGACTGTACCACCCTAAACCGCCGGACGCTGTTCGGACTTCCGTCATTTCAGCGGGCGGGGGATGATAATAATTCGGCGGAAAATAAAGGAGTTTCCGTTGGGCAAAAAAGGCAATCACAGCCAGTGCGACGTAGAGGATGAGGGCTGTGAAAATTATACGGTGGATCCAAATCATGAACGCATAGCCTTGCCTCAAAAGGGCGCGCTTGACCAGAGCGCGAAAAGCGGCACAACCGCCCCATGACATATTTAAAGACCCTCCTTTTCTCAACAGTTTCTCTCGGGCTCATCGCGTGCAGTTCGGGCAATGATGCGCCGACAGAGCGTTCCGCCATATCCTTTAACGCCGCCGTGATGGATGACTTGCTCTCCGGCGCTGTAGAGCGCGGCGAGGTTATTGGTGTTCAGGCGCTTGTCTTTGACGAGGGGCAGACAGTCTATCGCGGCAGCTTTGGTTTGGCTGACCGGGAACGCGGCACGCCTGTCAAATCCGATACGGTCTACCGCGTTTACTCCATGACCAAGCCTGTGACCTCGGCGCTGATTATGGACCTCATGGAGGAGGGGAAACTCAAACTCTCCGACCCTGCGTCTAAATATATTCCGCAGCTCGCCGAGATGAAAGTCGTTAGCCTCGGCGAAGATGGCCGGCCTAAATATGAAGATCAAACCCGTCCTATGACGATTGAGGATTTGCTGCTGCACCGCTCCGGAATGGCCTATGGCATCTTTGGCGGGAATCCGATTGAAGACGCTTGGGGGGCGGCGGATTTGTTTAATCCCCAAACACCCATGGCTGATAATATGGACAAAATGCCGAGCCTTCCCCTTTTGGGCCAACCGGGCGAGCAATGGTTCTATTCCTATTCCATCGATATTTTGGGCCGCATTGCCGAGGTCATTACAGGGCAGAGTTTGGGCGAGGCGATGAATGCGCGGTTCTTTGAACCGCTCGGAATGACAGAGACGAGTTTCACAGTTTCGCCCGATCTTAAACCCCGCTTTGCGTCTAATTATATGTTGCAGGAAGACGGCAGTTTTGTGCTCGCCGAAGATGGCCAGAC
>ENA-ORXR01003805-ORXR01003805.1-marine-metagenome-genome-assembly--contig:-NODE-3805-length-13218-cov-10.069097_pt1 | contig 13218 bp, 12 predicted proteins | sample MGYA00237866_ERZ511479 | MGnify/ENA metagenome assembly ERZ511479 | reverse complement strand
CGGCAAGGGCGCAGTTTTCTTGTGTGGGGGGTGGCGGGTGTTTGGCGGCCGCGCGCGGCGGCGGCGGCCGCGGTGGCAGACGCGGGGGGGTGACGACCCCGGCGGCGGTGGCGGGCGTCCGCATCGCCGCCGCGCCGCTCGCCGCCGCGCCGCCCGCCCACCGTCACTATGGCGCGGCGGCGCTTTTGCCGCCGCCGCCGCCGCCCCTGGCGACGCCGCCGCGCCGCCCGCCACCGGCGTCGTACGCGGCCGCGCGGTGGCGACGACGGCGGCGCCGGGCGGCGGCGGCGACGACGGCCGCGGCGGCGGCGGCGGCAAGGGCGCAGTTTTCTTGTGTGGGGGGTGGCGGGTGTTTGGCGGCCGCGCGCGGCGGCGGCGGCCGCGGTGGCCCTTTCGGCGGCGGCGGCGGAGGCGGAAATGGCGCAGCGTTTTTGCTGGCGGGGTTCGCAGCAGCCGAGGGTAGTTGACAACCTCAGCGGCGGCCGGAGGGTTAGGGTTACGTGTTCTTTTCTTTTGGCTGTCCTTCTGTTTTTTCTTGTCCAACTGGTGCGAGGGCAGCTGATTTGTGGTTTTTTATTCTAGTGTTCATTCTACTGACCGCCTCATTTGAGCCTATCCGCCTCATTTGAGCCTATTTTTGATTTCTCTCTGTGACCATGTTCCCAGCCTCGTCTGCTCTGTCTGAGAATAGGTCTGAACTCAGCGCAGTCCACTTACCCATGGGTCAAATCGACGGCTGTGTACGACGAAAACTCGGAGGGGGTGCCCCAGACACCCCAAAAAAACGCGTTTCCAGGCCTTGTAAAAGGGAGCCTCATTTGAGCCTCATCTGAGGCTCATTTGAGCCTCGGGAGCAGTAGAATGGACACTAGGATACATACAGGTTGTAGCGGCGCACAGCCGCTCGAACAAAGCTGCTGCCCATGCTGCCGGTGATATGCTCGAGCATCGATTTCATGTTCAGCATTGGTCAAGCATTGAACTGGTCCGGGCTGGACCAGCGACGCAACCAGCTGCTTCTCACGGAAAAGACATCTTCGACAGGATTGAAGTCGGGCGAATACTGCGGGAGAAGCAACACAACCACCCCAGCTGCCCTCACGGTCTCCAAGTCAGCCTTTTCATGGATGCGGGCGATTTCCAGGACGAGGACACACCGCGCTGGCTGCTCATCCCACGCCAACCCCTCCTGCGCACTGTTCATGCGCGGCAAAACAAAGTTCGTCATAAACAGCAGGAAGTCAACGGCGGTCTGTCCGGAGGGTGGGCGAGTGATGAACCAGTCCAAGACACAATCATGCGCCATGGCCACGAAAAAACTGGTGCGCACACCGGAAGACGACGTTACGTAACACTCAGCTCGAGAGGCACGCAACTACCACGCCCACCGCCGCTCCGCCGCGCGACCCGCGCGGTGCGCCTCGTTGACGTACACACGACACCGCAATGGGATCTGCCACTGCACGGCCACCCAGGCGACCCTGTCTGCCTCACTGCGAGTGATGAAAGCCTTCTCCACCACTTTGTGCGTATACCCGTTGCGTGCCAGCACGCGGGCCACAGTGGCCGGGGTCACGTCGACCGCTCCATCGACTTGGGCGGCCTCTCGTTCACAGCATCGGCCATCTCATCCAAAAACATCTCGGGCTGCTCTCGAACCGCTGAAAGCACGGCGTCACGAAGCTGGGGGTCGTCCGCCAGGTCGTCGAAGTGCCGGTTCCAATTTGCAGGGTCATAGTGAAAGTCGCCCCCGGTATCGCAGTAGTACCCCAGGAAGCGCGATGCGGATCGTACCGACTTGTTGAGGTCATGAGCGGCTGGTACAACACCCCGGCCATGCTCCAGCACCATTCGCACCACGTGCTCGCGCGTCTCGGCGGACTTCATGGCCGAGCGAGAGAGAGTCACGTGTAAAAAGGTGGGGGGATTGGAAGGGGACAGGGAAAGGGGCTAGGGGATAGGGCTGGGGAAGACGTGGTGAATAACGATTGGGGGGGTTGGAGACGGGGGGGGTCAATGGGAGGAGAGAGGGAACGTGACGAGCGCATGGGCAAGACCGGGCATTGCTCTCACTGTCACGAATCAAGAGACGGATGCCGATCTCCCGGCTTCCCACGAGACTGCAGTCGTTCTCCTTGCAATGCAGCCGGTCTCCAGTTGAGATGCGATCATTTTCGTGCGGACTGGGGTGATGACGGGTCAGTCTGCTCTGGATGGCACGCATGCCTCCGCGCAGCTGTGCAGACGGGCTGTTGTTTCTCTCGAAGACATCTTGATTAGGATTTAGCAGCGGGAAATGGCGGACTGCTTGCCGCTGGATGGATGATCAACTGGACAGCTGTCGGAGTTACGTCCGAGTCTGACACACGCACTGCGCGAACATGAAACATTTGCACCCTAATGACGAACGCCCCAGCCAGTAGGCATCACTGCGTCGTCAACTGCAGGACAATTCTGTGAACTTCTGAAGTGTACAATTGTTCCCTGCACTTTTGTTCCCGTTTGGATCGGCCAAATTTGGGCAGACTGCAATATGGAAACCACCTCATTGGAGCGGATCGAGAAGTCCGTGGACAGACTTCTAAATGTTGTCAGCGACTCTAAACAAATGGCGATGGATGTGACAGAATCCTGATTGTACTGTAGCCCCCTGTCTTAGAACCAGCTGCGTCTTTTCATCATGTCACAAGCCGACATGTGACTTCCCGCCTTCCGTTCGACTTCTTTTTGAGGCTCTTGGTTTCCCACCCACCATCGGACCCATGAAGAACAAACAGAGCGAGCGCTAAAATCCAATCCTCCGAGATTCACGACAGCTTCGCGGAGGTGGAGCAGAAACATGCTCACGTGAAACAGAAACCGTGTACCACAGAGTACCGGGTTCGAACTTCATCATGCGCGAACCAACAGTCGATTCCCCCCACCCGTCCTCTTCGCGGCCTTGTCGATGCCGTACACTCATCGATGCCATTCACTACCGCATGGCGGAAGCCAATGGAGAGGGGACAGCGCCACCCTTGCTGTTCTTGCCTATAGGCAGGCGTGGCGTGAGCCGACCAGTTCGCGTCCCTGACCTCCCATCCAGCCACTTCTCACTCGGAAGCGCGTAGTATTGCTCGTCAATTATAGGCCGGAGAAGCCACGCGCACGGGACAAGCGCCACGCTCCCCACCGCTGCCGTGGTTATTCTTCACCCCAAGCGACCCCCCCTTCCCCGACAGCGCGGCGTCCGACCAACCAATCCAAGGCTGGGTCCCGGCTCGGGCCTCTTCGCTCTCCACACCCAGTTTGTCCCCGCTCGTCGCGGCAGCCGACAGGGCCGCCAGCTGCGTACAACGCCTGTCTGCCAGAGATTGCGTCAGGGATTTTCGTCTGACATCGAGCCTGCAGTGCACGATGATCCGCGCGCAGGATCATGGTGGCCGCACCCCATGGAAGCCGGCCCCAACGACTTGTCAGCTGCCCTTCCCGAGCAACCGAAAGATGGCCGCTGAGACGGCCCGTTCCGGGGGCGGAAAGGCACAAGGACATGGAGCAGGCGACCAAGGAAGGACCCAGAGAAGAGGGCCAAACGGCCGAGGAACGGCTGCAGAAACTCCGAGGAACCCTCGCCCTTGTCCTCGTGACTGAGTCATCGCCAGCGAAATGTCCGTCAGGCTGCGACTACAGCAATTGTGAATATTGAGTGTTAGAATGTTCAAAGATAAACGATAGTGAACAAATCAGCTCGTTCCAGTCTGCTCCAGCCAATCAGAGACCTTATCAGCATCTGATGGCGGAATAGGTCCTCGCATCCCCTCAGGAAGCAGCCATTTGTTCAGCACCTGTGACAGACACGCGGATCTGGCCTTAGACCTCGCCGTTTAGATCTCGCGTGTGAGCCGCGCCATAGAGGTGTGGCTCGTGTCAAGTGATCCGACACTCTCCAGTTGACAGTGGCTGAAGTACAGCGCCTGTTCGGTTGGCCAGCGACAGCGACGGAACGACTCCATGTGGCCAGCACTGCCGGCAGACACACGCGGAGTAGCCAGATCGACGAGGACCTCGGATTCCCGCTCTGCCGCGAACGGGTGCCGGCTCGCACCACGAGACCCAATTGTGTTGCCTGACCGGACAATGGCTGTGCCCTGCGCAGCCACAGCCGTTTCCATCGTTTGTCAAGCACCCCTGGCCGTGGGACGACCAACGAGGCGTGGCGACCCGCAATGCCTGTCGGAACCGGGTTGCTAGTCTCGTGGTTGGCACTTCGTGTCTGATTGGGCAGGTCAGTTGCGATGGATTCCGAATGACCCCATTTTTGAATCTGCAGTTCAGGTCGCAAGCAGCTGGCAAAGAGATCAAGAGGGTGAGGAAAGACAGTCCTCACAGCTGCTGGAGGGGTGGTCGACAGCTTTGAAGAGAGCTGTCGTGCGCATATGTGGAGGCTCACCGAAGTCTTCGGCCTCGTGTGTGGGCACCAGCGCCTTGACCGTCTGTTCTCCACGTCCCTTCGTCGCTTGCTCTGTGCCATGCCCGACCGTACGCAAGGAGCCAGCAGGGCCACGCAAGGGACAGTCGTGGCGCACGACCACCGCTTGCTTGCCGCGAGGAGGCCACCCTTGCCTCGTTCCCTGGCAGAGCGGGTGGGCTTCGTTCTTTCTTGCACATCTGCTTGTGTGGGCCACCAGCAGCGAGCGAACGGGTCAGCGACACCACTCTCGATTCTCATCCCATCTGCCAGCTGGTGGCGGTCACGGCTGGAGCCGAAAGCTGAACCTAGCTGGTGAGCTGCACCTGCCGGGCACGGCCAGTCGACTGGGCCCGCCGAGAGCCCCAACAGTCGACGCACGGAGCACTCTCGTGGCGGGGCCGATGGCCCGTAGACATTGGCGCTGGGCCGTTCGATTGGTGGATGTGGCCCCTTGGGCGCCGATCCTCTGGTTGAGGAACAGCCATCCGGAGCACGTCCATGGGTGCGGCGTCCTGCAGACACAAGAAAAGTCAGATCTCTGTCAGTTTGGCATCGGACTGAGAAGGTCACCTCAACATTACCAGTCTCATACCGACATGTACAGAGCCACATTGTGGCCATTGAGACGATGTTTCGGTCTCGCGTCGGTTATGAGTGGTTCTTCCTATGGTCAATGGCTCCAAACCAATGGTGTCAGGCGGCTTACGCGCCTCTGATTGGACTACTGTATTGAAGTAGGCCCATCGCAATCGCAGAATCCCAGTCTCTGACAATAGAAGCACTCCTTGTGTTCTATAAATGGCTGGTTGGCTCATTGTTGTCATCCCCATTGGAAAAAAGATAGTCTCATATGTCTTGCGCACACCATTCGGCGTTCTCCAGGTGGCCTTCCGGCCACTGCTGGCCCTGTCGGGCCCGACGAGAGCCCTGATACCTGTCCCTCGCCGCACATCGGGGCATCGACGTGCCTGGTCCGAACGTCGGCTGTACGCCTTGCACGCGGCTCGAGTGTGATCCTGGGGCCCGTGACTCGCTCGGCGGTTGGAGATTGGGCCATTTCTTCCAGACCGTTGCAGTTCTTTTGGCGGCTGCCCGCTCTGTTCCCTCAGAGGGACCCCGGAAGGCCAAGGGCCAGACGGGACGGGGCGGGTCGCAAGATGTGTGTCTGGCAGCCCGTTCTCTGTCTCGCCCCAGGGCTCTCCCCACCGAGCGCCGCGCCGGCACTGTATTTTCGCACCACGCTATCCTCCTGACGGCACATTGCGGGAGGCGGGGCCAGCTGGCGTCGTGTCGCGCCGGCGGGCCAGCCTCCGTGCGTGGTGGCCTGCGGCGTGCGCCTGACGCTTCTCCCGCCGCTCCCGCCGACCACACCACACACACCGAAACTGACCAGTCTGTCGGTGAGCGCGGCACACGTGACTACGGCGCGGCTGGGTGAGCTGCCGCGGGCTCGTCCACGCTGACGCAGTGGTGCTTCAACGAACACAGCCACGCGCTGGCTGGCGCTGTCCGAGCTGGTCGACGGCCAGGTGGACAGCGTTAGGGAAGGGGGAGGGGGGGGGGGGGGGGGGGAACAAGGCCGACGACCCTGCGCTTCTGCACGCGAGCTGCGCGGCCCGATCGCTCGCCGCCGCTGCGGCCGCCGCCCCGCCGCCCCGTTTGACGCAGGGCACGCCCCGCGGCACCCCGGCCCAGGTGCCCGGCCGGAGCCTGCGTCTCGCGTGAGTGGGGGGCCGGCACGGTCCGTGCCGGCTGCACCAGCGTTCGCTATTCTGTCGTTTTTTTCATTTTCCCGCTCCTTGTGCGCGTTGCGGGCGCGTGCAGGTGCCATCACGGGGACGAGGGCCCGCGCTTTTCAGCAGCCGCCCCCCCTGGGTGGGCGTCTGTCTGCAACGAGTGCAGTAGAGCAAGCCCGCGCCATTCGTTCGCACACGTGGTCGGCCGCCCACGCCTCCTCTCCGCTGCACGCACGACGGGGCGAGCCAGCGAAGGGGACCGGAACCCCTGCTCCCCCCCCCTCCCCTGGCCAGTGACGCGGTCGCGCGCGCACATGCCGCGCACCATCCCAACGTCAGCACTTTTATCTGCCGGTGTGGGGGTGGGGTAGCTCTTTTTCGCCCCGCCATTGGCTCGTTTTCCCCCCGTGTTTTCTGTTGCCTCGTTCCCGCCCCTTTTTTTACGGTGGTGGTGTGGTGGTCCGAGTACCTGGGCGCGTGTGAACGAACGCCCCCCCCCCCCCCCCCCGCCGACGCGACCGCGCCCCCCGGCCTGTCCTGCTGTGACGCTGGCTGTGGGCGGCGGTAGGGGTGGGCCACGGGCGGCGCTTTGCCCGCTCTCCCCCCACCGCACGTGGCGGTCGCGGCGGCCACGTAGCTGGCCCCGCCGCGCGTCCCGCATCGCTTGGCCGTTGCGCGCTGGTGCAGGCGTTGGGCGGGGGGAGCGCGGCGACCACGGTTCGTCCGTGCTCTTTGGTGGGCCGGTGGGGGCAGTGGGAGGGGAGTCGGGGGCACGCTCCGGGCGCTTGGCTGCCGCCGCCACCGTGTGTCCCGCACCGTGCGTGCCGTGCACACCCATCCCCACAGCCGCGCACGCGCCGCCGCTCGCCGCGTCCTGCCGGCCGGCGCTTGACGCCGCCGCCCCGCGCGCGGTGGCGCCCCCGCCGCTCTGCACACCGTCGCCGCCTCCCGCATTGTTCATTCCTTCCGCGGCATTGCGCCGACTGCGGAGTGGGGGGGTGGCGGTGGGAGGGGGGGGGGGGGGAACGCCACCGCGTGCGAGAGGTGGGCCCGCCGCGGGCGGCCAGGGACTGGCCGGACTGGCCGGTGGCTGCCGTCGGCCTGATTTTCCATCGACGTTGCTGACGTCGACGTTGGGTGGCGAGTTGTAGCAAAGCGCTTTCCGTAATCGGCAGGCGCGGCGCTAAGGCGCCTGACGCTGTACGGTCATTGCCGGGTGGGCATTGTGCGGATCGAGTGGCCAACGCTGGCGGGCGACAGGTCGGGGCGTTGGGGGGGGCTGGACGCACCACTGGGGGTGCTCCTGTGCTGTGCCTTCCATTTGGTTTCGCCTGGGCTTTGTAGCCTGGTTGTACCTTGTCTGGCCAGCCGCGGTCGACTGTGCGGTTTGACTGCATTTCCTTGTCGTCGATCCCGCGACGTGTTGCTGTTGCCTGGATCATCATTCTCTACTGGGCACCAACGTCGCGCCGGCTCTTGTTTGTCGGCTGTCGCTGAATCCCTCCCCGCGCTGGCGCCTGCACCTGAGCCCTTGAGGCCCTTTCCGGGGACCTGTCACCGACGTGGCGGCGGGCGCCGTCGAGCCTGTGCGGCCGTGGCTGACCAGCCTGCTCGGTCGGTCTGCGGTGCCTTCATTGGCCTTTGCATAGTCCCAGCGACGCCGTGCGGACGGTACCGGACTCGGCGAGTTCCCATTCGACCGTCAGCGGCAACGACGAACGTGGCAGCTGCGGCGATTCCGGCTGTGACCGCTACGGCGCATCCGTGGACCTTGTTTGTGACCACGTCGCCCCCCCCTGCTTCAGGCGGGCAGCATGTCTGGCGCTCCCCGTGGCTCCCCTGGCGGCGGCGGCGGCGACGGGGACCGGGACTACGGGCACCTGGAAGAACAAGAAGACACTTCCAAGGCCACCCCTGCCGTCAAATGGTCCGAGCGCTATGCGGAGCTGGTGGAGTGGCGGAGGAGGGAAGGCCACGCGTGTGTGCCCAAGGCCGCCGGCGTCCTCGGCCGGTGGGTGGCCCGACAACGGGAGCTGAAGAAGAAACAGCAGCTGCAGCCGGAGCGCGAGGCGCAACTCAACGAAGTCGGCATGATTTGGGACACCAACGCCAACCAGTGGGAGATGCGCTACTCGGAGTTGGTGCAGTGGGTCACCACCCACAACCACGCGTGCGTGCCAATTGCACAGGGTGTCCTGGGCGCGTGGGCGGCCAAGCAACGGCAACTACACGCCAAGGGCAAGCTCTCCTCCGAGCGCTACGAGCGCCTGACGGAGCTGTCGTTTGTGTGGGACACGCCGGCCAACGACTGGAACAAGCAGTTCAACAACCTAGTCAACTGGAAGAACCTCCATGGCCACACCCGCGTCCCGTTCAACGACGGCATCTTGGGCTGGTGGGTCAACACCCAACGACAAGCGCAACGCAAGAACAAACTGCTCGAGACGCGGCGAGAACGGCTGGACAACATTGGCTTCTGTTGGAACCCGCAGCAGGTTAGCCGGTCATTGACAGGCACCAAGCGGAAGGTCCGGTCCGATGACCTTGGCTTGTCATATGGGGACCAGGTGGAGGACCTGCCCATTCGAAACCTGCCGCTGGCGGGGCCGCCACCGGGGCTTCAACAACACCAGCAGCACCAGCAGCATCAACATCAACAACAGCTGCAGCCGCCGCCGCCGCAACAACAACAACAACAACAGCACTACATGTCGGGTGCGTCGGGTGCGTCAGGCTCGGGCATGGCGTACGCCACGCCAAGGGTGTCACAACATCGCCTCTCCCCACCCGATGCTGGTGAGCAGCGCTCCTCCCTGATGGGCCACCCTCACGGCGGTTTAGGGAGCGGCCTCGGGCAGGCCAGCCATGGCCAAGCAAGTCTTGCCGCGCCTGGTCATGGCGGGATGGGCTTGGGGCATGGTGGCCACGGGCACAGTGTCCTTGTCGGCGGGAGCGGTGCAATGGGTGGTCATCTGAGCGGGGCATCGGGTCACGGGCAGGCGAATCACAACCACTTGGGCCGGGGGCAGTCGCTGCAACCTCACTCGGGGGGGGTGGGGCACGGCCAGGCTGGGCTCGGCCAGACCCCTCTGCCGTCAAGCCTGGGTCATTCGAACCAAGGCGGCTATGGGGGCTCTGGCCAGGGGCAGGGCAGCCACGGGGCGGCGGGCCACGTGCAAGGCGGGCTTGGTTCGACCCATGGAAGCCACGGGTTGGGCAGTCACGGGCAGGGCGGCTTTGGGCAGGCGGGACTAGGACCTGGTAGCCACGGCCGAGCGAGTCACGGCCAAGGCGGGCCAGCGCCGCCGTCGGGTCACAACTTCACTGGCGCAGGCGGCCAAGGGGCCATGCCCCCGTCGTCTCATGGCATCGGTCACCCGCATGCGGCGGATGCTGGGTTTACCACACCTAGTCCCCCTCTGTTTGGCATGACGGAGCGTCCGCCACTGCAGGGGAAGCGGTACTCTAGCGGCGCCGGGTCGGGTTCACTGACACGGCCGCCATTTTCCTACTTCCACGCCGACCCTGCTGGCGGCCTCTACGAGACGATGAACTCGCAGCGCAACCAGTACGGGATACCTCCTGGCGAAGCGGTCGACGGCGGCGGCGGGGCGGGCCTCGGTACCACCCTTGGTGGCGTCGGGGTGGGAGGCACGGGCTCATCGGCGATGAAACAGCAGCAGCAGCAGCTCTACCACGGCGGTGGGCCACCGGTCGGGGGTGCCGCAGACGGCGGTGCAGCGGCTGGCTCGACGTTTGCTTTTGGCATGAGCCAGCCGCGCGACGCGGAGGAGCGCGTCACGCTCCAACGCTACAACAGCGCGGCCTTCCAAGCAGATCCGCTGCCGCCGATGGAGTCATACTCCCCCCCCCAGCAGCCGTCGGCACTTGGCGGCACCCCGCCAGTGCAAGCGTGGGACAACAAGCCGGACGGTCAAGACGTCGGCGGTCGGCTGTCTCCGCTGCGGCAGGCAAACCAGCGGCCGCCACTTCCACCGCCGCTGCCGTCGCCGCTTCCTCCGCCGCGCTTCCTGGCGTCTGCCCCTGCGTCGACTGTGCCAACGTCAGGGGGCTCGGGCGCCACTGCCGGTGGTGCCAGTGGCGGCGGTGGCGGCGGCGGCAACAACCGGACAGACCGTGAGCGCGAGCGTGGGGATCCGGACCGCGACCGTGACCGCGGGCGGCACCGGGGCAGTGGCGGCGACATGCCGCAGCGCCCCCCGGACGGCACGCGTAGCGCCGACGCCGGCCGTACTGCCGACCTTTCCCGATCTATTGAGATGTCGCGCAACTCGAGCCTCTCCCGGTTGGCCGATACGCCCCGCGGCGGCGAGCTGCCCCGTGGGGGGGGGGGTGGCGGGGATGCACCACGGCCCGACCCGTCCCGCGCGCTGGACATGGCTCGCGCCGGCGAGTATGGGGGCGGCACCTTTCTCAGCCGGGGCCCTCACCTGTTCCCATCGACCACCTCCACCTTCTCTTCGCACGTTGGCGCCACGGCCGGTTCAAGCGGCGGCGGGGGGCACGTGGGCGGCCTCGGTGGGCCTGCAGCACAGGGCGGCAGCGCGTCGGGGGGGGAGTTTTCCGGGCTGGACCTCGGCACCGCCGCCTACATCTCGTCGGCCACCACTGTGACGCCGGGACCCGCGACCCTGCCGTCCCCGCAGCTGACACCAGCAACGATTGAGCAAACGCTGGGCCCTGCGGGTGGCGGGGGCGGGGGCGGCGCCGGCGCCGGCGGTGGTGGCGGCGCCGGCGGCATTGGCAGCGGGGGCAACAGCGGCGCGGGCGGGAATGGTGGGGGCGGCGCCGGCGGTGGGCACTTTGAGTTTGCGCACTGGAATCCGCAAAGTGAGACCGTCTCGCCGCCACGCTTGGCTCCTCTTCACCCGCTGCCGCAGTCGCTACCGCCGCTGCCGCCGACGTCGACGGGCCGAACCGACGGGCTGCCGGGCCTCACCGACCGCTTTGGTGGCGGCCGCTCGGGGTGGCCAGGCGGACACCCGCCACGGGAATAGGGAGGCTACTCGGAAAGGGCCTTCCTTCCGTTCTGCCTGGCTACATTTTTGTGCGCTCTGGCGGCAGTAGCGCTCGGGTGTTTGCTGTGCCTCTGTTTTTGGTGTTGGGTCGGCCCGGCGTGCCGCCGTGCGGTACGCGCCACGTGCGTGGCCTTTGAGCCGTGCGCAACGCTCGGCTCTGTCAACACGCTGCTTGCTGTTGCGGATTGACGGGGTCGTCCAGCCGCGCGCCGGCCCGTCGTGTCGCCGTGCCTTCTGCGTCTTGCGCGTGGCCGTTTGAGCCGGGCGCGAGGCTCCTCGCCGTTCCTTTGCTGCCTACTGTTGGGAAATGGCGGGGACGACCAGCCGCGCCTGCTGCGAATGGTTCGGTTTGCGCTGCGGGGTGCTGTTTAAGGCTGGGGTTGTGCTGGTGGTTGGGTTGGCGCTGGTGGTTGGGGTCGCGCTGGAGTTTGACGTGGCGCTCGGGGACAATTTGACTGCTGCTTTTTTTGTTGTTCATACTGGCTGAATGGCTTGGTCTGCGCTGTGGGGTGGTGGGTGAGGTCGGTGTGGCGCTCCAAGACTTTTGACTCTGCTGTTTCTCCGTTGTTCATAGTGGCTCTCGACTGCAATTTTAGGGCACATGCACGAGAAGGAATCGAGGCGATGATTGCGTGATGGGGATGATGTTGGCGATACATACACAGGCCAGAGACGCGCCCGGTCCAGGACCGGGTAGCGCGGTTGGTCTTGGTCAAGAGTACAAGGCTGCGCAGGCCGTTCGGCCACTGCTTGCTACACACGTGACCAGCACGCGGACGAAGAAACCGCACACCGCCTACCACCGCCGCAACAACGTGGTGATCATGCGGAAGCCGTCGAGCACCCCCCCCCTCTTGCCCTCTGCCACCTCTGCTCCCCGGAGCTTGACGTACGATCCCCGCCAGACGCCCAACAGCACCGCCGTCGACAGCAGCGTCACGACCGCAAAAGCGGGCGGCGGCAGGTGCGACGTGACGACGCCACGGAGCGCCAGCCCCGACGGCACGCCCACCAGCCAGGCACGGGCGGTCGTCACGGCCGCCCCCTGGTACGTGCCCACGGCACGGCGGGTGTAGGCGCCCATCAGGGGAGCAACCGCCAGCCACGTGACGATAAACGGCGCGGCGGTGAGGGCGATGGAGAGCGGGTTGGCATTGGCCGCGTGGGAGGCGGCGCCAATGGTGGCAAAGGCGAGGAAGACGGCCACGTCGCCAGCGGCGAGCAGCGGGTGCGCCGCCATGTCGGCGTAGGAGGGGGGGGCAGCGGGCGTGTTGACGTCCACGCCCGCTTGGCCGCTCCTGGCGGGCGAGTAATCCGGGCGTGGGGAGCGAGGGGGAACAACCAAACGAGCAGACGCAACGTGCAACGCCGAGCAAGAAACCAGGGTGAGGGGCGGAACGGCGCAAGGGACCAGGCACGGTGCGCGATTACGCGCTCTGCCGATGCGCGACGACGTTGCCGACTAGGACTACTAGCAAACACGGCAGAGCAGCAAGGGCGGCACGGGGGGTGGCGGTGGCATCAACAAGAAGTATTGAATGGGGCACACAGCGTGCAACCACACGGCCAACACCCCGTCTCCGCCTCACCGACGCGCACTAAAAAAGGCGCACAGACATACACGGGCCACCCTCATGGCAGCACACCCCACAGATAAAAAAAAACACGCAGTTACGGACGAGGGCAAGCGCATGGGCCGCGGCGCACGCCAGGCGCTGGGCGCTGCCCTCGTTGTCCGCTAGTCAGCCGCCCTCCACCCCCAACAGCCCCCACGTCGGCCCCTCACCACAATCGCAGCACCCCGCGCCTTACCAGTTGACCTTGTCATTGGTCAGAACCCCCGATTCGTACGCCTCCTCCGCGTAGCGCACAAACTCATTGACGCTCATGCCCTTGGTGCTCTTTGGGGTGCCCCCCCCCCCCCCCCCCCCCCCCCCCCCGCGGCGCCCCCCCCCCCCCCCCCCCCCCCCCCCCCCCCCCCCCCCCCCCCCCC
>ENA-ORXR01003801-ORXR01003801.1-marine-metagenome-genome-assembly--contig:-NODE-3801-length-13233-cov-29.648145_pt1 | contig 13233 bp, 14 predicted proteins | sample MGYA00237866_ERZ511479 | MGnify/ENA metagenome assembly ERZ511479 | reverse complement strand
TGAAGAAGTTATTTTTTTTATATGTTTGGCTAAATTTGACGCGCATAGCCGAGCTACGTAAGGAAGATTTAGTGAAAGATATAAGAAAAAGGACAATTCAGACGGGTAGATCATTTTTTTCGTCTTCCCTAAATCAAAAAACAGACGCGATTTGTCGCGCCTAATAATTAATTCAAATTCCCAAATCATATTTTTCGGAATTTGGAATTTGTTTTTTGGAATTTTTAAACAATGGCATCGCAGGCACCTAAACAGTCAAATATTTTCAGCACTTGCCTGTCGGCAATGCTGTAATAAATGTTTTTTCCTTTTTTATACGAAACCAAAATATCGTTGTCCTTCATTTTTATCAAATGATGAGAAAGCATGGATTGTTCTACCTCTGTTTTGATACGCTCGCGGATGGTCGAAACTGTCAAAGGTTCTTCCATTTCGAGTACCTCCAAAATTTCCAAACGTACCGGATGCGAAACAGTTTTGAGTATCTTCGCTACACGCTCCAATTTGTCAAATGATAGATTTCTTTTGCTTATTGTCATAGCTATTGTTTTCAATTATAATACAAATGTATGAACATTTGTTCATTTATTCAAGTAAATAATAGGTAAGAGAGGTGAGACGAGAGATAAGAGTAAGAAGAAAGTCAGTTTAATTTTCTGGCAGTCAATAACTTATATTTGAAATATTTTTTGAAAAAAATAAATTTAAATCTAAAAAATAATTCAAATTAAACCTTCGACCACCTTTATCGTCTTATATTCGGTTTAACCTTCGACTTATATTTAACACATGAATGATGAGCAGATACTCGCGGGAATGCACAATACCGACACGCAAGAACAAGCGTTTCGGGCATTGATGACGAAGTATCAAGAACGATTGTACTTACACATCAGGCGGATGAAAATCGAACATACCGATGCAGACGACGTGTTGCAAAATACCTTTATAAAGGTGTTTCGCAATATCAAAAAATTTCAAGGAAAATCCGAACTTTATACGTGGTTATACCGTATTGCGACCAATGAAGCGATTACTTTTTTGCGGCAAAAAAAACGTCGACAATCGACCTCAATCGACGATGAATCAACGACTTACCAACTCGAAGCCGACACATGGTTTGATGGCAATGAAGCTCAACGAAAGTTGAAAGCAGCAATTGATACTTTGCCCAATAAACAGCAACGAGTGTTCAATATGCGTTATTTTGATGAGATGACTTATAAGGATATTTCGGCAGCCGTGGGAACATCCGTTGGTGGATTGAAGGCGTCCTATCATCACGCAGTAAAGAAAATCGAGGATTTTTTGAAACGAGATTAAACCTACACCTAATTTTGAAGTCAAAATATCAAACCATGCAGAAGAATGTAAGGATTTTGCAGTGAACCGAGTTTTTTATTCAAAATTCATTCATTCAAAATTCAAAATTATTTATACAGTGGAAAATAATAATAACATACAGAATGAATTAAGGGAATTGTCGCCCTTACTCGCCAAACTTCGGGAGGAGGAAGGCTATAAAGTACCGCATTTGTACTTTGAGTCTATGCAAGATAAGGTGTTGCGACAAGTCAATGAAGTGCCACAAAAAGCGAGTCTTTTTGCACGGTTCTCGTGGATGCGTGGCTTGGTAGTGGCGGCTTCTGTGGCTGTCTTATTATTGGCGGGAATGTTCTTGATACAAAATACCAATAAGACACAAGTAGCTGATTTAGAAAATATTAGCACCGGTGTATTAGCGATGTATTTAGATGAAAATGTGGAAGATTGGGATTGGGATTTACTGGTAGAAGATGATTTGCAATTAGACCTTTCGGATGGTTTGAATTGGGATTCGGATGAATGGGGCGATTATATTGAGGAGGAATTTTTGGATGATGATTTAAATGAATTATTATTATAGAGATGAGAGAAAAGAGGACAAATTGATTTGTTTTCAAAAAAATATTATGAAAAAAATAATCTTATTCTTGCTGATAAATTGTATTTCGATAGCAATAATTTCTGCACAACCGCATCATCACAAGGGCAAAAAAGGGGAGAAACCCACGCCCGAAATGCGCGAAAAAATGGAAGCCTACCGAGTAGCGTTTATCACTGAAGAACTTGAACTTACAGCAGAGGAGGCGCAACAATTTTGGCCCATTTTCAATGAGCGCGAAGAACTTGTGCGAGCAATGAAAAAGGAGCAAAAGCAACACAGAAAAAATACCGACCCAACCAATATGACTGATGCTGAAATACAGGTATTAATAGACCGTCATTTTGATTTCAAACAACGCGAACTGGATATTGAACGTGAATATACCGCTAAATTTGCGAAGGTACTACCCTTGCAAAAAGTCGTCAAACTCCACCACCTCGAACGCGAATTTAGACGTAAAATCCTCAAAGAATACCGACGGAGGCAATGATACAATGCTGAAATGATATAATGCTACAATAGAATGAATGAATATTTTTAACGGTTATGTATTCACTCATTCAAAATTCACTCATTCACTCATTACATTGTAGCATTATCGCATTGCATCATTGTCGCATTACAAAGGTATCACCGGGTCAATCACACAAGAACTGCGGCTGATTTCTTCTGTCGTTCCGTCTTTGTATTTTACGGTGGCGGTTACGCGCCCGCGCTTAGTGTAGCCTTCGATGACGACTCGTTTTCCATCCTTTGAAAGCTGTCCTTCGAGTGCTTTTTCCTCGTCATTGGCATACTTGATATTTTCGATGCTAAGTGCGGGTTGATCCAGATAAAACTGGTAATGCTTAAACTCCTGAATCTCCTCATCGGTCAACTTTTTGGGCTTTTCTTCCGATTGCGCTTGCAGTGCAAAAACACCCAAGAACAATATCGCAACAACCGTCATTATCTTTTTCATAAGCTAAATTATTTTAGTCCGCGGCTATTCCGTCCGCAGTCCGCCGTTATTACTCGAATTTTATTTTTGTTTAAATGATTATAGTTGCCAAATTTAGGTTTTTATTTTGTTATTTGCAACGCTATTGATGAGATAAAATAGAGCCAAACATATATTTTAGACTTTACAAAATATTTCTAAATAAAGTCTATTACTCAATTGTAACATTAAAAACATTCGCTCATTCAAAATTCACTCATTCACTCATTGAAAATGTCAAAACCTTCCAATATTCTACTCAAAACTGCTCGACAACTATACCGATGGGTCTTTCCTGCACTTGTCGAACGGGATGCTCAGACGGAAACCGTTTTACAACATATTTATCCGACAATCAATTGGCAAAAAGTACGTTTTTACAAAGGCTTGCCCTGGTTTATCACAGGAAGTTTTGTAGGTGCAATTGTACTGCCGGCAACGTGGGGCAGGCGCGGCATACATGTTTATTTTCGCAATTATCGACCCAATAGTTTTGCTAATTTAATGACTGCCGTTCACGAGGGATTCCATGTGCTTCAATATCGTGATTTAGGCGCAGGAGTAGGTTTTTTTAGAGGCTTTATGCTCTATTATTTATCGGAATATTTGCAATTATTTTTCAGAAACATTAAAAATAACAGTCGCGACACCGCCAACCGAATTGCCTACGAAAAACATCCGATGGAAGTCCCTGCTTTTGCTTACGAAGCTGCTTTCACTCAATACGCGCTTGCCCAAAAAGGCATCATTCACACGGATGCTATTCCCCTCGAATTTATTCGCAATACATGTGATTACAAACCCCAAATCAACTTATTGTATTTGCTAATGGGAACATCTATCACATTCATTTTTATGCTCTTAAAACCCTTTGTCGAATTGTGTTTTCTACTTGTCGCCGCCCCGATATATTTTTTAGGAAAATTATTGGCAATCATTCGTTTATAGTGCTGTATTAATGTTTTGGTGTCGTAGTATCGAAGCCTCGTCAGACGAATCCCTTTGTTCGGAGCGAATATTTTATGTGACAAATCACTACATTTTGTAACAACCTTCGTCTGCCGAGTAAACCCCACAGGCAAACTTAGACGGATAGCCCATAGTTTGCAGAGAATTGATTATCAACCCTCTGCGTACTCCGCGCTCTCCGCGTGAAAATCACCTATTTTGCAATTTGTTACACACAGGTGTTGTGGTATTGTGATGCTTATTGTTATATTTATTTGTAATTTTGCAAAACCATAAACACCCCCGCACAACGATACTACAACACAAATATGACAGCAGAAGAAAGAACTGATTTGAAAATAAAAATCAAGGAACAAATCGAAGAGACGAAAGTCAAAATCGAGGAATTGGAAGAACTCAGCAAACCCATTGAGCCGGATATTTCTTTGGGGAGAATCACTCGAATGGATGCCATCAACAACAAAAGCGTAGCCGAAGCTGCATTACGCACTGCCAAACGAAAATTAGGCAAACTCCAACATGCCCTCTCCAAGATTGACAGTCCCGATTTTGGCTCTTGTACGGTATGCAAACGCCCGATTCACCCCAAACGCATTATGCTGATGCCCGAAAGCTCGCGTTGTGTACGTTGCGCTTCGCGTTAATTTTAAACAAAATAATAAATATGATGTATGAATTATGATATATGAATTATGACGTATTTTTGTAGTTTGCGCTTTGCTCAATCCAACACATCATATTTCATACATCTTACATCATAATTCATACATCAAAAGATTATACATCATGAAAGCAGTACGAAACATCTTTTTTATATTTTTCATCCTGATAATCGCGGGGTGTGGTACAGTAATACCAAAGAAAAAGAAAACAACACCGATATCCAAGACCAACCAAGCACCAACTGAGCCTAAATTCGTCAAAAAAACGGACACCAAGAGAGAAGTTTTGCCTGATGGTACGGTAGTCGTCACAGAGATGACAATATATGAAGACGCCGACGGCAAAGCCGTCACTTCTGTAAATCGACATCAAGATTACGATGGAGAATCGGGCATCAATGTGCCTGATACGCCACCCACAACGCCTACCTCAACGACGCCGGGAATGCCCTCTACACGATTTGAAACGGTATCTCGTGTACCCTCTTCGACATTGCCCAAACCAAAAGGTGATGCAGCACCAACCATTACCACGCGCAGTATTGATACTGCCCAAGACGCAAAATTTATGAGCCAACGGGCGCGGGAAATGGTCAAAGAAATCAACCTTTTACGCACCAATCCACGCGCTTATGTACAGGAAGTGCAAGCCTATCGCGAACGCATCAAAAATACAGAATATTCAGACCTGAATTATGCCAAAGAACAACTCCGTGCCACTGATGACTTGATTCGTGAACTGCAAATTATGTCACCAATGGCAAGCCTACAACCGCGTCTCACACTTCACAAAACCGCACAAAAACACGGCGTGGAAATCCTCGCGAATGACGCACCCACCCATGTCGGGCTTGATGGTTCGTACCCCTGGGATAGGATCACCCGCGACGACCCGACGCTCGAAGACGGCAACGAAAACCTCGTTGGAGGACCTTCTGATATTAAAGAATTGCTGATGTTGTTGTTGGTGGATGCAGGAGTTCCCGGTTACGGGCATCGTCGTGCCTTGCTCAATCCGACTTGGAAATATGTGGCTTGCTACGAAATTGGTACCGTAGCCAATACACCTAATTATTGGATTCAGTGCTTTGCGAAGTAAGCCCTTGTCGTCAGACGAATCCCTTTGTTCGGAGCGAATACTTTATGCGATAAGTCACTGCATTTCAAAACAACATTCGTCAGACGAGTAAACCCCACAGGCAAACTTAGACGGATAACCAAAATTTTTATGGAAAAAATCAACAATATCATTCTCAACGGTGCCGCTAACCGCCCATTCGCCTTAGATGTATTTTTTACGGAAAATGCTACGCAAAAACCTATCATTATCTTTGCTCACGGATTCAAAGGATTTAAAGATTGGGGGCATTGGGGGCGCATTGGTGAAGCCTTTGCAGAGGTAGGTTTTGTATTTGTCAAATTTAATTTTTCACATAATGGCGTGACGACTGACCAAGCACTGGATTTTGCTGATTTAGAAGCATTTGGGCAAAATAACTACATGAAAGAAATCGTAGATTTGGGTGTGGTAACGGATTGGTTATTTGAACAAAAAGATATTCCCGAAACAGAAATTGACCGCACAAAAATCACTGTCATCGGGCATAGCCGTGGCGGACCGATTGCTATTTTGAAAGCCTTGCGCGATGCGCGTATCACGAGCGTCATTACTTGGGCGTCAGTATATCAATTGGACTATTGGCACAACGACCAACTCATCGAACAATGGCGCAAAGACGGCGTGTGGAATATCCTCAATGGACGTACAAAACAACAAATGCCGCTTTATTTTCAATTATATGAAAACTTTATAGAAAATAAAGATTGGCTCGATATACAAGCTGCTCTAAATCAACTCAATAAACCTATGCTCATCCTGCATGGCAGCGGCGACCCTGCTGTCCCTGTTTTTGCTGCCGAGCAATTACATTCATGGAAAAAAGAGGCGGAGATGCACATCATCGAAGGCGCAAACCACGTCTTTGGCGGCAGCCATCCCTTCACCGCCCAAGACCTTCCCGAACATAGCCGAATACTTGTCGAAAAATGTGTTCATTTCTTATCCGAAAACGGCTAATAGGCTCACATATTACTATAAATACTAATAGTGACCTGTCATAATATTTACTGTCTAAATGGGGTGAGTTTTAAGATGAGGTTTTCCAAAAGTGTGGTTAAGTAAATTCCCTTGTCGTCAGACGAATCCGGTTGTACAAAGAACGTATTTCGGTGAACAAGCCGGCAATTTTGGCATCATCCTTCGTCTGCCGACTATTCCATACGAATCAAAGACCACCTAATCTTTAATTCCTGATACTTAAATCAACTAAGCAAACCTATTTTATACACTATTATGAATGATAACTACTACAATCAATCCCCCGAAGAAAAAAGAAAACGAGATGAAGACATGTACCAAAAATTTATCATACTTGGTATCGTCCCATTATTTATATATTTGATATGGCCCTTCATTTTCGGAACAAAAAATGCAGAACTACAAGCGGAGGTTGTTAAAGAGCGTGTTGAAAAAATTGACGAGACTGTCGAAGAGCAACCTGAAACTCAAGATACCACATCAATACAAGAAGAAGCCACTGCACCTGTAGTAGCTCCGCCTCCAACCAAAAGACCTAAGGTGCAACCCGGAACAATTAAAAAATCAACGAATACTGCACCGAGTACTCCATCTACCCTCAAACACAATGTGGGTGATAAAATCGAACATATTGTACAAAATGTAGGTTGGAAAGGCGTTGTACAAGGTAAGCAAGGCGGGAGTTATACCGTGAAACTTACTGAAATACTTACTGCCAATGCCCAGCAACAATACTTGCCCGGTAATAATCCTTGCTTTGGCGGTAAACCTATCGGCAAAAATGCTATAAATCAGGTTATTGTCGTACCGGGGCGTTGTATCCACGCAAAATAAGGGAAGAGGAAGAAAATAATCTACCCCAAATGAAGAAGTTATTTTTTTTATAGGTTTGGCTAAATTTGACGCGTCCCGAATGCTTTCGGGATAAGGAGAATTTAGTGAAACATATAAGAAAAAGAACGATTCAGACGGGTAGATTATTTTTTTCGTCTTCCCTAAGTCTAAATTTATTTTCCGATATACACAGCTTTCTAAAAGGCTGAACTAAGGCGATTATTCTTTCGAGTAATCGCCTTTTTGTATTGAGGAGTTGACGAGTTGATAAATTGATGAATTGATGTGTTGTTGAGTTGTCGATTTTTTGATGTATTTTTGCATGACCACTCCGTCAACACAACAACACAACACATCAACTCGTCAACACAACAACACATCAACTCGTCAACACAACAATTCATCAACTCGTCAACACAACAATTCATCAACTCGTCAACACATCAACTCGTCAACACAACAATTCATCAACACATCACAACATGAAAAAAATAACTGCCGATTGGGTTTTTCCTGTAAATGCTGCGCCTATTCGAGAGGGTGTTGTCACTTTGGATGATAGTGGTAAAATTCTTCGGATTGATACCCGCGACCAACATCGGGATGAAGATTTGGACATACACAAAGGCGCACTCATACCGGGATTTGTGAATACACACTGTCACCTCGAACTTTCTCATATGAAAGGAAAGGTAGCGACTGGAACAACACTTATTCCATTCATTACCAATGTAGTACAAAAACGAGAAGCCACAGAAGCAGTCATTCAAAATGCCATTAAAACGGCTGATGAAGACATGCGAAAAAACGGTATCGTGGCGGTAGGCGATATTTCCAATCAGCCGGATACATTCGATAGGAAAAGTCGCAGTAATATTCGATATTATAATTTTATCGAAATGTTTGATTTTCTGCAAGACGGCGATGCACAAAAGACTTACGACCAATACCGCGCCGTATATGATGTCTTACAATTATCCGAAAAACATCAAAAAACCTGCGTACCACATGCGCCATACAGTGTGTCAGAGACTTTATTTCAGCTAATAAATGAAGCCAATACAGGCACACAAAAAACGGTCAGCATCCATAATCAAGAGACTGTCCCGGAGAATGAATTGTTTGAACATGGTACGGGCGGTTTTGTGGATTTTTACGGCGGTTTTGGTATTTCTCTGGAAGCATTTGAGCCGAATCATAAATCGGCAATTCATTACGCACTTGCACATCTTGACTCCGCACATCGTACCCTTTTTGTTCACAATACACTCACGACTCGCGCCGATATTGAAGCTGCTCAGGCATGGAGTCCGCACGTCTATTGGGCGACCTGCCCGAACGCGAACCTCTACATCGAAAATCGTTTGCCGAATTATCAGGCATTTCTTGATACCAATGCCCGTATGACGATTGGGACGGATAGCCTCACCTCGAATTGGCAATTGAGTATTTTGGAGGAAATGCGTACAATTTTGCGCTTTCAATCGTATTTAGATTTTGAAACTGTGCTGAAATGGGCGACGCTCAATGGCGCACAAGCATTGGGTTTTGAGGCAGATTTGGGCAGTCTGGAAGTTGGTAAAACGCCGGGTATTAATTTGCTGAATATTGATGATACATTTGAATTGAATGGTGAAACGAGTGTTACGGTTGTGGCTTGAGATAGACGGAATACAAACGGGGTAGGGTTCTCTGTCTAACTTTGCCCGGAGTGAAGCCTCGTCAGACGAATCCCTTTATTCGGAGCGAATATTTTATGCGACAAATCACTATATTTTACAACAACCTTCGTCTGCCGAGTAAACGCGACTGGCAAACTTAGACGGATAGTTTGTTTGAATTTTGGGCTACCCGTCTAACGTTGGACACTTTGATAATCAATAAGTTGCAAGACTGTTTCATAAAACTTTGATTAGCAAGTATCCGTGATGCCTGACACTTCAAAAGTGTCCGTCATCTTGTCCAACCTTAGACGGGTAGCCGAATTTTGAATTTATTTCTCTTCACTATCTTGTGATAACGACATCATCTCCCCTAATAATTTCACCCGATTTTTCAATAATTCCATACACCCCAAGTACGCCTTTGAACAGCGTTCCGGGATAATAGGTATGGCTTTCGACTTGATTATGTTGAACGATGGTTTTCAGGATTTCATGGTCTTTTTCCAATTCACCTTGTTTTAATGTTGTTACTACGCATCTTGGGCAGGGTTCGATGATTTTTATTTGCAAATCTGTGCCGATTTGCAGCGTTTTTCCTAGCCATTCATTTTCTACAAATCCTGTTTTATTTCCTGTATCAATCAGTAAGTTTGGGCGGAATCTTTCGATGTCAAACTTGCCTTTTGGATAATGTTTTTTTATCTCATTCAAACTTGAAGTCGTCATTAAATGAATGGGTGCAAAATCAAAAAAATGCCCCACTTTACTCGCCGAAGCAAGCGGTTCTTGATTGATAATACTGCCTGTCTGTTCGATGGGGCTTCTATCTGCTTCTCTGATTTCTTGTTGATTTGAATTGGAAACTAAGGATACTTTTCTCGCAGTTAATTTTTCTATCAAATTTATTATATCATTTTCATTATCAAATACTTGTCCTGTTTTTATTTGTCTGATTTTTATTTTTTCATTTTCTAAAAATGCCTCTAATTCAATAATCGCCTTCCACTTTTTAGGATTTTTCGCGCTGACAATAAAGCCCGTTTCAAGTTCTTTTAAAGCGAAAATTCTATCCCCTTCAACGCCATTTTCATCCACATGAGCAGTGCTTAAAGATTCCCCGCCCATAGACTTGACGGGGAATCTTAGTATCTTTTTAATTGAATCTATTTTAGCCACTGAACACAATTTAAAATATTAAATATAAAAGTTGTACAGCGTGAAATGTGCACGATATTTTATTTAGTTAATTTTCAAATTATTAAAAATAAAAATATTACGTCTGCGTACTACAAGCACTTTTACATTTTAAATTTATTATTTTACATTTTACATTTCCTCACCGTTCCATCCCCAAATAATTCAAAGCCAAATTGCAATACGTCCGAATCGCTACATCCAAACAACCTTCATCCACATAGAAGTCGGGAGTATGATGTGAGGGAGCTTCGCTTTTGGGCGTTGTACTTGGTCGTCCGCCATAAAAAACGAAGGTACTTGGTACTTTTTGAGCATAAAACGAAAAATCCTCTGCGCCCGTCCTTGCAGGTACTACTCGGACATTTTCTTTTCCAACTGTACCGTACAAGGTGTGTACCATATTTCGGGTGAGGTCGGGGTCGTTATAGGTGACGGGATAACCGATTTGTATATCGACTTCGGCAGTCGCGCCCATGCTTTCGGCGATATTGGTGGCAACCGTTCTAATCTTTTGATGTACAATGCGTTGCATCGCCGTATCGAGTGTACGAATTGTGCCTATCATCAAGGCTTCTTCCGGAATGATATTGTTGCGAACACCGGCTTCTATCTTACCGACGGAGATGACGACTGCCTCTTTCGTCAATTCCGACTGACGGCTCACAATCGTCTGCAAACCCATGATAATTTGTGCAGAAGTTACGATAGGATCAACGCCCGTCCACGGGCGCGAACCGTGCGATTGTTTGCCTTTTACGCGAATTTCGAGGCGGTCGCTTGCTGCCATAAATCCACCTAAACGATACTCCAATTTACCGACTTCCAGACTCGACGATACATGCAAACCAAAAGCCGCTTCCACATCAGGATTCAGTAGAATACCCTCTTTTACCATGTCTTGTGCGCCGCCCGTTTCGCCCGGAGGTGCGCCTTCTTCTGCGGGTTGGAAAATGAATACAATCGTACCCGCAATTTCGTCGCGCATACCAGCCAATATTTCCGCCGCACCCAAGAGCGATGCCGTGTGCGTATCGTGTCCACAGGCGTGCATGACGCCTACCTCTTTGTCCAAATAGGTCGTCTTGACTTTTGAGGCGAAAGGTATATCTACCCGTTCTGTCACGGGTAATGCGTCCATATCCGCACGTAAAGCGACTACGGGACCGAGCTTTCCGCCGCGCAGAATACCCTTTACGCCCGTCTTGGCAATACCCGTTTGGACTTCGATGCCAAGTTCGCGCAGTCGTTTGGCGACTTTTTTTCCGGTTTCAAATTCACGGTTGGAGAGTTCGGGAAATTTGTGGAAATCGCGGCGCATTTCGATGGTTTTTTCTAATGTCTTCTTAGGTACATCTTTGACTTTTACGTCGATTTGCGCTGATACATTCGCGGTGATTAAGAGGCAAATAGTGAATAGTATTAGGTTTTTCATTTTGTTTATTTTTATCCTGTACAGGCGATTTTAATCGCCATGTGTAAAATTATTTTTATTTTTTTTGTCTTAAAATCATATAAATTACATTTGTTTTTTGCATGGCGATTAAAATCGCCGGTACGGGGTTTACGGAAGGCTATTAAATACAAATTCTACGATTTTTTCTGCATTGATAAAACCTTGTCCGCGTGTGTCGTCCCATTCTTTGGTGAGTCCCATTTCTTTGACTGCTTCGAGCGTTTTACCCTCAGATTTAGCGGTTTTGATGCGCTCTCGAATGTCTGACAATACATCGCGGTAGGCACTTAACTCTTGTCGATTAGAAAGATTGCCATGCCCGGGAATGATGACGGTTTTATCATTGACGATAAAAAGGGCTTTGTTGATAGCTGTGATTAATCCGTCAATCGAACCGCCCGAATTGAGGTCGATAAAAGGGTAATTTCCACCAAAAAAAGTATCGCCCATGTGCAGTACATTTTGCTTTGGAAAATAGACGAATGAATCGCCGTCCGTGTGTGCATCGTGTACATGTATGACCATCATTGGCGTGATAGAATCAAGGTAAATGGTCATGTCGTCGCTAAAGGTAATCTGCGGTAAAGCCACCGGAGGCGAAGGTTCTACGATGCGCCCCATTCCGCGAAATTGTTTGGTACTCATACGTTTGCGGACGTTTTCGTGGGCGATGATGATGGTGCCTTTATTACCGAGATTTTCATTGCCGCCTGTGTGGTCGCCGTGCCAGTGGGTATTGACGAGAAAGCGTACAGGCTGGTCTGTGATGGTCGTAATCGCAGCCAATATTTTATCAGTTAGTGGTGCAAATTGGTCATCAATCATATACACACCATTATCGCTGACGGCTACGCCGATATTGCCGCCCGAACCTTTGAGGACGTAGATGTTTTCAGCGGCTTTTTCTATCGTAATTTCGATTTTATCCCAGTCGCGTTGGGCTTGTAGGCTAATTGCCATTCCAACAATAAAGAGGGTGAAGATATATTTTTTCATAGTAGATATATTTTGGTGTGAGGTGATTTATCTTTAATACTTAGAATTATTACAAGGTAACATTTTCGTATTTTAAAATGATATTTTTAACCATAAAATAACGGAATTGACCATTTATTGGTTTGACGATAATTTTTTCCTCTTCCCTTATTTTTTTTAGAAATCAGCGTTTTTACGTGATGTAGAGAAAATTCATGAATTTTCTCTACATCACGAACCAATAAATGGTCAATTCCGTAACAAATTAATAGTACCTACACATTTCTAAAATTTTTATTTTTATTTAGCTCAAAACAAGACCATGATTTTGAGTGACTTTTTGTTTCTTTGTGGTCGGAAAGATTGACGAATGTGTGTTCTTTATTCGTTGTTAGTAATTTAGACTTTGGACAGAATGGGAATTGGGAAACTGGGAAATTAGGTTAAAATTCGTAATCTATTGATTATCAGTTGT
>ENA-ORXR01003800-ORXR01003800.1-marine-metagenome-genome-assembly--contig:-NODE-3800-length-13234-cov-127.436194_pt1 | contig 13234 bp, 8 predicted proteins | sample MGYA00237866_ERZ511479 | MGnify/ENA metagenome assembly ERZ511479 | reverse complement strand
GGTTGGATCGGCTTTGCCTCGGTGCTGGCCTTGGCGGGCGCCGGAACCGGCAACAATTTGTGGACGACGATCGGGCTTACCATCGGGTTCGCGGTGCTTTGCCTGACCTTGTTCCGCAAGTTGGCGACGCCGTTTCTCACGTGGGTTCAAGCGCATGGTGGCTGGCCGACCGGGGTGTTGGGCGCGGTGTTCGTGGTCGCCTTTCTGGCGGCGGCCTTCACCGAATGGATCGGGGTGCACGCGATCTTCGGAGCGTTCTTGGCTGGGGTGATTTTTGCTGATACCGGGCGCTTGCGGGTTCGGACCTTGCAGAGCGTCGAGGACATTGTCGGGGCCATTTTCGCGCCGCTGTTTTTCGCGACGATCGCGCTCAACGTCGACTTTTTTGGCAACTTTGATTTGGTGTCTGTTTTGGTGGTGATGGTCATCGCCATCGTCGGCAAATTGGTCGGCGGCTGGGCTGGCGCGCGCATGGCCGGACTCGGAAAACGCGAGAGTTGGGCGATTGGTGCCGGCATGACCGCGCGTGGCGCGATGGAAATTATCCTTGCCGAACTCGCGCTGGAAGCCGGCATCATTGGCAACGAACTCTTTGTCGCCATTGTGATCATGTCGTTGGTCACCAGCATCATCGCGGGTCCGGCGATCGAACGGATCCTCGCCCGTCCGGCGGGGCTGACCTTGACCGGCCTGCTGAAATCCGGCCACGTGTTGATCGATATGCAGGCCAACAATTCCTCCGAGGCGATCGCCGAACTGGCCAAAGCCGCCAAGCTTCCACCCGAGACAATTGCGATCGCGGTCGCCCGCGAGGAACGCATGCCCACCGGTATGCCCGATGGCTGGGCGATGCCGCATGCGCGCTGTACCGGCCTGAAAGCGCCAATGGTGGTGCTCGGTTTCTGCCGGTCCGGCGTGGATTTTCTCGCGTCGGACGGCAATCAGGCGCAGATCGCCACGTTCTTGGCGACCCCGGAAGACGCGGACGAATTGCACCTGCAACTGCTCGCCGCGGTGGCGCGCGTGTTCGGCGATGACAAGACGCGTAAGGATCTGCTGGCGGCGAAAACCCCGAACGAGGTGCTGGCCGCCATCCGTGTGGCCGAGGCCGAACACAACGGGCACTGAATTGAGGGGGCGAGGCAGGGGCCGCGTCGGCGCATGTTTGTGTGTGCGTGGGTAGTCCGCTCCGCGGAGGCAAAAGAATTTGGGGCAAAGGAATGGCGGAGTGGTGCGGCTTGGTCCTAGAATTCTGTACGCCAGTGCCCTTGGACCTGCGGCAACCTAGAAGGTTGCCGGGACTGGACGGCCTAGAAGACCGTCCTACGGCCGCGCGTTCGCTCAGTAGTACCGTCCTTCTAGGCGGTACTGTCTGCCAGTCTTCCAGACTGGCAACGGCGGGCTTCTGCCCTGCCTTATCAGGGACTGCACTTTAGATTCCGCGTGGTTCCTCGCCCTTCGGTGATCCAAGATCGGCATGCCGCAGCCCGCAGGTGGCAAGAACACAAAATCATGCTATCTTCCGGCATGGGGATCATTCTGATGTTCTGCGTTCTGGGCACCTTCGTCGTGACAATGTTGCTGGGAGCGATGGCGATCGGTTTTTTGGTTACACGCGCCGGTGGGGGCGGGGACCGTGGCCCGCGTATTTGATGTTCGCCCTGCTCGGCGCGGCAATGGTGGTGGGGGTTGGTGTGACGCTCATCTTGACCATGCCGGAAGTCGCAGGAGCACCTGGGGACGAGTTCTTTGAGCACGTTGTCCTCGGGTCCTGTTGCATTGCCGCCGCGCCCGGATTGGGCATGCTGGCGGGGCTGCTCGGCTTGTGTTTTCGGCGTCGTTTGCGAACTGCTCGTGACGGTTGATTTTTGAGTGGAACGCGTTGAGCGCGTGGGGTGCCACCGCTAACGCGGCTACTTCGTCCTCTGCGCCTCAACCCCGGCCTTGCCCTGCGGGCTGCAACCGGGGCTATTCAGGGTGCCACCGCTAACGCGGCTACTTCGTCCTCTACGCCTCAACCCCGGCCTTGCCCTGCGGGCTGCAACCGGGGCTATTCAGGGTGCCACCGCTAACGCGGCTCTTTGCTCGCGCGAATTTTATTGGCTATTCAGGGTGCCACCGCTAACGCGGCTCTTTGCTCGCGCGAATCTTATTGGATTTTCTTAGGGGCTAACCGGTAGGATGGCAATCGGCTCGGGAGGCCCCTCGCCCTCCAATTGATGGCGTGAAGGATTCAGATAAAATTCACGCGGCCCGCAGGGCCCGAAATACTGATCACTGATGACTGATGACTAAAAATTCGGGAGGCCCTCGCCCTCCAGAGTTTAAAATTTGAAATTCGAAATTTAATCCGACTACCAATCGGCTCGGGAGGCCCCTCGCCCTCCAGGGTTTGAAATTTGAGATTCGAAATTTAATCCGACTGGCAATCGGCTCGGGAGGCCCCTCGCCCTCTAGGGTTTGAAATTTGAGATTCGAAATTTAATCCGACTGGCAATCGGCTCGGGAGGCCCCTCGCCCTCCAGAGTTTGAAATTTGAAATTCGAAATTTGAGATCAACCGGCCCGCAGGGCACGAAACCACTGATCAGTACGTTTCCATCTCGTTCGGAAAACTACCGTCCTCGACCGCTTCAACATACGACTTGAACGCATCCTCCATCTGCTCTCCGACCTCAGCAAAACGGCGTACAAAGCGCGGCTGAAAGTGGTCGAACATGCCGAGGATGTCTTGCACCACGAGCACTTGGCCGTCGCAGTCTTTACCGGCGCCGATGCCGATGGTCGGGATCTTGAGGGCTTCGCTAATCTCCTGACCGAGTTCGCCGGGAACGCCTTCGATGACCAAGGCGAACACGCCGGCTTTCTCCAAGGCCTTGGCGTCTTTCATCAACTGCTTCGCCGCCGGCGCGGTCTTCCCTTGAATCTTGTAGCCGCCGAACTGATGGATGCTCTGCGGCGTCAGACCGATGTGACCGCAAACCGGAATCGCATTTTTCACCAGCAACTCGATGGTTGGTACACGTTCCTCGCCGCCTTCCAACTTGACCGCCGCCGCGCCGGCTTCCTTGAGAAAACGGGTGGCGTTGGCGAGCGCGGTTTGCGGATCGGGAATGCTGCCGAAGGGAAGGTCGGCGAGCACCATGGCGCGTTCGGCGCCGCGCGCGACCGCGGCGGTGTGGTGCAGCATCTCGGCCATGGTCACCGGCAAGGTCGAGTCGTAGCCGAGCACGGTCATGCCGAGGCTGTCGCCGACCAGCAAAAGTTGCACCCCGGCACGGTCCATGATCCGCGCGGTTGGATAGTCGTAGCAGGTCAGGCAAGAGATCTTGCGCGACCCTTTCAAGGCTTGCAGCCGTTTGGTGGTCCACGGTTTGGCGGTGTTGCTCATGCCAGATATCTACGGTCCAGATTTTAAATTCCAAATCTCAAATTTCACCGCCCGCCGACTTGAAAACTGCCAATCTACTCCGAAATGGCTTATGGCAAAACCTTGCCATAGGGTGGCACAACCTTGCCATAGTATGGCAAGCCTTTGCCATATGCCCTGTGGCTATAAAACGATCATTCCCATGCGCTTTCGACTTCTTCTACTCACGCTTGTGGCCCTGTGTACTGGGCTGGTTCTCGGACTCGCGATCCCACGGTTTCTTGGCGGCCCCGACGCGGAGGCGATCCGTGTCGAACTGGGTTCGGCGATGGACCGCCAATGTGCCGGACTGCCGGAGGAACCGCCGGTGACCGGCCGGGTCGCCGGCGGGCTGGAGATGTTTGTCGGCTCGGATTTGCCGCGGCGCTTGGAACCCTTGAGAGACCTGCGCGACGGCATTCACCGGCACGACAAAAGCTGGGCCGCGCTGCGCACGTTGCCGGACCTGCGCCGCGCCTATTTGGTTCGGGACACGGATGGGCGCCGTTCGATGGGCCCGCTCGGCTTCGGGCGGCTGTTGTGGCTGGCGGCGGTGCTCGCTGCGGTCCTGCTGCTCGTTTGGTTGCTGTGGAAGTTTGTCTCGATCTTGCGTCCGTTCACCCGCGTGCCCGACATGCTCGACAGCGATCCGGCCGATTTTGCCCGCGGTGCCTTGTCGGGACAGTCGGGACAGCCGGGCATCGGCGAGCTGCTCGGACTTGACGCTCCCGAACCGATTTCGGCGATCGACGATGCGCTCGACCGGCTCGAACGCGAACCGGTGCCGCGTGGTCCGGTGGAGGAGATCCGTGCGGCGGCGCGCAATGTCGAGTCGATGATGGAGGCGGCGATGGCGGTTGGCTCGGGCGACTTGCCGGTGGTGCAGCGTTCGATCGGGCTGCGGCCGTTGGTGAAGGAAGCGATGGCGCGTCACGGGGTCGACCAGCTAGTTGGTGGTGCCACCCCCGAACTCAAGTTGCCGGCCAAAGTGGCGACATTGGTGCTCGACCGAATGCTCGAAGGCGCCGGCGATCAGGCCCGGGTGGAGATCGATGGCGCGCGGATTCGTGTCGAGAACTGCCGCGCCGAACCGCAGCTCTTTGGATGGAATCTGGCAACCGATGTGGCTCGGCGTTACGGTGGGCAGTTGAGTTTCGCCAACCGCCGGGCCGAGTGGGTTTTTTAGCCAGCTAAAATTTGGCATCGCTCTTCTTCTTGACGTTGGTGCCGGTCGTCGACTTGCGGTCGAGCGGTTCGTCCAAGTCCGGCCAAGGAAAGGTGAGTTGGAAGGTGGTGCCGCTGGTGGAGGTGTCATGCAACGTGATGGTGCCGTTGTATTTTTCGACGATACTCAGGCAGATGGACATACCGAGTCCGGTGCTACTGTACGCTTTGTTGCCGTCAAACCGTTTGAACGGTTTGAAGAGGTCGGGCAGATAGGAACGTTCGATACCGATGCCGTTGTCTGCTACAAACAAGCGGCCGTCGCTTTCTGCGGGCTCCGACCAGATGCGGATACTGGGCCGGTGTGCGGGCTGATCCTTGGGTTGGAACTTGATGGCGTTTGAAATCAGGTTGTAAAACACGGTTCGGAGGAGGTCGGGGTTGCCCATGATGACCGGCAGACTGGACACGTGAAGCTGCACGTCCTCGCGCTTGATTTGATACTCGAACGCTTCGGCAACTTGCTGGACCAGCCCGTTGAGTTCGACCCGTTCGAAGGTGGTCTCCGCCAAGGAAATTTTTGAATAGGTCAGCAGGTCCATGATGAGAGTGCTCATCGCACTGCTTGCCTTCGAAATCGCTGCGACGGATTCGATGCTCTGTTGGTTGAACGTTCCGTCCTGCATCTCCATCTCCAGCAGTTCGGCGTAGCCCATGATCGAGGTGAGCGGGCTTTTCAGATCGTGGCTCATGATGTGGGACAAGACGACGAGCTCCTCGTTCCGATCGTTCAATTCGCGGATGGCCGCGTTCTTTTCCGCGTTTAAGTCTTCAAGGCGTTTGATAGATTTTTGGATCGCGACATCCTGTGCCTCGAAAAAATAGACATAGATGAGGAACAGTAAGGAGAAGGCCGATATTTGGACGGTGAAAATCAACGCAAGGGCCCAATCGCCATTTGCTCTCAGACTCACCATGGTTAACAGTCCTAAGCCGAACACCAGCAGGCCGATCCGGAAACTTACGCGGTCGAAGAGCATCAAGGACAAGACCATGCAGAGGGCGAGTTGTGGAATGATCTGGATGCCGCTCACCCGATCAAGAGCATAGAGTAAATAACAGGTAACGGTGATCGCCACGGAGACAATGGCGACCGCAATGTTCGGCTTCCCGCGGGCGACCAATACCTGGGAGCAGAGGACGATAACGAAGGCGATGCTGTTGATTGCGACGTTACTGAATTGTCCCCAAAACAAGCGCACCATCGTCACAATTCCGAGTACGACGAGAAAGCTGACGGTAAAGGCGTTGATGGTGCGGACGCGGATGTTTTGAATCCCGCTGGGATAGTGCTGTGTCCCGTTCGACAATAGCCGGGTCACGATCGCCGGTGTTTTTATGGTTTTTATCTGCTTGGTCTTTATCTGCCTCATCACATGTCTGTTTCCCATGTGAATTTTGGACCTCTGATGGATTCAATCAACTCTTTTAGAACAGAATGATTTACGTCGTTTCGCTCCTGCAAGTACCATTGGTCATCTTGGTGGTTTTTTACTGTCGATGTGTCAAAGATGACGTGTAAAACGCCGCAATTTTTTGCGGGTGGTCGTTTGGAGGGACGGCGCGTGATTGCGCGAGCGGTAGGGGAGTTGGCGACGTGGAGTTGTCAACGGATTGTCATCGGGATGTCGCCATCGTGTCACATCTTCGAGGCATTCTATTCTAAACCCAAAGGAAACATTATGAGGTTCAATCGTATTTCCACCGTCGCCCTAATTTTTGGCCTGTCCGCGTTGGCTTAGATTGTTCTCGGCTCAACCGTGGCTGCCCGCTCCAGCAAAACCGTGAGCAAGCTGTGGTATTCGGTGACTGAGCTGTGGGGGGAACCGGTGCGTTAAGCCGCGCCCGAAGTCCTGAGCATCACCGGCACGATCTGCCCAAGTTGGATTTAATGCCGGGTTGTATGTGTAACCCTCCGGTAGGAGATTGAAAAGATCTGGTCCACGCTGGCGTTCGCGCCACGGCTTGCCAAGCCCGTAGAGAAGTAGGCAATGGGGTCAGCTGAGTTGGCAGGAGTCGGCCGTGCAGCGGCCGGTCCATTTCAGACGATTCTTCGCAAAGATCCGATAGCCCCATTCCAAAAGGTGGGAGATGCCCGGTAACCGTGTTATTCCGGTGATCCACCAAAACCCGACGGCAGCGTAGAGACGGCGAAACACTTCGACCCCGGTAATCCACGTATTATCCGGTAGGCGGCCTTGAATCTCGTCGATGAATTGGTGCGGCTCTTTGTCGTAGTCCCGCGCCGAAAAGTCTGCGGCGGCGATGTCGGTGAACCGGATGCGCTGGCGGCGGTCGAGCCAGCGCAACATACCGATTTCTTTCGCGCACAAGGGGCAGTCGCCGTCAAAAAACACCTCGATTTGCCATGGTTGAATTTTCTGCATTTCATGAATGATTCGAACCAGGAGGAGGATTCATTACCGAGATTGTTTTGACGACTCTCATTTGGTTACGACCACGAGCACGCGGGTATCGGGGCGGAATCGTGGTCGCGATCGTCATCGGATATCCGCAACGCAAAACGCCAGCCTAGAAGGCTGGCGTTACGATACCGCCTAGAAGGACGGTACTACGGTTCGCGAACGCTTAGGCGTTATATGTCGAACTCGAGGTGGTGCCGCCACGTCCGGTCCAGTTGGTGTGGAACCATTCGCCGCGCGGTTTGTCGGTGCGTTCGTAGGTGTGCGCGCCGAAGTAGTCGCGTTGGGCTTGCAGCAGGTTGGCGGGCAGACGTTCGCAACGATAGCCGTCGTAGTAGGCGAGGGCGGCGCTGATGGCCGGCATCGGGATGCCGAGCAGGGCGGCTTGCGAGACCACGCGGCGCCAACTGTGCTGTGCCGTTTCGACGGCTTTTTCGAAGAAGGGATCGAGCAGTAGGTTGACCAAGTTCTCGTCTTTCGCGAACGCGTCGCGGATGTTGCCGAGGAAGCGCGAACGGATGATGCAACCGCCGCGCCACATGAGCGCGATGCCGCCGTTGTTGAGCTTCCAGCCTTGTTCTTCGGCGAAGGCGCGCATCAGTTGGTAGCCTTGGGCGTAGGAGACGATCTTGCTGGCGTACAGCGCTTGTTCGAGGTCGTCGATGAACGCGGCTTTGTCGCCGTCGAAACTGGTGCCAGGGCCGTTGAGAATTTTGCTGGCGGCGACGCGTTCGTCTTTGAGTGCGGACAGGCAGCGGGCGAACACGGCTTCGCCGATCAGGGTCAGCGGCTGACCGACGTCGAGCGCGTTGATCGCGGTCCATTTGCCGGTGCCTTTCTGGCCTGCTTTGTCGAGCACCACGTCGAGCGTGTAGCCGTCGATGTCTTCGTCGTCTTGGAACGCGAGAATGTCGCGGGTGATTTCGACGAGGTAGCTGTCGAGCACGCCTTCGTTCCACTTGGCGAACACCTTGTGAATGTCGTCGTTGCCCATGCCGAGGCCGCGTTTCATCATGTCGTAGGTTTCGCAGATCATCTGCATGTCGCCGTACTCGATGCCGTTGTGGACCATCTTGACGAAGTGGCCGGCGCCGTCTTCGCCGACCCAGTCGCAGCAGGGTTCGCCGGCGTCGGTCTTGGCGGAGATGCCTTGGAAGATTTCTTTTACGTGCGGCCAGGCGTCGGGGTTGCCGCCGGGCATGATCGACGGGCCTTTGAGCGCGCCTTCCTCGCCGCCGGACACGCCGGTGCCGATATAGAGGATGCCTTTTTCGGCGAGGTCCTTCGTGCGCCGTTGCGTGTCGGGCCAGTAGCTGTTGCCACCGTCGATGATGATGTCGCCCTTGTCGAGCAGCGGCACGAGTTGGTCGATCACCATGTCCACCGGCTTGCCGGCTTTGACCATGATCATCACGCGGCGTGGCGAGGCCAAGCTGGCGACCAGATCTTCGGGCGTGTGCGTGCCGATGATCTTTTTGCCTTTGGCGCGGCCGTCGACGAAGCGGTCGACTTTGGAGGTGGTACGATTGTAGACGGCGACGGTGTGGCCGCGCGACTCCATGTTGAGAACGAGGTTTTCGCCCATGACGGCGAGGCCGATAAGGCCGATATCAGCTTTAGACATAGTAGAAGACATAGTGAGTCCTTTCGATAGGATGTTACAGTTTAGCTTTGGCGGGGAACAACCACAGGGGCAGGGGAGAGACAAGCGCAACTTTGCACTCTTGATTTTGGCGATGTGGAGTCAAGATCGCTTGTGACCGAAAGTTTGGCTGATTCCCTGCGCTTTTCCCCGCACTTTTCCCTGTGGAAGCGATGACACGTTTGCACTTTGCAGTGGCCAAGATTTCATTGGTTTGAACACAACGCCGCGATTGAACATCGAGAAGCCCGCACAGATCTGGTGAAATATGTGGTCCTGCGTACGGGCGTTGCACTCTTGCATTTTTCCTACGCCATAAATACGAGATCGTCTTGAAATCTATTCAATCTCTTCTTCTCCGCCTGCTCGCATTGTCGTGTTTTTTTCTACCGGTGGCGGTGGCAGAAAAGGATGTCGATTACACCGAACTCGGTCCGAACACGACCGGCCGGATGGTTGAAGGCGTGGCGGTGACTGAGGGCGTGGTGCGGGTTCGGCGGCGGCACGAGAACGACATGGATTTCGCCAAATACAATCCGTTCTACTGGGAGGGGCGCCTGACCCGGTTCAAGGTGGAGGACTATACCCCACTCGGGGAGAAGAAGATTGTGTTCTCCTTGTTCACCGAATGGCCGCAGGATTACACCAAGTACCGGGGGCCGGATTTTTCCGCGATCTACCTCGGCGACCCGCTGGCCAACGAGACGCTACGCAGCAAGTTCGCGGTCAATACCCGCATGAAACATATTGGCAGCGAACGAAAACATTTTGAGGCGACCCTCGAGGGCGGACGGTTTGATGTCAGCAGCGAGGAACTCAAACCCGGCGCGCTGCTCACCTTCGAGTACCGCTTTTTCAACGACGAGGCGCACCCGGGGTGGGCGATCCAAAAGAAGCGCAACGCGCACAATCTCTCCGCTTACTATTCCGAATTTTTCCGCATCGAAGTCGGCAAGCCCGGCTTGTTCATCGATGACGGCATGGCGCCGGCGGGGACCAAACCCGGCGCGCCGCAACTCAACCGCCACCCGGAAATCGCCCGCTACACCGGCGGCTGGACGACCATTCCGAGCATGCGCGTCGAGCCGTGGAGTGGCTTGCAGCAACAGGCGTTCAATCTCTCGCCGGACAATTCCCAAGCTTTCCTCACCGGCCGGACTTGGTTTCATACCGACCTGAAAACCGGCAAGCATCGTAGCGACGCGTCCGACGACAAGCCATCACGATTCTTTCAGGCCATGGTCGACGAACGCAAAGGCTACGCCGCCGGCGCCTACAATGCCACCTCGTGTAATCAGTGCCACCTGCACAACGGGCGTTCGAACTTGCCGGAACTTGGTCCGGACCTGAGGTTGCCCAGTTCGCCGTTGCACACCACCATCACCAAACTGCACAGCCGCGCGCACGGCGGTCCGCTGAAAAAATTTGGCGCGCAGCTGCAAACCGATGGCGATGATGCCGAGGGCCAGTTGCTCTTGCAGGGGATCGAGTCGAAGACGGTCCGCTTGCAGGACGGTAGTTCCGTCGAGTTGGTTCGACCGGTATTTTCCGTGTCGACCGGCGATGGCGAGTCACTTATAGACGCCGGACTGTCCGTTCGTGCGACGCCGGCTTTGGTCGGCGCGGGTCTGCTTGACGCGGTTCCCGACGCGCAGTTGCGCGTGAACCAAGCGGCGTCGCTGACCGGCGGTCAGGTTCGAGATGTGGGCGGCGAAATCGGACGCTTCGGCTGGAAAGCAAACCAACCGACCCTGGAAGCGCAGATCCGCGATGCCTTGCTCAACGACATGGGCGTGAAGTCCGCCGGAAGTGAACAGCTGGACGGCGCGTTCGACGGAGGCAAAGCCCTGTTGCCCGAACAAGCGATCAATGAACTCGAAACCTACGTCGCTCTGCTCGGCGTACCGCCTCGCGACAATCCCAGCGACCCGGCTGTGGTGCGCGGCGCAACCTTGTTCGACACGGTTGGCTGCGCCGATTGCCACCTGCCCTCGATGAAATCCGCTGCGTCGAAATTTCCCGAGATCGCGTACCAAACCATTCATCCCTACACCGACTTGCTGTTGCACGATCTCGGTGACGGTCTGGCCGACGACACCAAAGCCGCCGACGCGCGGCTCTGGCGCACCGCCCCGCTCTGGGGTTTGAAAAATATGCGCGCCGCCAAAAACGCCTTCCGCGACAAATTCAAACCTGGCGACACACACGTCACCTACGCCGAAACGCAGGCCGCCGCGAAAACCAATCCGGTTCAGCTACTGCATGACGGACGCGCGCGCAGCATGCCCGAGGCGATCCTCTGGCATGGTGGTTCGGCGACGCCGGCGGTTGAGAAGTACAAGGCGTTGAACAAGTCCGAACGCGACGATCTCGAAGCGTTCTTGTGGGATCTGTAGTTTCGGACCGCGGAAAAACGCGGTATCTTGTGTAGTTTGGACCGCGGAAAAACGCGGAAAAACGCGGAATCTCGGGGGTGGTTGCGGCAGCGAACGGGACGCTTCGCGGGCATGGGAAATTCCCCGTGCTCCGCGTCTTCCGCGGTCAATGATAGAAAACCATTGCGGATAGTCGCCCGGGCGGGGGCGGCCTCCCACGTTTGAATTTTCCTTGGTCGTTACTTCGAACCCACCGGCAACAACTGCACGGCATCGGCGATGACATAGCCATCGGTCTCGGCGTTTGAAATGGTGATCTCGGCTTCGTTGCCGAACTTGTGCTCCCCGAGTGAAACCCAGATTTCGTCGATCGGCGGGGTGTCGCGCTGGTTGATGGTCACTGTTTTCTCGGCGATTCCGCGGACCTGGACTGGTACTTTGCTGGCGCGGTTTTTGTTCGCGGTGTACGATAGGCGAATCTCGTATCTGCCAGGTTTTACGGTGGTTTTCCAGGTCACGCTTTTGGGTTCTTTGGCCTTCGCTTTCGAGGCGCCGCCACCGTCGTGGATGTAGCCGATGCCGAAGAAACTCGGCACAGAACTGCTGGACGACCATGTGCCGTTTTTGGTCGCCTTGCTGTCGTCGAGCACGATGCCTTTTGCTTTTGCGGGGTCGAGTCCGCCGTTGGCGGTGATGCTGCCGTCCCAGCTTAGCACTTGGCCGTCGGCTTCCAGGCGTTTTTTCAGCACGGCGTAGTCGAGGTCTTGAACGGCGATGTTCTGGTCGATGCAGAGCGAGGCGGCGGTGGCGCAGCTTTGGCCGAGAATCATGAACACTGGTTCCATGCGGATCGAGCCAAAGGCGATGTGCGAACTCGAGATACAGATCGGCACCAGCAGGTTTTGGCACTCGTTCTTTTTCGGCACCAGCGAGCCATAGGCGATCTCGTAGGGTTCGGCGGGACGGACGCCGATATCGCCTTCGTTCTGCACGAAGCCATCCGGTTTGATGTAGCGCTGCACGTTGTGCGAATCGAGCGTGTAGGAGCCCATGCCGACCGAGTCCGGGGTCTCTTTGCTGCCGAGGCAGTCGTGTTCGGTCATCACGTAATCCCCGATCATGCGGCGTGCCTCGCGGATGTAGAGTTGATGCGACCAGTTGCCGTTGTCGACGAACTCGTCCTTGGGCAGGCCCCAGGTCTTCATCTTTTTTTGCACTTCCGGCGGGACCGATGGATCGTTGGCGAGGAAGTACATGTAGCCTTGTTGGTACTGGCGGTGTTCGGCGATGATGGCGGCGCGTTCGGCGTAGCTGCCCTCGGGGTAGCCGTAGTTCATACCGATGTTGTCGGTGCTGAACGGGCCGTGGTTGTTGGTGTCGGTTTTGAAGTTCGGGATCGGGTCGAACTTGCCGAAGGACTCGCGCCAGCCGGTGGCGAACACGCGTTTCATCAGTTCGTATTGGCTCGGATCGTAGCCTTCGGGTTTGGGAAAGGGGATGCGGTTCTCCGCGGCATTGGTCAGGCACATACGGAAGCAGTAGGCTTGGATGCGTTTGTCGCTGTCGCCTTTTTCGCCGGGTGGTTCGCCGCTAACGCGCGGGATCAGACCGCTATCGGGATCGCCTGGGATCTTGTAGGGCGAGACGGGTTTCATGAACCAGTGGCGGTGGTGGAGGACGCCGACTTGCACGCCGTTCCAGTCTTCGCCGTAAACATCTTTGCCTTCGCGTCCGACGTGCGTCGCCACGCCGGCGGCTGCGATCAGGTCGCCTTCGTAGGTCGCGTCGACGAACATCTTACCGCGAACGGTGACGCCACTGAGCATTTTAATTTCGGTGATGCGACCATCGCGAAGCGTGACGCCGGAGCCGCCGCGGTCGAGCCACTCGTCGCGCATGACGGGAACCTTGTAGTCGGCGACGAAGTCTTCGAACACTTGTTCGGCCGCGCTGGGTTCGAAGATCCACATGGTGCGCGCTTCTTTGTCGATCGCCGGACTGCCCTGACCGCGTCCGCCGTACTGTGACTTCTTCTGTTGCCGCCAGGATTCCGGCTTTTCGTAATGTTTCCAGATACGGTGATAGAACTCGCGTGACAGCCCGCCGATGGTTTCTTTTTTACCGGAGTCGGTCCAGCCGAGTCCGCCGCTGGACAGGCCGCC
>ENA-ORXR01003798-ORXR01003798.1-marine-metagenome-genome-assembly--contig:-NODE-3798-length-13242-cov-20.485302_pt1 | contig 13242 bp, 11 predicted proteins | sample MGYA00237866_ERZ511479 | MGnify/ENA metagenome assembly ERZ511479 | reverse complement strand
GAACTGTGGTACTCTATGTTGCCCAGACTTTCCTCTCCGCCCACAAAAGGCGCAGCGATAGAACAGTCTGTGGATTTTGTGCAAATATGGGAATAGTTAGGGGAATTTTGGGTTTTAAACCAGAAAAAATCTCAAATAGCGTGTTAGAGGGCAAAGAAAGTTAATTGAATAGGGATTGTGTGGGTTGGTTTAGTAACTTTTCTGTTGTTTCATATTGGGTTTTGTTGATGCTTGGGTCAAAGAGATGAGGTTGTTTCTCCAATATTTTTTGCATACGCTGCTGACCTATTTTTTCAATCATTTTGATTTTTCGCTCATAATTTGTTTCATCACAAGTAAGTTTGAATATGATTACAAGGAATTCTAAAGAGAAAAAAAAGCCGAAAATTAAGAAATAAATGAGGAGTGCCCAATTATCATTTTTTATAATTTGATGCAGTGCCTTGATGTTGGTAAGAAAACCTGCCGTTTGGTTTTGTAAAAGTTCTTTTTGCTGACTAAACTGCTGTTTTTTCTCCTCTTGTAGTTGGGTCAATGCCTTTTGTGCCATTTTGTAGTTGGCATAACAAGATTCTGCTCTTTTTTTCTTTTCTTGACAGATTTTTCCACAACCTTTTGATTTACTGCCTCCTGTGCCATCAGCTTCTGCCAAATATGCTTGAGATGCTTTTTGCCATATCTCTTCCTTTTGCTGAATATCTATTGTGAGTGCTTGAATTTGGGCTTGATAGTGATTGTCAATCGTTTTTTGTAATACTTGTTCTTTGTTCTGATAATCTTCGGCTAATTGACGTTGGATGTCTTGTTTGAATAGTTGTTCATCCATAATGGTCGCACCCAATAAGGCAACGATGAGACCTAATGTAACTCTAAAACGCACTATCCATTTACCACCCTTAGCAAGAATGACTGCTTGTTCTATGATAAATATCAGTAACCCAACAACAAAAGCCATACTTAAAGCGAGGATAATATTTAAGCTGAAAGTATGGCGAGCAAGTAAAAATCCATTGAGAAACCATAAACTAACAGGAATAAAAATAACAGAACCCATAAGACGAACTTTATTTTTAGATAACTGTGTATCCTCTTTTAGTATTTGATAATCAGTACCTGTTATTTGACAAAAGAAAGAAAGTAAATTCATAGACAAGAATGTATTTGAAAGAAAAAAATGCTGCAAATATAGCGTAAGGCCTTACCAAATAGCCCTGATAGCAGTGGTATGAATGCAATTTTGGAGGCAAATTTTTGGGATTGGCTGCATTCATAATAACGGATAGCGGGACTTTCCATCATGACGAAGCTCCAAACCTTGCGCTCCAAAAGAAAAAATCAATGGAATTTAATCATTGAAAAAAAATCCTGTAGATTGTGCAAAAAACTTTTCGGTTTGATAATCAGAGAGTCCTCGTTTAAAACCTTGTTCATAGCTACAAATAGCCTGCATAACTAAACCTTTGTCTTGCTCACAAAGTTGCTTCTGCTCTTTGAGTAAATCAATCTGTTCGGCAATATCCTCAATTTTTAATTGAAGTTGAGCATCTTGGGTGTCAGAAATCCCTTGAATACCCACGAAATAGGTACGGATACGGAGTAGTTCTTTGCGAACTTGTTGCATCATACGCTCAATGACCTGTTGGAAATTGGCTTTGATACTACTCTTTTGCAATTTAAGAGTGTCAATAGTAGGATAGTTATAGCCATCATCATAACCACCTTGTTGGAAATCTTGGGCTAAAAACTGCTCCATCAAATTGGGTGTATTAGGTGCATTTATGGTATGCTTTTGAGGTGTTTCGTTCGTAGCAAACATGCTTTTAGAAATGGTTTTAGGTGATTTTTTGGCTGTGAGCATAGTAAAGAGAAAGTTTAGGATGAAAGGAAATTTATACATATTTGACAGGAATTTCGTAGAGTTGGTGTCCTAAGCTGTGACAGTCTTCGCATAAGGTGATAAGGTAGCGATTGTGGTATAACCACGGGAACATAAATTCACCATTAGAACGATTTTTGTGGTATTGTCGGTGATGTACTTGTAGGGAATATCTGGATTGGCAGTTGATGCATTGGTGGTTGTCACGTTTGAGAATTTGGTGGCGTTTGGTTTTCCATTTGGGGGTGTTAAGGAGTTCTTGGTATGTTTGGTTTTGCATAGTACAAAGATAGGGTAGTGGGGTGCAGTGGATTTGCATAGATTGATTAGTCGGGAGGAATTTCTATTAAAATATTGTAAATAAAATCAAAAAAAGAATGACATGTTTCAGAATCTACTTTACTTTTTAAAATCGGCTTATGGGCTATTATATCTCGTTCTTTTTTGTATTTATGAAACTCCCTCATTTCTTCCTTCATTTCATTGAAATCCTTTTGTAAAATACGTGTATATACATTTGCTAATTTCTGACGTATAGAAATCCTTTCTTCAAACTCTATATTTGTATTATTTTCAAAGTTATCATTTTTGAAAGTATAATTGATCAAGTCATGGTTTTGCCAGAAATAAAAAGTATATTTATAATTATCGTTGTTAGGATTTCTACGTTCTCCTATTATTTTTTCATTGGTAAGAAGTTCAATAACCTTGTATAGACTTAAAAAAGCATATGCAAAATATTTTATATTATTATCAGTTGTATCTGCAAGGAGTAATAAGTCTGTTGCTTGAACCAAAGTATTTTGAATTAGTTCTATATGCTTTTTTAAATCATCATTAGAAGAGTTACTTTTTGTAATGTCTAATTTTTCTATCAATTCTTCTTGTTTTCCAAAAATATCTTTTAAATAACCTCTTCTAAATGCTGCATGAGCATACTTTTTAAATCTATCATAGTTTGTGTCACTAAATTGGTTATTAGACTTGTATTCAGGAGATTCTTTGATGTAAAAACCATTGGCTCCTTCCTGTAATAAGTAATCAATATTCCAGATTTTATTAGTTGCAGTAAATATAATTACTTGTAATCCCTTATTAATAGCTTTAATAGTTTTTAATATCTTTGCTCCACTTATTATTTCAACATCTTGTGAAGATGTCTGTTGAGTATTTTCAAAACGCAATAATCTAAAGTCTAATAATATTAAATCATATTCAGCGATATTATCAGGTAGAGTAATACTTGTATCTGTACTTTCTAATGTTTCTATCATCTGATCCCAGACATCTGGATTATCTTGTTTTAAGTCTTGAAATTGATTTCCTTTGAATAAAGTAGATAGTACAGTATTCCATCCTTTATCTGATTCATCATCAATAAGTAAGATTTCTTTTCTTTTGAAAGAGCCTCTTGAATCAGTTTTTTCGGTAAATGTACATAAACTACTGGAAAGCTTTTGTTGTTGATTGTAACCACTTCCCATATCTTGAGTGAAAGCTAACTTATACTTAAAATAGAGTTCTTCAAAGACTTTGGAATACTTTGAACTGCTTCTTAATTGATATGTCTGTGCAATGTCATCTAATCTTAATGCTCCCCATTGATTGGCTAAAGAATGATTGCCATAACTTGCAGGTGGAAAAACGACTATTTGGTCTAAAAATTTGCTTTTATATTCCTCTTTTGATAAAGGTTTAAGGAATTTTATGCTATTCTCAATTTTTACGCTATTCTCAATTGAAGACTCATCATAATCTACAATGCGAGATCCTTTTGTAAGAGCAATTAAGCTTAACTTGTTTTCTAATGTATCTCTGGCTATACCCTCATAAGGACTTTTTGATAAAAAAAGTATAGGGAGTAGGATTTTTTCACCCATTTCTCTAGTAAGACGAATATGAAGCCCAATCTTGAAGCCGTCATACTGTGTTTCTCTTTTAGGGAATGCAACAGGTATTATAAGTGCTTGTACATCATAGTCAATAAAGTAATTATTATCCATTAAAAAGTTATGAATACTCGCATCACTAAAATCCGGAGAATTATAGAGTATTTGTTTAAATCCTAATGTAGTACTTATTTGACTTGTGGAATGTTCAATAACATATATATTATTCATAAATAAATCTTATTTCTTCAATGATATTATTAAGGTAGTCTTTAAATTGCTTTACAGTCCATTCTTCATCTTCAATTCTATCAAATATTGTAGTTATATCTTTTTCCGTTTTTTGAGCAATCTTTAATAATTTTATAAATGGTTTATTATCAGAAGAACTTAAATAAAGCTCTTTTTGATAAGGAAAAGATATAGATAGTAATTCTGTTTGTAATCTAAGGGCTTGCTCTAATAAATATTTTTTCCCATAGGCTAATAGTTCTAAATTAATTTCAGATGTTTCACGATAACTATCCAAGAAGTTTTTGAGATTAGGATATAAATAATCAGATCTTATTTCTAGTTTTTTATTTTCTATTTTAGTATCAAAATTAGCTCCATTACTAAATATAACTAAAGGAATGTTTTTTTGTTCTAAATCATCAATAAAATCGTCGACAGCACCACTACTTTCATTTTTAGACGTTATAGATTGATGAATAAGTACAAGATCATATTGATGAATAGACTCTGTTAAGTCTGAAGAAAAGGTATGAACTACTTTTATCAATTGTTCATATTCTGTAGTAAGTAAATATGATGCTTGATACCGATTATACATCCTTTCTTTATCATCATCAATTAAAATAATTTTATGCATAGAATGTAATTAAATGATTTACACCAATCTTATTAGGCTTGGGAATTTTAATAGGTTTATCCTGTTCGTTGTCTGTTAGAATAGGAAGTCGCCAGTATTCTATCAGGTTCTTATATCGAAACTCGGCTTCTAAATGCCAGTTACATAATCCTGTAAAAATACCTTTTGTAGTATCCAGATCACCACCTAATATATTTTCTATAAATGGTTCATTTTCAATCCAAGAATTCACATTATTAATATGAATAGTACGTGTTCTATAATTATCTACTCTATCTCTAGAAAAATCAAGATGTATTACTTTTGATTTAGCATGTTGTTTCATTGAAACAAATAAAGAACGTAATCCTACCTCTAAAGCATCTATATTTGTATAGAATTTTGCTCTCTCTAAGTTGTCAGTTGTGATTTGCCATTCGTCAAATTCCTCTGCTAATTTTAATTTTAAATTTCTGTATATAATTTCTTTTAAATTTTTTCTTATCTCTATATTATTTTTAAATGCTACAATAATATCTTTAATTTTAATTGGGACATTGTCACTTGCAGGGTGTACACCTTTATTTTTTCTAAACCAATCTTGCATGTCTTTAGTTTGCCATCCAGACATATCTTGAGTCATTAATTTATTGTCTTCTATTTTTAAACGAGACCAACCATGTTTACTAAAACCAAATCCATTTATTTTGCGCCATAAGTTCTGGGTAATAGAAAGGTTTTTGTTAGTTAGTTCATCAAATTCTTTTTTTGCTTCTGTTCTTATTTCTTCTGGAATAAAAGATCCCCGTGTATAGTCATGGGTTAAAAACTTGAGACCATTACCTTTTTTGAAATATCCCATAAATGTAGCAATATCTTTCGGTTTATGTGGCGGTTTTCTCTCTTTACGCGTATCTTTATCAGGCTTAACTTTGGTTGTCTCCAAATCCCTCAACACTTTTATTATTTTCTCAAAACGCTGCATAATCTCCTTCTGTAACTTAGGAGAACCCTTCACCTGACTATACAAATCTGCCAAAAGTGTTAATTCACGTTCCTTTTTAGTATCTTTCATTTACTTCACTTTTGGTTTCATAAATAACTTCGTAATAGCTTCTTCACCTTCACCATCAAAATACCCTCTTGCCATTGTCAACAACTGTTTTGGGTGCAATTCAAACAAATCAATATCTGCAAAGGCATCAATATCATTGGCTGTAACTAAATCTACAATAGCTTGACGAAAATAAAGATACTGTTCTGTAAAGACTTGTTTATCATTCTCATAAACAATCGCTTTATCCGTATTTCTTTGATAAAAAACTTTCATAGCTTTCTCAATACCATCCTTATCCCAAATCGCTAAAATTTCTACAATTTGTTCAGAAGTTATATCTTGTTGAATACACAACCAATCAAATTTCAAGAGCATCCAACGATAAGTCGGGTCATCTTTACCTCGAACCATCCCCAAATATTCTATCTTCCCATTCACATAATGCTCCATTGGCGGAATATTTCCATTGTATCGAGTATAGCCTTTTTCTCGAAGATAATAGTACTCGTATTGTTTTGCTGTTTTGTTATAACCTTCCTGACGACCATACCGTCCAACTGCATTTTCCCAATTGTGTAATAAAGCAGTCAAATTGCGAATATAAGTACGACTGACATTCGTTTTTTCATTAACAATTATACCCGTTACTTCTTGTCGTTCTCTTATCAATTTCCCATTTTCAATGACGTTATAGCGTTGCAAACGCTCTTTAGCTGGATTTAAGCTAAAACCTTCTTCTTGAAGAATAGTGGCAACTTGCGTTTTAAAATCTTCTGTAAAGATATTTTCATTACAAGAAATAGTAATATCATCCGCATAACGAGTGTAAGTAAAGCGCATTTTTTTAGAAAGCTGATAAAATTTTCTATCTAAACGCATACAGACTATATTGGAAAGAATGGGAGAGGTTGGCGCACCTTGTGGCAAGCACTGCTGATGACAACACAAATTAGCTATAATACGGGCAATCTCTTTATCTAATTGAAAAGGAGGAACTTTCTGTAAAACTGCCCATACCCTAAAAAAACTGATACTTGGAAAAAAGTCTTTTATATCAATGTTGTAAACATACTTCTTTCCTACATGTTTTTTTGCATTGGTAACAACATTCCGTTGAGGTAAAAAACCATGCACGCAGGAATAAGGTTGAAAAATAAATAGAAAATATATATTTAGTAAACGTTGTATTTTCTTTAAAAAACGGTCTGGAGCTGTAATTTGTCGAGTTCCACCACTTTTTTTAGGAATCTCAAAAGTACGATAAGCATCTTTTTTGTGATATAGGTAATAGCGAATTGCCTTAATTGTGATAGATTTTCTTGCATGTTTTTTATCCTTATCTTCCCACTCTTGAAGTTCATTTAACAATCCCAAAAAGCCTGTTGGATTGTTAATTTTGTTGAACTTAGTAACTATTTTTTGTATGTTATTCTTTGAGTTTTTGTTCTCAGATAATATTACAAAGTCTGGAAAGTTAGGTATTTCAAAGTCTGGAAAGTCAGGTATTTCAAAGTCTGGAAAGTCAGGTATTTCAAAGTCTTCAAAATCAAAATCTTCTGGTAAATCAATAGGCATATAGGAAATATAAAAAAGAGTAGCCACAATGAATTTCTTATGATTATACTAATTAAATTTAATTAACTTATTATAATATATTAATGAAATGAGTCTCTAAAAAGATTCTCTTTAAATAACTACCATTGAATGGTTTTGGATTGTGTATTACCTTAGAATAATTGCTTACTTTACAGTAACACACCATTACGTACCGTAATGTTCAGTCAAATTCTGATTTGGTGACTACTCTTGTTGTTTTAATAATGATGCAAATATAAATTATAAGTGTGCAGTTAATTTGCACTATTATTTTTTCTTTAGATATAGAGAATAAACATGTCCAAATCTATGTGCTTTTTGGAATGTTTTAATCATAAGTCTCTCATTATGTAATCTTATGAATAGAATAAATTTTTCTATTGCTCGAGTTTTGACTTCATCCTCTCCTTCTAATGCTTTTAAAGTATTTTCTCGTTTATTTTCTTTTATCTTATACTTTGTAAATGCCTGTTGAACAGAATTTCCCAAATTAACTTTTACTTCATGCTCCTTATTTGTAGCCAATAGACGATAATTATTTCTATAGTATATTATAGTGATTTTATAATGATGTGTTTTACAAAAAGAAAAAAAATCAGCAAAACGCATTCCCTTCTTCAATAACTCAGTAAGTTGATTCATCTCATTATCAGTAGAGACTATATTTTCAGATTTTTCTTTTGACATATTCCTTCTAATTTTAAAACTGATGCAAATATAAATACAAGATATGCAGTAAGTTTGCACAGAATGTTATTTTTGAGGAGCGAACCGCCAAGTCCTTCGTCACAAAGGAAAGTCCTGCTGTCCGTTCTCATTGCTGTTGCCTTGCCACAAATTCTGCCAACACAGAATACAGCAATACCACTACCATCAGGGCTATTTTAAGAGGGTAGCAACCCTTGCACTTAATCACAATACAACCCAAGCGTCTTTCTAGTTTCCTCCCTGAACCACGTTCTCAATGTCAAAGGAGCTAATACTTCCACATCTGACCCAAATTGCAAAAGCGTTTGTTTTAACTCTTGGTTGTCAATCAAACACAAAGAAACATCTAATGTACCATCTTCATTCAGTTTCTTACCCTTTTGAGAATCGTGTATAGGCTTTGTCAGCACATAGTTAGCTCTTCCCTTAGAAAAACGCAATTGTATCGTCTCTACTTCCGCACCATTCGGGCGAGTAATCCCCAATATATCCTCAAAATACGCATCTACATCGACAGCACTTTTCACAAATTTATTTGAAAAACAATGCTCAATCTTCATAATTCTATCCAATCCCAATGTCGTTAAATTAGAATGTTTAGGATTGCGCCCCACAATATACCAACGATTGTTGTATTCTTTTAACAAATAAGGATGCAATTCGATATTAAGAACAGGTTTTCCAAAAGGCTCATATTGAATAGACAAGACCGTTTTATCCACAATAGCTTCAAATAAGCCATCAATATGCTCCAAACCTTTAGTATAAGGGTTTTTATCAAACAAAATGGCTCGTTTTTTCCGACCCATTTGCATCAATTCCTGTTCTATCTTAGGCATCAATTCATTGACCCACTCCAAACCCTCTTGCGTCTTAAACCTATCTAACACAAACATTGCCATTTTCAAATAATCTTGTTCCATCTCATGAACAGGAGTATTCAAGATAGAATACGTCCTATCTTTATACCGATAGACCCCTTTCTTCCCATCTCTCAATCCTTCTTCCAACAAAATACCCCAACCATCCTCACTTTTCATAAATTGAATATCATAACGCAGTTGTCGCAACTTAATATCCTCTGCAAACCCATACTCTGTATAAGCCACCCTAATGGCTTCAAACAAATCATCAAGTGTATACAATTTATCCTTTGCACTAAAACATTTATCCAATGTTCGATAACGAATTAATTTCTTAAAATCCATAACTGTGCAAATATAATGCACAATTTTGAATTATCTTTGCCCTACTTTCAAAAACAACTTAATCTTCTTATGAATAATTCAAATATCAACTCAGCTCTTTTTGACATAATCAATTCATTAAGAGGTTATATGGAGGCAGAATCCTATACTTTTATCTTATACTTCCTAACATTATTACATCGTGAGAGAGCCGTCCAATATCAAGATACTGTTACCTATGTTTTTGAAAATTATATTAAGCCAGAAATCAAGCAATCCAAAAAAGTAGTTTTGGATAATCCATATTTACAAAAGTGTCATGATTATTTTAAAACCCAATTTTTAGAATATACAACTTATCAAAATACAGAAGATATTGTAGAATTTTTACATAAGATAGATAGAATACGATTAGCTTTTGATGACAAAGAATTTTACGTTCTATTTGAGTATCTTCTAAAGAGTTTAATCAGTAATAAAAATGGATTAGTGATATTACCTCTTGAACTCGCTCAATTTATGATTGATATTGCTGATATTCAATCCAATACAACAGTGTACAATCCTTTTGCGGGTCTTGCTACTTTTGCTACTCTACTTCCTGAAGATAGTCAATATTATGGACAAGAAATAAGCATTGCTGCACATAGCATAGGAACTCTGAGATTAATGGCATATAATGACGATTACACATCTTTCAAACAAGGAGATTCTATTAGTAATTGGAATACTAAGAATGGAAAATATGATACAATTATAGCTTTTCCTCCTTTTAATTTAAAAAATGATTTGTTAAAAAAAGCAGGGGGAGTAGAACCTTTTTTGATAAATAATGCTATTGAATCTTTGAAGGATAATGGAAAATTGATATTGTTAGTTTCTGAAAATTTTTTGTATACATTAAGAAAAAAGTATTTGGAACTTAGAGAATTCATTATTGATAAAGATATACTTGAAATGGTAATTAGCTTACCAAGAGGCATTTTAATGAGTAGTAGTGTAAAAACTAGTATTCTTATAATCAATAAGAATAAAAAAAGGAAAGATAAAGTAATATTTATCAATGGAGAGGAAGTAATTGGCAATGTTAGTATACGAAAACCAGCTAATTATCAAGCCTTATTAAGTACTGTGCAAAATATAACAGAATCAGATTTCCTTAAAATAGCCATTGTCATTAATCAAGAAATCAAAAAGGAGGAATATAATTGGTCTGCTTCTAAATTTTGTGGTTCACACATTATAAAAATAAGAGAAATAAGAGAAAAATATGGGAATTTATGTAAACTACAAGAAGTTTTAACTTTTATAAAAGGTGAGTTTATAAAAAACATAGATACATCTGTTCCTTTTATCACTAGCAAAAATCTAGCTGCTAATCCTTATGATAATTTAGTTGTAGAGACTCATGAAAAAAATACAAAAAGGCAAAATAGTTCTTTAAAACTTATTGCTCAAAATAGTCTATTGATTAATCGAGTTGGTTACAAAATTAAGCCAACTTGGTTTGAATACGAAAATGAACCTATTCAAACCCAAAACATCTTTGCTTTTAAAGTCAATACCCAAAAAGTAAATAAAGATTACTTAATTACGGAACTCTTTTCGGATTTGGTGCAAAAACAAGTAGAAGCTCTTTCAAAAACAGGAACAATGCCTTTTAAAAATAGAAAGGATATTTTAGAATTAGAAATTCGTTTGCCTGATGATTTAAGTAGGCAAAAACAGATTGTTTTAGAACGTAAAGAAGATGCTTTAAAATTAATAGAGGAGCAAGTCAAAGCCAAAAAAGAAAAAATAGGATTAGAAGAATCCTATAATAAGTCAATGATTGATATCCGCCATACACTTTTACAAAAACATGAGCATATTGCTATGGGGATAGAAAATATATTAGGTGGATTGCAAAAACATGGGGAAATATTAGATAAGCCTTTCATTCCGAATGAAGATGTGAGTACATTTCAAGAAATTATAGAGCGTTTAAAAAAGAATTTAAATGATGCAACTCAGTATGTAGTTAAGCAATTGATAGATGATAGTGAAAAAATTGATAGCATTTATAAAACTGAAAAAATTAATCTTGTTGGTTTACTTCAAGAATGGAAAAAAAATCTACCTTTTAAAAGTAAGGTAAATATTGAAATTAGTGTTAATGAAGAGTTTGGTCATACAGAAGAAAATAAGGATTCTCAACTAGAAGAATTGTATATTATTGAGGGAAATCAGCAAAGTTGGAAATCTCTTTTTACTAATTTCTTAGATAATGCAGACAAACACGGCTTTAGAGAACCAAATAAAAAGTATAATTTTATCATTAAATTATCTCATTTTGATGATAAAATACAAATAGATATTTTAAATGATGGAGATTCTTTACCTAAAGAATTTAATATCGAAGATCTTACAACAAAGGGAAAAATTGTAGGAGAAACGGGGAATACAGGACAAGGGGGCTATTTTATAAAACAGGTTGTAACTGCATCTGATGGAACAATAGAAATAGTTGAACCAGAAGAGGAGAACTATTCAGTACATTTCAAAATTTTAATACCTTATATATGAATCACACAAATGTTCTTCTAATAGATGATAAATGTGCTGAAATGATAGATTTCAGAGAACAAGCACTAATCTTTGGTTTTAAAATAGACTACTATTTTACCAATGTTCAAGAGGCAATGGCAAAACTTAAAGAAGATAAATATTTCTTTGAGGGGATTATTTTAGATGCTCGTTTTTTTTTGACTCCAGACCAAGCAAAAGGCAAAGAAAACGAAGGTGCATTAAGAGAAGCCATTAATCAAATAAAAGAGATAGAAAGAGAACAAAATCGTTTCTATCCAAAGTGTGTCTACTCTGCATACACAGGAAAATTAGGACATGGTTGGGAAACAGATATTCCTCAATTTCAAAAAGGAGAACCAAGTTCAACACAGAAGCTTTTTGAATACTTACAAGAAAAAATTAAAAACCAAGATATTGCCAATATAAAAAGAAAATATCCCCAAATCTATCAACTTTTTGAAGAAGAATTATTAGATCAAGAATGCAAAACAGTTTTTTGTGATATAGCGACGAAGTACGAAAATGATAAATTTGATAATCCTACGGACGATGAACTAAAAGGTTATCTTGCTTCCATTAGAAGTATTCAAGAAGCTATTTATCAAACCATTGGGAAACATTTTGATGATATACTACCTCAAGACTATTTTGGAACTAATGGAAAAGTCAATTTTAATAACACGAATAAAAAACTATCAGGAAGTCTCGACCCAAACAACGATTATAAGGCTACAGCTCCAGAATATCAAAATCAAGCTATAGAGTATGGGGCAAAATTTCTCTACTGGTCAAGTGGAGGAGGGATTCATCACCAATTAGAAAGATCTTATAAAATGGGATCAGCAGGATTGAAATCACTATATTGGTTTCTTATAGAACAATTACATTGGTATAGAGATTTACTAATGAAAGAAGGTGTATTAAAAACCTAAAAAATATTGGTACCCCCTTCACCCCAAAAATCGCCCCCTCGCCCCAAAAATACTTGCAAATAAAAAACATCATCCGTAACTTTGAAATATCCAAAAAAAAACAAATACAAAAAAAATGAAAAAAGCCATCATAACCCTATTTCTCCTAATCAGCCTAATCGCCTGCAACAGCGCACCAAAACAAGCAACAGGCAATTTCGGCGCAAAAATCACCGAGCAAGGCGCAAGCAATATGAAAACCTTAGCTGCCAATATGCAAGGAAAAGACCAAATGAAAACCAAAGTTCAAGGCGAAATTGCGTCGGTTTGTAAGAAAAAAGGTTGTTGGATGACGCTCAAAAAAGACGATGGCGAAAGCATGCGAGTTACCTTCAAAGATTACGGATTTTTTGTGCCCTTAGATTGCGAAGGCAAAACCGCCATCATCGAAGGTGTCGCCAAATTTGACACGACTTCCGTAGAAACCCTCCGCCATTTTGCCGAAGACGAAGGATTATCTGCACAAGAAATCGCTAAAATTACCAAACCAGAAGTAGAACTGGTATTTGTCGCAGACGGTGCAATTGTAAAATAATTTAC
>ENA-ORXR01003796-ORXR01003796.1-marine-metagenome-genome-assembly--contig:-NODE-3796-length-13244-cov-4.337510_pt1 | contig 13244 bp, 9 predicted proteins | sample MGYA00237866_ERZ511479 | MGnify/ENA metagenome assembly ERZ511479 | reverse complement strand
GTCCCATAGTATTGCTGGTGGATCGATTAATCTGGCTTTTGCGGGCAGTGTCATACCATCTTTTAATAGTAGCCCCTGACGTATCTCATTCAGAGCGGCTTCACTAGGCTCCCCTTCCACTTGAACCCAGTAGCACTTAGACATTTTCTTGGCTGGGTTGGCAATTTTATGCTGCAACGAGCCATCATTAGTTAATACCAATAAACCCTCGCTGTCTTTATCCAGCCTGCCTGCCGGATAGAACTCTGGCGTATCGATGAAATTAGCAAGCGTCTGAGAATCATCTTTAGAAGTGAACTGAGAAAGCACGCCAAACGGTTTATTGAATAATATTAATCCTGCCATTAATGCTGTTGAAAAGAGATTTTCAAAATAGAATCGTTAAGGAAAGGGAACTGGGGGTACTGTTGAATAATCCTTTTCTTGGCGCTATCGGCTAAGTTTCTTGATTTAAAAGGACCAATCTGGACTTGATAATGTGGTCGCAGCTGTTGGTTCTTGATGTTAATAAACGCTGGATAGCCATTCATCGTGAGCGTGTTTTTCATGCCTTCTGCCTTGGTCGCATCGATGCTGGAAAATATTTGTACAAAGTGCGTTTGTGTTTTACCCGCTTCCGTTAGTGTCGGCGAAGCGACTAGACCAACTTTTTTAGAAATAGACCATTTGGCGTGGGCAACTGGAGATAGCCCAAGCAAACTCATACAAAATATTGCACTAAGCTTTTTCAATTGTACTTTCATTTTTCTAATCCTAAAGGGTTGCAGAGTATGTGCCAGCCGCACACTCAGGCGGTGCTAAATTCAAAAAACTAACATGAGCTGGCCCCAGTCAGCTCATGTCTTAAAATGCGATCTTAAGCATCGCATAGGTGTCCCCGTTGATAAAATTCGTTTCTTCGATTAAAACTTTATAGTACATAAACTATCGCTTTGTTCAGTTGGGAGTAAGTTAGCGATTGATTTTACTAGTAACATGGTCATAATTACCTATAAAAATAGTGTAGAAAAATAGTCTTAATTTCCAATAATAATATAGTTTTTGTTATTCCGAGCAACGATATCAAGGATGTATAAGTTGATGAGAACCGGATGGCTATAAATGACCATGAATTAACCAGAGAACTAGAGTATCTGCTAGCGTCTTATTTATTTGAAAATAAGTCGCAGATGAAGCGATTGCTTAGTTATCTAGTCACGCATGCGAGCTATGCATCAGAATCAGCGTTTGATCAACGTGCAATTGCCGTCGAGTGTCTGGGGCGAAGTGCGGATTTTGATCCGGCGGAAAACCCGGTTGTAAGGATAGAAATAGGTCGGTTGAGAAAGCTCCTGAACCGCTTTTATGAAGAAGAACTTCCGCGCTTTTATAAAATATCTATTCCTCTTGGGCAGTATCGGCCTGAGATCACGGTTGAATCCATCTTAGAAAAATCAAAGTATTTGCCTGAGCTTAGTCCCTCACCCGCGAACCCGGAACGGTTATCTGTGCTGCTTCAGTTTACTACCGAGGGTGAAGATAACCCGGATTTGTATTTATTGAGGCATCAAATCCGCATCGGTATAACGATTGCACTACAGCAGCAAGAAGCGATTCGTTTGCTGGTGGCTATTCCGGGGGAGGATGGAAAAGTTGCTGATTCAATAGACTTTATAATGCGCGTCTCTCTGGCATCGGTTGATTCGGGTTTTCAGTTAGTATCAGACGTGTGCCCGGCCGAATCAGATGAGGCTTTGTTCAGCGATAGCAAATTCCTTGACGTCGATTATCACGCATCACAAATAGATGAGTTATTAAGTGTGTTAGTTTCTAAGCTGTTTGATCATGAAATTGGCGCTTTATGGAAGGACTGGGTATCCAACAGAAGTCAGTATCAAAATGTTGGTGCACTAAAAGTTTATGCCTTGGTTCAATATCAACGTTACCTGTGCGATGAAACTGAGAATAATATCAAGGTAGCTTATTTCTCGATTAAAAATGCCCTTGAAAACCATCCGGGGGATAAGATTATTAATTCAGCGCTTGCGGATATTTATTATCGAATAATTATTCATGGTTACGAGGTGGTTGAAGAGCCTATCGAACAAGGGCTAATGCATGTGAGAGAGGCGCTACGCTATTCACCAGCTTCTGAGAAACTTCATACCACGCATGCACTTCTGACCTTATTCCATCGAGAGTATGATTTTGCCATTACCTCTGCCTTGCTACCTGAGGCTAACAAAGGAGTGAGGTATTTTTCGTCCTCATTTCATGTACAGGTTTTAAAATGTCTAATGTCAGAATGGGCAATAGGTTTTACTGAGCTAAAACAATTGTGTGATCGCTTCTCATGTTACCCCAAACTTTTTCCTGTACTTGCCTATTTGAATTATTTCTTGAAAGGTCAAAAAGCACAATCAGAGCAGTGGAAAGGGATAGTAATTAAGCAAAATACTCATTTAAGCGTGCAGCAATTCATTAAGCATATGAGGATGCCAGACGAATGGTCTGCTAAAGGTGGGCGAGAAAAATTACTGACGTCAGTGAACAATGATTTGAAGGATGCCCAATGATTGATGAAACAGTTGCAAATACTGAATCCTTAATTCTCGCAAGCCGCCTATTTCGCTCTAAGCCTCAGATGAAGCGCCTATTTGCTTATTTGGTGAAGCATACCTACGAAAAAAATGACGATGCACTTCAGCAACGCGCAATCGCACTGGCTTGTCTTGGTAGGAATGATTCATTTGACCCGGTTAAAGATCCCATTGTCCGAATTGAAGCGGCCAGATTACGCAAGTTACTTGAAGAATACTATGAAAGCGCTGAGGCGCAATTAACGCCGCTGAAAGTGAGCTTGCCAAAAGGTTCTTATCAACTCGTTTTTTCGTGGAATATTGAGCATCGGCAAAGTTGTGGCTTTTGTTTATTACTGCTGTGTCAAAGCCCGATGCTTACAAACTCTGAGGAGCATCGTTTAATGATTAAAGTACGACAGGGCTTGTCGCATCGCTTAAATCATTTCGATCATTTGAATCTGATTGTTAATTATCATCCCGAGCATGAAGTTGCACAACGAGGATCGGTTCATTTTCTCGCTGAAGAACAGTACGACTATGTCATGCGATTGGAAGTTGTTCAGAATAGAAATGGTGATTTTCTGGTGAGTAGTATCGTCGTTCACCGGCTAACTCAGGAGATCTTATGGAGTCACTCCACCAGCTTACCTCAGCAATACACGACTGAAGTCCTAAATGATTTTTACCTTAAACTCATTAGCCCATTAGTCGCCGACTCTTACGGAGTGCTAGGTTCGCATTGGGCAAAAGCCCATCTTGAAGCGGGTTTGGAGTATGTCGAAGACCAGCACATGACAGCAGTTCAGTTCATCAATCTATGCAATAACCCTAGTCGGGCGGACTGCGTTACGTTTCTGGAGTTTCTAGAGGGCCGATTGGAAAAATATCCAGATGACTTTAATGCGCAAGGCAGCTACATGGCTGTTGGTTTTTTTGATTATTTTCTAAATTATAACTTGATGGAAGCCAGTCTTGAAGAAAGGTTGGAGCATTGCCTGTTAATTGGCAAGCATGTGCCTCATGATGCCGGTATTTCAGTGCTTATTGGCTTTTATTATTTTGCTCTAAATCGTTACGAAGAGTCTGCAATATACTTAAATACGGCCAGGAAGCTAAACCCATATAACACCATGTGGGATTTCATTTACGGCGGTTTGCTTTTTTTCATGGGGCGAAAGGAAGAGGGATTCAAGATCCTCGCCCAATTGATAAAATATAATGACTCACCTCCGGGGTATTACCACGTTCCCGCTTTTTTTTACTATCTTGGTGAGAAAGAATGGCAGATAGCATTTCGAAGCAGCTCAAAAGTTGCTTTTACGGATAGCCTGGAGTATCTGGTAAAAGCAATCGCTTGTTTGGGCGTAGGGGCGGAAGAGCAAGCGGTTCAAGCACTAAAAATGAATGAGACCGGTGATGCAGCGGATTATTCTTGGGTCGAGAAAACGTTCCTCAAAAGTTATCCAGATCTTGCAGCTCATTTTCAAGGGATCATGAAGACCCTCAGTTCTTAGAGCTGAGGGTCTTTGGTTGTTATTTAGATCACAAAAGGTTGGCGATAGGTATTGCAGCGAACTGCCCAACCACGCATCCATCGCTTTTCACCGCGACTAGGATTAGAGTTTCGTATCCGACGCTCAAGCGTCTGAATCGCTGAGTCAGCAAAGTTGTTTAGTGCCATTTGTCCTGGTTGGCTGGGGCGCATGTTTTCTAAGACTTGTAACAAGCCCCAGTTCTGGCCTTTATAGCCGCCTCGTCGATTTAAACCTTCACCTTTAAAATTCACATAGTCAATTAACGCGTACCAACCGCCACGCGTGTTTGCGACTGCATTTAAGTTTTGGGCTACATGGGCTCTTAAGTGCGGAGGGGTTGCCTTAACTAAGCGCGGCACCGCACGTTTGGCTCGCTCAAATATATAGCTCGCCTGTAGATGACGCGTCTCATAGAGCAAGTTTTGAAACTGGCGTAACTGAGGAGAGTTTTTCGCGTGCTTCAATTCACCTTTAGTTCTCCATGGCGCACCGGTATGCTTTGCCTTCTGTACCCATACTGGTAGCTGTACGCCATTGGCTTGCAAATGATCTAGCATGCCTGGGAAAGTGTTGCCGAAACGCTTACGGCGACCAGCAGGGTACCAGGTGAAGTGACCGATGCCCATCGATGCAAAATTCTCGCCAACATTCCAATGGACCAGCTTATCGATTTCACCACCACTTTCATTGCGGAAAATTTTATCGCCAATTGTTCTAAGCTCACTCGGTGATATGCTGGCGATATTACTTTGAGGTGCAGTCCTTGGTAATGCATTGGGGTTGCGTTGTAGCATCGCTAAATATTGCGATTGTTGACTTTGCTGGTGCTGTAACTGTGGTTGAGCGCGTTGCTGGTTCCTTGCATGCTGCTGTGCTCGTTGCTGTGTTTGATTAGCGGCATGTTGTCGATTTTGTAGTTGCAATTGATTGGCGGAATACTGTCGACTTTGCAGTTGCATTTGCCTAGCCGCATATTGCTGAGCAGCACTCTGCTGGGCTTGTCGCTGCCTTTGTTGAGCAGCACGCTGTTGCGCCTGTCGCTGCATCTGTTGAGCAGCATACTGTCGTGCCTTTGTTTGTTGAGCAGTGTACTGCTGGGTTCGTCCGTGGTTTTGTTTCGCAGCCCGCTGTTGAGCCTGCCTGCGCATCTGTTGTGCCGCATATTCTTTGGCCAGGCTTTTTTGTTCCTGTACAAATTGTCGATTTTTGCGTAAGCGAAATTGCTGTGCCGAGCGATTGCGCTCTTGATTGAGTAATTTGGCTTGCTGCTGTTGCCATTGACGCCTAGCCTGTGCTGCAGATTGGTTACTGGAGTTGTTATTGCGGTTTTGTTGTTGTTTCTTTTGCCATGCATAATTATAGGCTAGTCGCTTTTGCTCATCATGCTCGCCATGGTTAGCTGTATGGCTTTGCCATTGCTGTGGATTCACATTACCAGTGGCTCGTATCGATGATGAGCTGGCATTGCTGAGCTTGGTTGGATCTTCCTTAGAGGCTTTTTGAGGTTTTTGGTTGGATGTACTGCAGGCTGACACACCAAGCAATACAAGAAAAGACAAGCTGATTAGGGCTTTATTTTTCATTATTAGCTGCCGATTTTTAGTTATTATTATTGTTATATGTCGGTAGAAGCGGCTAATCGATCAATGGTTAGGGTCTATTTTTATTTTTTCCCCAATGCCAGACTCTTTCAAATAAGACAATTGTAGTAAGTGAAGCGTATACAAGAGGTTCGCTAACATCTGCTTTTACCAACCACCAGAAGTGTACCACGCATAATATGACTGCAAGATAAACGAGTTGGTGCAACAACTTCCAGCGTTTCCCCATCTGTCGTATTTTTGTGCGCGTTGAAGTAATCGCAAGGGGTAGCAGTGTGAGAAAAGCGGCGAACCCAACCGTTATAAATGGGCGCTCCCAGATATCGGCGAAAATAGCGTTAATATCTAATGCTTGCTCGAAAATCAGGTAACACAGCAAGTGTAGCGATGCATAGAAAAAGGCATACAGTCCGAGCATGCGTCTTAGTTGCAGCAGTTGAACCCAACTCAGTAAACGACTTAAGGGGGAAATGAGTAATGCGATGAGCAAGATACGCAGCGACCACTCCCCGAAAAAGCGTAGTGCATATTCAATTGGGTTGGCACCTAAGGTGTTAGAATATAAACCAAATAGCAGGTTTAATAGTGGCAGCAGCAATAAAATAAATGCTAAAGGCCTGACTATTCTATTAAAGAGGGTCGGGTTTATTCGCACAGCAACCTTTAAAAATAGCGCTTTAGGTCCATACCTTTGTATAAAGCAGCAACTTCTGCTTCATAGCCATTAAAGTGTTGAGTCTTGCGTTTGATAAATTCACCAATGCGTCTTTCTTTACTCTGACTCCAGCGAGGATGCGGTACGTCCGGGTTTACATTCGAATAAAAGCCATACTCGGTTGGACTGGATTGCTGCCAGGAATTATAAGGTTGAGTCTCTGTGAAACTGATACTGGCAATGCTCTTAATGCTTTTAAAACCATATTTCCAGGGAACTACTAAGCGCAGAGGTGCGCCGTTTTGATTCAGCAAATCCTTTCCATAAATTCCCGTCGCAATCATGGTCAAAGGATGCATCGCCTCATCCATTCTCAGGCCTTCCACATAGGGCCATTCCAAGACATTGGTTTGTTGGCCCGGCATGGTTTCAGGGTCGTACAGTGTTTGGAATTTGACATATTTAGCCTTGGCATTTGGCTGCATTCGCTTTATCAGCTCTGCCAGAGGGAAACCCATCCAGGGAATTACCATAGACCAGCCCTCAACGCAGCGGAATCGATAAATCCTTTCCTCGATTGAAACCGACTTTAATAAGTCCTCAATAGTATAAGTGCCAGGCTTGTCACATTCCCCGTCAATATCAACTGTCCATGGGGACGTGACTAAGGTGTGAGCGTTTTTGGCAGGATCTGTTTTGGCGGTGCCAAACTCGTAATAATTACAGTAGCTGGTAATATCTTTGTAATCGGTTTTGTCTTCGTCTGTTGAAAAATTATTTGTTGCGGATTTACTAAACAGCGGTTGGATCGCAGTTCCCGTTGTTGCGATTATCCCTAACCCTGCCGCAGTTTTCATAAACTGGCGGCGTTTTTTGTAGATTTCGTAGTCTGTAACTTCGCTATCTTTGATTTCGGGTTTATTTAAAAAAATCATCATATCTCCCGATCGTAGTTATTCCTAAATTTTGTTAGGAATAGTGACTAGACCCCATTTGCAGATTATACTGCTGCGTTAATTTACTCAGGCTTAAGTGTTCTGATAATTATTCTTAAGCGAAAGTGTTTATGTCTTCAAAATTAATTCGAACCATTACCTCAATTTTACCTGTGCAGAAAGATCGTACAGGGTCGTGTAATGGTTGTGGTGCTTGCTGTAAGTTGCCCGTTAAGTGCCCGTTTCTGACAACGGATGACGCTGGGTTGTTCCGCTGCTCGATATATAAATATCGCCCACCGAATTGCCGAAAATTCCCTCGTACACCCTCTCAGCTAGAGCTGGTAAAAAATGAGTGTAGCTACTCATTTTCTACAATTGATGCCACTAAGATTGGTAAAGTTAAACCGACAACTTAGTCATTTATTCGGCTCTGGGTCTTCAGGTGAGACCAAGCTCATGACAACGAGTAGTATAGCCCCTATAGTAATGGCAATGTCTGCGATATTGAATATTGCAAAGTGGCCATTATTTAGGAAAAATAGGTCAAAACTGACATAAAAATCGATAAAATCAGTCACCCTACCACTAACAAGCCTGTCGATACCATTACCAAAAGCTCCTCCCAGAACCAGTGCTAATGCGATAGCTGTCCAGCGCTCACTATGCTCAAGCTTCCTTAGCCAATAAACAATATAGGCACTGACAATAAAGGATAGGGCGACAAAAAACCAGCGTTGCCAGCCATCTTGATCCCCCAGAAAACTAAACGCAGCGCCATAATTATAGGCAAGTGTAAAGTTTAGATGGGGCAAAACTGCCAGTGGAAAGCCCTGCTCAAGATTAGCAACGGCCATCCACTTGCTCAACTGATCCAGTATTACAATTACGATTGAAACCCATACCCACTTAAGCATATTTGCGTGCCTCGCCCGAACCAACGACGTTTTCAACGCAACGACCGCAAAGTTCAGGGTGGTCTTTATTATTACCTACGTCAGGTTGATGGTGCCAGCAGCGCGTACACTTGTCATCGGCTGAGGCTTCAGTAGCAATCCAAGTACCCTCAAGGTCATTAACGGCAACGGCACCTTCAGGGGCTGAATCAGCATTAGATACTTCTGCGCCAGAGGTAATTAATACGAAACGTAGCTCTGATTCTAATTTGCTGAGGATTTTATGTGTGTCACCACTACAATAAATACTGACTATGGCATCAAGAGAAGAGCCGATTTTTTTCTCACCACGAAGTACTTCTAGCTGCTTGCTCACGGCATCTCGTACGGCGAAAACGGTAGACCATTCTTCATCACTGAACGGGTCTGAGCTGTCATAAGTAAACAGTTGCTTAGACCATTCGCTGAACTGAACGTAAGGGAGCGCCCTGTCTGCATCAGACTTCGGGATCTCTTGCCAGATTTCTTCAGCAGTGAAGGTTAGTATGGGGGTCATCCAGCGAACCAAAGCATGTAGGATTAGGTAAGCTGCTGACTGGGCTGACCGCCTTGCCGGTGAATTAGCCTGCATGGTGTATTGCCTATCTTTGGTGATATCCAAAAACAAACTACCCATTTCTATTGAGCAAAAGTGCAGCATTTCTTGATAAACCAGATGGAACTGCATTTTTTCGTAAGCATCAACAATTCGCGCTTGTACCTGACTAGTTTTATTAACTGCCCAGCGATCTAATGCCAGCATTTCTGATGGCTCAAGCAAGTCCGTCTCAGGATTAAAATCATTGAGGTTTGAAAGCAGGTAGCGTGATGTATTGCGGATTCTTCGGTAAGCGTCAGCAGTACGATTGATGATCTCATTAGAGACAGTGATCTCGCGACTATAGTCTGATGATGACACCCAAAGGCGTAGAATGTCTGCTCCGAGCTTATTGATAACACTTTGTGGCGCAATTGTGTTACCGATCGACTTAGACATTTTTTTGCCTTTAGCGTCAACAGTAAAACCATGTGTCAGAACATTTTTATATGGAGGTACACCGTTCATGGCCATTGAGGTGAGCAAGGATGACTGGAACCAACCACGGTGTTGGTCAGAGCCTTCTAAATACATATCCGCTTGAAAATGTAATTCGTCACGCGTTCTCAATACTGACTCGTGTGTGGTTCCTGAGTCAAACCATACATCCAGTGTATCCATGGCCTTTTCATAGTGCTCGGCATCATCGCCAATCAACTCTTTTGCATCAACACTGTGCCAGAACTCGATCCCTTCTTTTTCCATTCCCTGAGCCACTTTTTCCATGATGGCCGTTGTGTCAGGGTGAAGCTCTTGAGTTTCTTTGTGTACGAATAAGGATATAGGTACGCCCCAGTAGCGTTGACGTGAAATACACCAATCCGGACGGGTCTCGATCATTTTATAGATACGGTCGATTCCCCAGCCCGGAATCCACTGCACGTCTTTAATCGCTTTAAGGGTGGCACTGCGCAGACCTTCTTTTTCCATGCTGATAAACCACTGAGGCGTCGCACGGAAAATGATCGGTGTTTTATGACGCCAGCAGTGTGGATAGCTATGGCGGATTTTCTCTGTCTTAAGCAGTTGGCCGTTTTCTTCCAGTAGAGCGATCAGTGCTTTGTTAGCTTGATAAACATCAAGACCTGCTACGATTGGCGTATCCGCAAGGAAAACACCGTCATTACCAACTGGATTGTAGACTTCGAGTCCGTATTTTTGTCCTACGATATAGTCATCCGTACCGTGGGCAGGTGCCGTGTGTACGGCACCGGTACCACCTTCTGTCGTCACGTGGTCACCTAGAATAACGGGTAAAGTGCGGTCACAATAGGGGTGATGTAGTTCTGTATGTTCAAGCTCACTGCCTAAGCTGCTGCCGATGACTTCAACTTCCTCAAGTTCGTAACGCTTCAAAGCACTTTCCTGAAGCGTGGACTCAAGCACGATGTGTCCGCGCTCTGTCTTGAGCAGGTTGTAGGTAAAATCAGGATTTAGCGTGACCGCCATGCTGGCTGGCAACGTCCAGGGAGTGGTTGTCCAGATGACAAATGCAATCGAATCGATACCCTCTACGCCAAATTTAGTAGCGACCTCATCAGTGTTTACAACGGGGTATTTTACATCAACAGTGGGTGAGGTTTTGTCTTCATAATCGACCTCAGCCTCAGCTAAAGAAGAGCCACAGTCCAGGCACCAGTTAACGGGCTTCTTACCTTTCAGTAAGTGACCTTTATCAATGATTTTAGCCAAGGATCGAACGATATTGGCTTCAGTATGGAAGTTCATGGTGAGATAGGGATTGTCCCAGTCACCCAACACTCCCATCCGTTTGAAATCCTGTCGCTGTGCTTCGATTTGACCCGTCGCAAATTCACGACACAATTGACGGAATTTCTTGGCATCAACCTTGACGCCAACCTTTCCCACTTTCTGTTCGACTTTTTGTTCTATAGGTAAGCCATGACAGTCCCAACCGGGTACGTAGGCAGCATCAAACCCCGCCAAGTTCTTGCTCTTAGTAATCATGTCTTTCAGGACTTTATTGACCGCGTGGCCAATATGTAAGTCACCGTTGGCGTACGGTGGGCCATCGTGCAGTACGTATCGAGGCCTACCCGCTGCATGCGCACGCATCGCTGCGTAGAGGTTGTCAGCTTCCCACTTTTGCAACATATCGGGCTCGCGCTTAGCCATATTTCCGCGCATAGGAAAGTCCGTGCTAGGTAGGTTTAGCGTCGCTTTATAGTCACTTGTTGTTTCTGTCACCGTCAATTACCTGAATGAACTTTTTATAGACAACGGAGAATATCAAGTTTTCATGCAAAAACCGATAGGTATTCAGTGTATGGACTTTTGCGAGTCTAAATATTTATCAAAATGGTTGCTAGTGGTCGTTATTTTGCGATTAAAGGCTCTAAGTGCAGGGTGTGAATCGTCGTATGGTAGTGTCGAACTCTATTAGATCCGGCGATTAGGAAAATCCCGGTCAATTTGCCTAAAAGGAATTAGTTGTGAAAAAGCAAAATAATAAAATGAGGAGAGTGATTTCTGCAATCATGATATCTGGTCTAAGTTTGAGTATTGTGCCTGCTGCCAACAGTACTTCGAAAACTCCCTCCGAGCAAAGAAAGGTTGAGATTAACGAGCGCTTACCGATAGCAAAACCGGTGGCAGGCAGAAATCGTCGCCGTTCAAAATTACCGATGATATTACCTGTTTACCCTAGAGCAAACCTTGATGAGGAGAGGATAGCTTCTGGTGTACCATACAAGATCGGTTCGCCCGTCAACGCTCAGCAAAGGTGATGGTTTGTATCTGTGATTAAATAATAATCAGCCCAAATAAGCGGTGGTTTCCAGTGGATAAACTGGCGTTATGGATTAAAAAATCAGATGAGTGGAGTTAGAGTATATCGAGGAAAACAGCATAATGAACTTGCTGATATACATCGTCGGCAAGTCATGATCCAGACAAGGGATCGTTCGGATAAAGCAGAGAATGAGCTAATACTCTAAATCTGCGTAATTTAAGGATAATCGAAATATGCCCCTATTTACTAAAAAGAAAAATCATTCGCCGTTATTAGCGGTGCCTTTGTTAATTAGCTCATCCGTGTTTTTGGCTCCCCAAGCTTTTGCTGCACCAACAGCCAATGCTGATAATTACACTGTGACCCAAGGTAAGAGCATTACATTTAACCCACTCAGTAATGACCGCGCAGATTCAGGTACGACGATTTTTGTCGAGACTGTGAACAATCCTAGAGTTGGCACAGTCAGCAAAAGCGGCAATAAGATCACTTATAGAGCCCCTGCAAGTTTCACTGGATCTACCACTTTTTGGTATGGTATCAAAGACTCGAGAGGGTTGATTACCAGTGCACCTATCAAAGTGACCGTCACAGCGGGTACTGGCGGTGGGGGGCCATCGACTTCTGCGCCAGTAGCCTATGGTGATTACGCAAGGACTACATCAGGTCAGAGCGTCACAATCGATGCCCTCAAAAACGACGCTGGTAGCGGTTTGTTTATCAACGTTGTTGATGCCCCGAAACCTTATCCGAGTGGTTCAACCGTCGTCATAAATAATAAGGTTCGTTATACGCCAACTGCTAGCTTCGTAGGTAACGCGACTTTTTGGTATCAAATCAAAGATTCAGCCGGGCGTAAAACCGCTAATAAAATTGTTGTATCAGTAGCGCGTCCTACTCAGGCGAGTTCAGCTCGTCCAGTAGCGAATAACGATTGGACAAAAACTACCAGAGGCAATCCTATCACAATTGCGCCACTTTGGAATGACACTGGAAATACCATTCGTATTACAGGCGTTGATGGAACTACCACTCAAGGTAGTAAGGTTAAAATCACAGCTGCAAATAAACTATACTACACTCCCTCTGCCTGGTCTAAAGCTGGTGATAGCTTCTGGTATGTAATTACAGACAAATATGGCTATAAGAGCGCGGCTAAGGTTGTTGTTTCAGTAACCACTGGTGGCACGAGTTCTGGTTCTTATCCTACGGCTGGATCTGACTTCTATACGGTCAACAAGAACTCTACTGGCAATGTCTTTAATGTCTTTAGTAATGATACAGGTTCAGGCCTCTCATTCAACCAACTGTACCCCTATTCAAAGCAGGGCGGTAAACTCTTTAACAATGGTGGAAGCGTAAAATATAATGCACCGACTGGCTTTGTTGGGACTGATCAGTTCTGGTACGCATTGAAAGATTCTCAGGGCCGCACTAACTCCGCTAAAGTAACTATCACAGTTAAAGACACTAACACTACCACTAGCCCTACCACTACCACTAACACCAATACTAGTGGTCCAAATCAAGCGCCAAATGCCGTCGAGGATACTGTTCGATCAACGATTAATGCAGGTGAGTTTCAGATAAATGTCTTGGCCAATGATACTGATGGAAATGGTGACAATTTATTTGTTCAGGGTGTTGCGCCAGCAAGATCAGGTTCGGTAAG
>ENA-ORXR01003795-ORXR01003795.1-marine-metagenome-genome-assembly--contig:-NODE-3795-length-13248-cov-4.695923_pt1 | contig 13248 bp, 15 predicted proteins | sample MGYA00237866_ERZ511479 | MGnify/ENA metagenome assembly ERZ511479 | reverse complement strand
ATCCGGGACCGGCATTGCGAAAGATCCGATCACGGCGCGCGAACTCATCGAGCGCGCGGCGCGCGGCGGCAACCGCATCGCCATGCATGACCTCGGCAATTATCACGCTTACGGGCAGGGCGGACTCACCCGAAATATGGGCGAAGCCTTGGATTGGTTCACCAAAGCGGCAGAGCGCGGCGTCGTTGACAGCCAATTTAATGTCGCTTTCCTCCGCGAAGGCAATGAGGGCGTTCCCGCCGATATTGATACAGCCCTTTTCTGGTATTTCATCGCGGCCCGTCAAGGCGACCAAGGTGCGCCGGAACGCATCGCGATTTTGAGCGAGCAGCTCGACGCCGCAACGATTTCCGGCATCCAATCCCGCGCCGACAAATTCAATCCAAAGCCTGTTGATGAAGCGGCAAATGGTGTTTTCCGCAATGTGCCATGGGCGAAAACAGCCGCGAATACAGCCCGCACTGCACCGCCTGCGCAATCGGCTCAGATTATCAAAATCCGTGAGGCACAAACGTTGCTCAGCGCCTTGGGATATGAAGTCGGCACGCCGGACGGAATCTCCGGATCGAAAACCCGCGATGCTGTGAAATCCTTTGAGGCGGTCAATGGAATGGATGAGACGGGACAAGTGACGGATGAGTTGCTGGAGAAATTAGAGATCGCAACTGGCGCTTAACCCCGGCCTGAAGCATACTCCGGGCTATGGCTGAAATATCGATTATACACGCAGAAGCGCCTGAAGACATTGCGGCTGTGCGCGCAATCTTTCTCGAATATCTCCAATTTGTTGAACGCTATCTTGGACAGGATTTATCCTTTCAGGGCACGGACAAAGAATTTGCGGACTTCCCCCAAACCTATGACGCTCTGTTTCTGGGCATTTCCGGCGGTAAGCCTGTCGCAGCCTGCGGGGTCAAACCGTTCAAGCCCGGTATTTGCGAATTAAAACGCCTTTATTGCCGCCCCGCCGCGCGGGGTCTCGGCCTCGGATTGAAGCTCAGCGAAGCGGCGCTTAGTGAGGCCCGCGCGCTCGGCTATAAACATATTTATCTCGACACCGATCACGGCCTCATCCATGCCAATAAGATTTACGAAACTTTGGGATTTCAAGATATTGAGAAATATTATGACAATCCGATGGACAGCCGCTTTATGGGATTGGCGTTGTAAGGTGAATTCGGACGAGGCCCAGGTTTTCTCAAGTGAATTTCTCAAGCGAATTTCCTACCGTCCATCATCCTTTCACAGGGAGGATCAGCCGAAGACCTTGTTAAGCAGGACTTGCCCGCAGAGTTGTCTTCCCGATGGAAATACCAAGGGGTAGAAGAGTTTTGTTTTACAGAAAGACGCAACACTGGTTGTAAGGCAGCATCGCAAGCTCTGCGGCGGTGGTTGTAGATGAAGCGGCCCGTCTGTCCTACGAGTTAGGGCATTAGCCCCACGTCGTGCAATTTTTGTGAACAAAAAATGCACCAACTCTCACTTCAAAAGTCCCGGCACAGTCTCGGAGTCACCCGAAATGCTCAGACCCACCGTCTTTCAAACGGGTAGATGACGTCCTACCTAGTCCCGTGTTTGAAAGAACTTGCCCAATTTATCATAGGTTTTAGAATCGAGGACGGAGTTTATTTTGAGTACGGTTTTATGGGGTTTGGGTGGTTTTGAAACGAGGATTGAGGGGGAAAGATTGCGTAAGGGGGCAGAGGGAACTAAAGGTTAGTGCCCTAAAACGCTCAAAGTAAACCACTCAACTTCTTCACATCCTGATCGCGCCGCTAAGCTTATGATGTGAAATTGACTGATAAGTTGCTAATTGTGTCAAAGCCGCTTCGCACAAGGGACCTATTTTTTGATCGGCCTCAGTTGACCAAAGCTGTAACACAGTGACTCTGGGGTGCTCTCCAGTCTCATCTAAAATCGTACAATTTATCTGAAATGTTGGAACGTTTTGATAGGGAGCACCACATCGCGCATAACACCAACCTAATTCTGCGCGTTTGTCCCATAATTTTATAAAACTACGATCATAGCCTGCTGCACGGCTGCGGTCTTGGGCAAAAGTCCAAGTCTCTCTAATCGTCATATCCGCAAAATCCGTATGGTCTTGAGCTGCGTCGACTGCATGTTGTGTATATTGGGCCTCATCACATTTCCGGACATCGACGACGTCATCTTCATAACAGACAAACACCTCAAGACGAGTCTTTGCAGAGGCATAGCGGAGGAGGCCTTTTTCGTTTCTGGGGAAATTACCTGCTAGGAAATAAATATATTCGCCCATGGGTTCAATTTCCCACAGCAATTTCTCATAGGTCTGGTCAGTTTTATCCATAGGCGGGACTTCAACCCAAATGGGTAAGTCTAACTCGGCGAGTGTGCCCAAAGGCTCTAGTTGTACGGGAGGATGATTGCGTAGGTTTTCAATATGACTCCCCGTGGCGATTACTGTCTCCGCCTTAGGGTCACCCGAACGTGGGCCAGACTTGCCCCCTAAATTTTTCCACCAACTCATATTCTCTCCATATTCTTTGGCCCATATTCTTTGGCTCAGTGACGTTCTAACGTTTAACCGCAACTTATATAAACGTGAACGTCTCTTTTGAGAATGATTACCCCAATAGCTGAGTGGCTTAGATGAAGCGATTTTAGGACGCTCATATTCATACAAATCACCTGCTTAAGACGAACCGTATATTTTGGCCAATATTGTATTGTGAGACAAAAGCCCTAACTTGAACTCATGCGTAAATTGTTTTCATTTTAGGGTGCCTCGCCATAATATTATTGTCTGCCTGTTCCAAAGACGAACTTAGCGCACTGGTATCATCGGCCAAATGTATGACGGAGGAAGGGCTAGCCAACTGGACGGGTCCTTGTACTCTCGGGAAGGCGAATGGCGAGGGAGTTGCAACCTATACAGATAGCTACATTCAAACCATTACAGGCGAAATGGTCTACGGAATCCCAACTGGTATCGTCAGGATAGATTACGGGCGTGGCAGTTATTTTGTTGGCACGAGAAGAAAAGGTGAAGCTCATGGCTTCGGGGTGAATATGGAGTCGTGGGGTGAAGGCTATGAAGGAAATTGGGCCGACGGATTTCGGCATGGAGAAGGCATCTACATTCATTCGGATGGAAGACGTACGCCAGGAGTCTGGCGCAAAGGGACTGGGCTAGTCAGTAGCTGGTATGTCGACGCCAAAACAGGGTGTGAGATCAACTTGGCTCCTATGAATGAGCCTGTGGGGGAAGCTTCATGGACGGGAGATTGTATTAAGGGGAAGGCTGAAGGTAGTGGAACGATTTCATGGTCCGTATCCGAAAATGGTGCGCCAACTAGAAGTACAATCACTTTCACTGGTGACCTTGCCGAAGGCGTGATCTCAGGAAAAGGGCTTTGGCTCGAAGTTGACGTATTTTCGAATGTTACCCAAACAACGACGATTGAAGCTGTTTGGAAAAATGGGGAGATAAACGGTGACGGGCGAGAAGTTCGGGTAAGTAATTTTACCGAGAAAGACCCCTTCGATAAAATTGTCCGTTCGTACGAAGGAGGCTTTAAAGCTGGAGAGTTTTCAGGTGATGGGAAACTGAAGGAGATTAAGAACTACTCGAACAACGGTATCCATACTGTCGTAAAAGAGGGCTCATTTTCAGATAATTTTTTCGATGGCATAGGTAAGGAAATTCGCGAGACAACGTCTCCAACGGGAGGTAATTCTTACGAGGAGCTTAAAGGGCTGTTTGAGAAAAATAACTTCGCTGGGCATGGGCGAATGCTCGAAAAAACAATCGACGGAAAAACGACAATAGCGAGATTTGACGGTGACGTTAACGACGGTGGAATGGGAACGGTCTCCTACGCCAACGGAGACAAATTTTCTGGCGTCATCGAATACCATAGCGGCCCGAAGACGGGCTACCGTGATTTCCCAAGTGTTGAATTTAAGGGTGACTGCAGACGCAATTCAATAGATTTTTCTCAAGATTATGGCTCGTCATGCTTGGTTGCAGCAGGCCGCACTAATGATTGCCTGATACAAATCAGTAATTGGATTAATGATTAGTTCTTACGAGTTTTCTCTAACGTGAGACATCTTGGTCCGCCGTCCCTATTTTGCGCATATAATGCCGCATTACCAAAACATTTCCAGCGGCCTTCTTTGGGCGACTTAAGCCGCTCGTCTAAGGTCCCCTTAGAGGATAAACTCCCCCTACCTAACTCCCGCCAAGCACGGTCCTTGGTGCTGGATCAATAACGATGAACCGTCCGTTTCGTATTTGATAGACGGCTAATCCGCGGTCCGGCCTGCCGTCTGAATCAAAGCTCACCAAGCCATCGACGCCGTAAAAGCCTTCTGGGTTTTCTGCGCGGTCATAGCGGCTCTTTGGGTTCCCGTCCGCGACATAGGCACCGACCATGACGGCGTCATAGGCGAGGCTGGCGAGATTGGTGGCCGTCTCGCCGTAAGTCCGATCATAGGCGTCGAGAAAGGGTTGTTGCGTGTCCTTATCCGGTCCTGCGAAGATTCCGCGATTAAGCGCGGGCTCGCGCACCGTGTCCGGGTCCGCCCATTGCGAGGTCCCCATGAATTGCACTTTCGCCGGGTCGACTTCGTAATAAGGCAGCAGCGGCGCGAGCGAGCGCAAAGCTGTGCCGCCTTCGGGCAACAGGATCGCTTCAAAGCTCATCGGTGTTGTGCCGTTATTTTGCTTCGCAAGGGCTTCGCCTTGCGCATGAAAGGCCGCCAGTTTTTGAGCGGGCGCTTGCATGACGCTGATGTCATTGCCTTGATAGGTCTCGGAGGCTGTGATCTCGCCGAAATTCGCGCCCACTTCATTTTCATAGGCTGATTTCACCCGGCGGCCATAGGCACTGTCCGGACCCAAAAAGGCAAAACGTGTCGTGCCAGTGCCGGAGGCGAAATCAACAATGCGGTTCACTTCGGCTTCCGGCGGGAAAGACAGGAGGTAAGTTCCGTTTCCGGCGACGGTTTGGTCCGTTGAAAAAGCGATGAGCGGCGTTCCCGTGCGGCGGGCTTCGCGGGAGGAGGCCTTCACATTATTGGCCAAGATCGGGCCGAGGATAACATCCGCGCCCGCTTTGACGGCGGCCTTGGTGGCGGAAAGCGCTCCGGCTTCCGTGCCTTTGGTGTCCAGCGCGATGAGCAAGACATCGGTCCCCTCACGGTCGAAGACGGCCATTTCTGCCGCGCGGTACATAGACTGTGCTTCCTGCGCGAGGCGAGACGACGAGGTCGAAAACGGCAGCAAAAGCGCCAGACGTTTCGTGTCGCGTCCCGCCATATGCGGCGGGGTCAGCCCGTCGCGATTGTTGAAATACAGGCCGGGCTCGGCGGTTTGAACGGGGTCAGGATCTTTTGTGTCTGAGGCTACCGGCTCTTTTGGTTCTTTTGGCTCTTTGCCTTCAGCCTCTTTGGTTTCCGGAACTTTTGCATCCGGCGTATCCGTATCTGTCGGCGTGGTTTGAACCGGGTCGACAGGCCGCTGAACTATAGGCGCAGAAGGTCGTTGCGTTGTCGATGTGGTAGAGCAAGCCGCCATCACCGCAGCGCAGCCGCTGAGCAGGAGAATTTTTAAAGCGTGGCCAAACGGGCTAGGGTTGGGCATATGGGTGTAACCTTTTCACTCTTGCCATTATAGGCAAACTCTGCGGACCTGTATGGTATTGAACTCAAACTCTAAGGCGGCGCAGCGCGGCCCGCAACACTTAAGCGGGGAATCGCGACCACCTCTTACACCTGGCCTATATGTCGTGGCGACGCCCATCGGCAATTTGCGGGACATAACCCTGCGGGCGCTGGATGTGCTGGGCGGGGCAGACCGGGTCTTGGCGGAGGACACGCGGCAGACCGGGAAATTATTTGAAGCCTTCGACATATCGGCTAAGCTAACGGCTTATCATGACCATAATGCGGCAGCGCGCATTCCGCAGGTGATGGGCTGGCTGGATGAGGGTCAAGTGGTCGCGCTCGTGTCCGATGCAGGGACGCCGCTGGTCTCCGACCCGGGATTCAAACTCGTGCGCGCGGCTGTTGCGGCGGGGCATGAGGTGTTTCCATTGCCGGGGGCCTCGGCTGTGCTGGCGGGCCTCGTGAAATCCGGCCTGCCGAGCGATAAATTCCTCTTTGCAGGGTTCCTGCCCGCTAAATCCGCCGCGCGAAAACGGGAACTTGAGAGTTTGAAAACCGTCCCAGCGACACTCATATTTTTCGAGACGGGACCGCGCATTAAAGCGTGCTTAGGCGATATGGCCGAGGTGCTGGGCGAGCGGGATGTCGTGCTGACGCGGGAGTTAACGAAACGCTATGAGGAAGCCCGGCACGGAACATTTGCGCAAGTGCAAGACTCCGTTTTGAATGACACCCCGCGCGGGGAGCTGGTTTTGCTGGTCGGCCCGCCTGCGGAAGATGCGAGTTGGGGCACGGCGCGGGTGACCTCCGCGTTGCAGCAGATCATCCCGGAAGACGGCGTCAAACGGGCCAGCGCCCAAGTCGCGGAGATGTCCGGTTGGGCGAAGCGCGATGTCTATGCGCTGGCTCTCAGCCTCAAATGATAGATCGGCGCGCGAGAGAAATTGAAGGCCGCAAAGCCGAAGATCATGTTGCGCGCTGGCTGAAATTTCGCGGTTGGAAAATATTGGAAGCGCGTTTCAAGGTGTCCGAAGGCGAGGTCGACCTCATCGCGCGGCGTAAAAACACGATTGCTTTCGTCGAGGTCAAACAGCGCGAAAAACTCTCCGTAACAGAGGATATCCTCACGCAGACCAATATCACCCGCGTCATGGAGGCCGCAGAAATCTGGGTAGAACGGAACTTTGAAACACTCGGCCCCGATTTCGAAATCCGTTTTGATCTCGCGCTGATAGAGGGGCGGGTCCATCCCCTCGCCAAGGTCAAATATATAGAGGACGCATTTTCCGGATTTTAGATTTTGTAATGTAAGAGAAAGCAAAATTTGAGTTGAAGGTAACTTTCCGTTCACCCTGTTCCTTTACGCTTCGCGTATGAAAAACCTAATCCAACCCGTTCTCATTCTTGTTCTGGCTGCGAGTGTCTCCGGTTGCGCCGTCGCGACGGCTGGAGTCAAAAAAGGCGATGAGCGCAATTTGGCGCGCTCTGTCCAAGACGGAAATGCGTCGCGCGTCATCAGGGCCCGTATGAAACGCGCCTATGATTATGACTTTAAAGGCGTGGACGTCGAGGTCGCGCAGAGCATTGTCTTGCTGTCCGGTAACGTCCCGACCCAAAGCGATAAAATTGAAGCAGCGCGTATTGCGTGGTCCGCGCAGGGCATTGAGCAAGTCGGGAATGAAATCCTTGTTGATGACGGGCAGTCTTTTGGCCGCAATGTCAAAGACGGCATTTTGGAAAAATCCGTCCGGGCCCGATTGACAGTCGACAAATATGTAAAGGCTCGGAATTTCAATATCGAAACCAATGAAGGCATTGTTTATGTGCTGGGCGTGGCGCGAACGGAAGCCGAGCTGAAGCGCGCCGCTCAGATCGCGGCGACGACCAAAGGCGCAAAGCAGGTCGTGTCTTATGCCCGTATTGCGAACCTTCCTGCAGACCAACGCCTGCAACAATATCAAGCCCAAGCCGGAGCGATCCAAAGCCCGCAACAGCGGGAGTTGCCGGGAATTTTACAATCCGCCCCGACTTATGACAGCCAAGTGGCTGCGCCGATCACAAGCGCGCCAATGAGTCAGCCAATTCCTTTCGCCGCGCCAACCGCGCCGCGTGAAATTCAAATGGGTGATCGTCTGGGCAAAGAGTTTCCAACCGACGAAGAGCTGGGTGCCTACCGCACAGGTCAAGCCGGGGAAGCGGTCTCGATTATCGAGAGCGCGCCTTATTACGTCGACCCGGAGACCGGGAAAGAAATTCCGATCCGCTTTGACGCAGATGGGAATATCGTCCCCCTAATTATTCGCTAAAGACCGTATTCAGATTGGACGGCTTTCGTCCAGCCCACGGTAAAATTGCCGCCGTTTTCGATCACGGGACGTTTCATAAGTGTTGGGTTTTCTGCGAGCAATTCGAGCGCAGTCTCACGGGATAATCCGGATTTTTGCGCATCGGATAGCCCGCGCCAAGTCGTGCTTTTCTTATTGACCAAAGCCTCATAGCCCAGCGCGGCTTCCAGCGTTTCGAGTGTAGCTTTGTCCAAACCATCTGCGCGGACGTCGTGAAGCTCCGGCTGATGCCCGGCCGCGCGCAGAGCTTTGATGGCTTTGCGGCAGGTGTCGCAGGTTTTCAGATGATAAATTTTCATGTCACTTGCTTCAAAATAAAGTCAGTCATCACTGCGTAAACCTCGTCTCGCGATGTATCATTATGCATTTCGTGTTCGGGTGTTTCAAAGGCATGAAAGTCGACCTGTTTGGCGGCGGCGGCAAAAGCAGCCGAGCTTTCAAATGCGGTGAGTTGGTCGGCTTTTGAATGGATCAATAAAAGCGGTCTGTCCCATTCGGACGCCTTTTCCATCAGGCCTTCGCCAATTTCGACCATCGCCCGTGCCAGACGGAAACCCATGATTCCATGATTGAGCGGATCATTTACATAAAGCGATTGCTCTGCCTCCAAAGACGAGATTTTCGTCCCGTCAATTGGCTGCGTTACCGTGCCGCGCGGCAGAATTTTCGTCATGATTTTCACAACAAAGCGCAGGGCTGCGGGGATAGGTTCGGCGGGTGTCAGGAAGGGTGCGCTTGCAATAATGGGCATATTGTCCACCCCTTGCATGCCGTGGTCCAGGACCAACTCTCCGCCCATGGAGTGACCATATAATATCAGAGGAACGTCCGCGTAGAGGCTGCGCGTTTGCGCCAGTAAGGCTGCCAAGTCTTGGCGAAAGTTATCATAATTCAAGATGACGCCGCGCTTGCCGGCGCTTTTCCCATGTCCGCGAAGGTCCAATGTCACGACCGAGATGTCTTTGGAATTTAAATGCGCCGCCATATGTTCATAGCGCCCACAATGTTCGCCGTAGCCGTGGACCAGCGCCATTACGGCTTTTGGTGCATCGGCGGCCCAATGCCGGCCAAACAGCTCTGTCCCGTCAGCGGATTGGGTTGTAAACGCGCTCATAAAACTGCGGTCCCGTAAGCGAGAAATTCTGCGCCGCCGCCGACATTCGCACCTTTGGCAGAGCTGCCGACACGGGAAAATTCAAACCGGACATTGTGGACCTCGCGCGACCCGGCGGCATCGGCTTCCTCCAACAAGCGCAGCAAGGCTTCGCGGCGCGCACGGTCCAGCATATCCTCATACATGGTAATCCGCCCGCCGACGAGCATGACAAACCCCGCGATAAAGCGGCGGAAATAATCAAAGGCAATGACAACGGATCCCGTGACCAATATTGGCGGCTGACTGAGCGCGGGGAGGGTTTTTAAATTTGTGACAATCATATGCGTCATGGCGGCCTCGCGGGCTTCCATATTCGCAATATGCTTCTTCTGTGCGCGCGTCCCAAAGAAGACGCCGACCAGCAATAGGACAACTGTAATACCAATTTCATACATTAGCCGAGCACCACGCCGGTTCCGTAGACATAGAGCTCTGACGCGCCTTGGGTGATGGCGCTGGTTGAGAAGCGTACATTGACGATCGCATTTGCGCCTTTGGCTTGGGCTTCCGCGATCATGCGGTCGGTCGCTTCCTTGCGGGCATCTTCCAGCAATTCCGTATAGCCCTTGAGCTCGCCGCCAACGATGTTCTTCAATCCCGCCATGAGGTCTCGGCCAACATGTTTCGCGCGCACCGTATTCCCCTGCACCAAGCCAATGTGATGGGTGATGGTGTATCCGGGAATAGTTTCAGTATTGGATAGGATCATGACGGGGGTCTCTCTCTTTAACTCTCTTTCGTTTCTCACATGATTTGAGGGCAGGGCGCAAGCGCCTACGAAATTGTGTTGGGTTTAGAGGATTGATTTCACGCGCGGCGCGCTCCACTTGGGGAGTGAATTAGCCGGAGTATCCCACCATGAGAAAACAGACCACCAGAAAACATGTGGCCTTCCAGATGGACCCGATGGAGTCCGTTGACATCAATGGAGACACGACCTTTGCGTTGGCCGAAGAAGCGCAAGCGCGCGGCTGGACGATGTGGGAATATGGGCCGGAGCATCTGACCTATGACCGCGATAGGATTCTCGCCCGGGCGCGTCCGATGACGGTGCAGCGCGACCCAAACCAGCCTGCCATTTTCGGCGAGCGCGAATTGATTGATCTCGCCGAAGATGTGGACGTCGTCTGGATGCGCCAGGACCCGCCTTTTGATATGTCATATATCACGGCGACCCATATCCTTGAGCGGCTGGAAGGCAAGACCCTCGTCGTGAATGATCCGAAATGGGTGCGGGACTGTCCCGAAAAAATCCTGCCGCTGGATTATCCCGAGCTCATGCCCGCCACGCTCATTTCGCGCGACCGACAGGCGATTGATGCCTTCCGCGCGGAATATAAGGACATCATTCTCAAGCCGCTCTACGGCAATGGCGGCGCGGGGATTTTCCGCGTGAAAGAGAATGACCCGAACTATAGCTCGATTTTCGAGATGTTCATGGAAAGCTCGCGCGAGCCCATCATCGCCCAAGCCTTCCTCCCCGATGTGAGTAAAGGCGATAAGCGGATTTTGATTATCGACGGAGAGCCCGTAGGCGCCATCAACCGCATCCCGCAAAAAGGCGAAACGCGAAGCAATATGCATGTCGGCGGCAAAGCCGTGAAGACAGAGCTAACAGAAGACGACCTCCGCATCTGCCGCGCGATTGGACCGATGCTCAAAGAGCGCGGTCAGATTTTGGTCGGGATTGATGTGATTGGGGACAAGATGACGGAGATAAATATCACAAGCCCAACCGGCGTTCAGGAGCTGAAACGGTTTAGCGGGATTGATGCTGTGGAGGCTTGTTGGGACGCCATCGCGACCAGACTCAATTCGGGGAATTGAGACAGCGATGGCGCCGAACCGGTAAGGGTTCGGATTGTGCGTCGAAATTCAGGGAGGATTAGGTAATACCAGCCTTCTCGCATAGTTCATTTATCAGCCTTCTGTACTTGCTTTGAACATTGTCTATATCAGTTTTTAAGGTAATATACCTACGGTCATGTGCGGCAGCATCCCCAATGTCTTTGACTAAATCCATTGTGCTTGGGGAGTTCCTAGACAAGTCAAGTGCCCCACGATTTTTTGCTTGAGCTATAATGGCTTTCAACATTTTATATGAAGTGTCTTCGTTTCGAATTAGGTCGTCTTTACCTAATTTTTCAAATACTTCTATTAGCAGAGATTCCATTAGCCTTCTCATCAATGTCGCCGCAGCGTCATAGAACCCATAAGAGTAACAACCGTTAATCTGATTGGCCATCGAAACTAAATAGGCTCTCGATCGCACCCTATCAGGGTCGATTATAATAAATCCGATTGCCGGACTTAAAACTTCTTGAACAGGCAAAAGTTTCTCAGTGAGCCTCTTCTTCGTTCCACGATGAAGCGCATATCCCTTAGGCTTTTTCACATACTGCTTAAGTTTAGATCCTGTGCCTTCACTTAAATAAGCGGCGGTACGGCTTGGCACCGGAAGACCCAACTCGCGAAATCCTGCGTTAACCTCACTAGCCGTCACTTGCTGCACGCCCTCAATTTCATTCTTAACAAAAACTATAACCTCAATGATTTGCCTCGGCGATAATTCAGAGTCCCTTTCTAAGAAATCTACGTATGTGGAAAGATTCATTCAGATTCTGCTTTTTTCAAATCACCCAAGAAGAAGTTCCTCCCTTTGGTCGTAACAGAAATATCTTCTGAATTCGAATAATCAATAAATCCGTATCTATTTCCACGCGCTTTGATGAAGTTCTGTGAAAATGCTTCAGGTACAGCGAAACCCATCTCTCTAAAGCAAGAATAGTATTGGTCGCTATTCGCTTTTTCTAAGCTCAATGATTCCTCAAAGAACATACCGAAGATAAGTGTTTTTTCGGCGTTGTTCGATAGTGCGTATGGCGCACAGAATTCCTTGAGCTTAGAAAGATCCAAGTTCTTATCAAGATTGGGAGATCTCATGTCGATAGAGCTTGAGCCACCCTCTTTTACTGGAGCTTTGGGTTTCGGTCTTTTAACCGTCCGTCTAGGTTTTTTTCCTTCGGTGTCCACGGCGGGAATTGGGCTTGGTGTTTTAGCTTGCCCACTGACTTTAAGAGGTTCCAACCTGTCAAATCCATCTTTCAAAGAATCGTGAAATTTAGCGTATGCTGTTTCCACAAACTCAGAAGTACCTGCGGCTTCAAAGACGCCATTTCTTAAATCGATCTTTATTTTTGCTTTCATTGCACTCCCCGATTCGGCTTCATTCAATTGAAGGAGTGATTTATTTATAATGCAACTGACGCATGCAAGTCAGTTGTGGATAGAGGCTGCCACATCCCCCTTGCCAACCCGCCAAACTTCCCCTATGTCCCCCTCAACAAAAACAATACCCACCGCGCAAGATGCGGATCGGGCGGCCCTCGGGTCGCTTTTTTTATTGCCTCGAATTAGGCAGAAAGTGCGTCAGTCTGATGAAGACAAAGACCAATATTGATGAGCGGATTCTCGCGCTGGCCGAGCCGATTGCGGCAGATATGGGCCTGCGAATCGTGCGCGTGCGCGTGATGTCGGGCAAACGCCGGACCGTGCAGATCATGGCCGAGCGTATCAGCGACGGGCAAATCCATGTGGATGAATGCGCGAATCTCTCGCGCGAGCTCTCCGCCATTATGGAAGTCGAAGACCCGATTTCCGAGGCCTATATGCTCGAGGTTGGCTCGCCGGGTCTGGACCGACCGCTGACGCATCTTGAAGATTTCACGACCTATGAGGGCTATCTCGCGCGGCTTGAGCTGGACCGCTTGGTCGAAGGCCGCAAACGCTTTCGCGGGATTTTGGCCGGGGTCGAAGATGGCCATGTGGACATCAATCTTGACGGAGAGACGGACTCAACCGCGTCCATCCCGTTTGATTGGATATCCGAAGCCAAACTGCTGATCACGGATGAGCTGATTAAAAAGGGCCAAGAGGCCAAGGCCGCTGCTGAGAAGACCGTTGCCGCCGAACAAAATGATTCAACTGCAGATGAAGGAGACACATAATGTCCACCGCAGGAATTTCCGCCAATAAGCTGGAGCTCATCCAGATCGCCAAAGCTGTCGCCAGTGAGAAATCCATTGACGAGTC